>Ga0209540_10001233_pt1 | contig 20064 bp, 18 predicted proteins | sample BarGraIncu01121A_FD_184501 | JGI IMG/M metagenome (GOLD analysis project Ga0209540, IMG submission 184501) | Arctic peat soil microbial communities from Barrow, Alaska - Barrow Graham LP Incubations 011-21A (SPAdes) (version 2) | ecosystem: Environmental > Terrestrial > Soil > Wetlands > Peat... | reverse complement strand
AACCCGGGACCGACCGGTTATGAGCCGGTTGCTCTAACCAACTGAGCTAAAGGCCCATGATCAACAAGGATGTGGTCTACTGAAGTGATTCATGCACCACACTTTTGAAGCGCAAGTAGGATTATATACATAAGTTGGTTACTCGTCAAGAGCCAAATTTCACATTTCAAAAAAACAGTGATACCCGTATGCTCGCTGCAGATATTAACAGCTTATTTTGCTGCTTATATCTGCAGTGAGCATCTGATAAATCAGTCGCTTAACACCCGCAGCTTACATTACCTGCTCTGCAGGTAACCCTTGGAAGCCAGAAGTTCTGCTGTAAGCAGAGCACCTCCTGCAGCTCCTCTTAACGTATTGTGTGAAAGGCAGGTAAACTTATAATCAAAGATAGAATCTTCACGGAGCCGGCCGATACTGACGCCCATTCCGTGCTCAAATCCTGCATCCAGAAGCGGCTGCGGACGGTTGTCTTCCTCAAGATACTGCAGGAAAGGCTTTGGAGCACTCGGAAGATCAAGCTTCTGTGCAGCGCCCTCAAAGGATGCCCAGCGCGACAGAATTTCTTCGCGTGAAGGTTTGTTCCTAAATGATACGGAAACAGCTGCTGTATGCCCCTCCTGAACCGCCACGCGGTAGCACTGCGCCGAGATGACGGGAGTATTGGCCGAAACAATGCTGTCCGGTCCAAGTGTGCCCCATATCTTCAGCGGTTCCTTCTCGCTCTTTTCTTCTTCCCCTCCGATATAGGGAATCATGTTGCCGACCATCTCAGGCCAGTCGGCAAAAGTCTTGCCGGCACCGGAGATCGCCTGATAGGTACAGACGCTGATTTTCTCAATGCCGAAATCGACAAGCGGTGAAAGGGCCGGAACATAACTCTGAATAGAGCAATTCGGCTTCACTGCAATAAAACCTCTCTTTGTGCCAAGGCGTCTCTTCTGAGCATCAATAATGGCAGCGTGTTCGCTGTTAAGCTCGGGAATGATCATTGGAACATCCGGAGTCCATCTATGAGCGGAATTATTGGAGATAACCGGAGTCTCGAGTCTGGCAATGCGCTCTTCGAGAGCTTTGATCTCATCCTTTTTCATATCAACAGCGCAGAATACAAAATCAACTGCTTCGCACAACTTTTCTATATCATCCATTCCATAGACTATCATATCCTTAACGTATGCCGGCATTACAGCATCGATTTTCCAGCGGGAGCCAACAGCGTCTTCATATCTTTTGCCGGCGGATCGGGGCGATGCAGCAACTGCAATGCATGTGAACCATGGGTGATTCTCCAGAAGTGCTATAAACCGCTGACCCACATAACCGGTTCCGCCAATGACACCGACTTTCAATTTGCTAACCATTATCTGTTTCTCCTCTCTAACAGCAGAACTCATTACCTGATGCTTTTGTCAATTGTATTTTGACTGAATTCCTGCTGTTGTCCTCCGTACGAGGACATTTGTGTTTGCTGGGAGTATAATATCACATCAGGAAAACTCGTGCAACCCACTTTCCCACAGATTATTACTGATTTTTATCACATTCATTATGCTAAAATATACATATTGCAACGCAGAGAGACAGGTGTATTATGATCACTCGTTCAGGAGACGATAAATCGGGCAGAATTGACACTTTCCCCATACTTGATCAATATACCAATTACATGCAGGCGGTAAGAGAAAGATCTCCGCTTACTATGAAGGAATACCGGTATGACCTTGTCCTGTTTTTCCGGTTCCTGAAGCGGGACCGCGGTCTCGTGAAATCCGACGTACCTATGGCTAAAATTCCAATTAATGACATAGACACATCTTTTCTGGCTTCTGTTACGACCGATGATCTTTTTGTATTTTTAATTTATCTATCCAGGGAAAGGCATGCAACGACACCTACCAGGGCAAGAAAAGCAGCCACACTCAAGTCTTTTTTTAAATATTTATTCCAGAAAAGAAAACTGATCCCGGAAGACCCTGCCTATGAGCTGGATTCTCCAAGAATCGGACGGCGTCTTCCCCACTACCTGACGCTCGACGAAAGTGTGGGTCTTCTTGCGGCTGCTTCCGATTCTACACATGCGAGTAAAGAACGTGATTACTGTATCCTTACATTCTTTCTGAACTGCGGTCTTCGTCTTTCCGAGTTGAGCGGCATTAATTTGAAAAACATACATGCAAATACCCTTACCGTTATCGGCAAGGGTAACAAAGAACGCACTATATACTTGAATACAGCCTGCATGGCTGCTTTGGAAGATTGGCTGACTGTCCGTCCGCATGACGGCTTAAAAGACCCGCAGGCCCTGTTTCTAAGCCGTCTGGGCAGAAGACTTAGCAATCAGATGATTCAATATTCTACCAAGAGGCTTCTTCACGAATCCGGAATAGACACCAAGGTCTTTTCCGTACATAAGCTGCGCCATACGGCTGCAACCCTTATGTACAAGTACGGTCATGTCGATATCCGCAGTCTTCAGACGATTCTGGGCCACGCCAGCGTCGCAACAACGCAGATATACACCCACGTTGATGACGAGTCGCTGCGTGCGGCCGTGGAAAAGAATCCTTTATCCGGCATTATACAGGATAAGTCCGTCCCAAAATCGAAGCCATAGCGCGGATTTCATCCGTCAGTGTGCGGTAAACTTCAGGGGTCAGCTGCTGTGCCGCATCAGACATCGCAAATTTCGGATTAGGATGTACTTCAATTATCAGACCATCTGCACCGGCGGCAATCGCTGCACGTGAAAGAGCAGGCACATATAGTGCTTTGCCGGCAGCATGACTTGGATCGACAATAACCGGAAGATGAGTCTTACTCTTCAGGACAGGTACAGCGCTTAAGTCAAGTGTGCTTCTTGTTGCTGTCTCGAATGTCCGGATTCCGCGCTCGCACAGGGCAATCTTGTAATTTCCCTCGCTCATTACGTACTCAGCTGATCCGAGCAGTTCATCAATTGTCTCCGCTATGCCGCGCTTAAGAAGTACAGGAATGCCTGACTTACCAACCGCAGAAAGAAGGCGGAAGTTCTGAGCATTTCTGGCTCCTATCTGTATCATATCAACATAATCTGCAGCATACTCAATGTCATTTTCCGAAGTGATCTCACTGATGACCAGAAGGTCATGGCGATCCGCAACCCGGCGAAGGATCTTGAGACCTTCTTTTTCGAGTCCCTGAAAAGCATATGGCGAGGTTCTCGGCTTATATGCTCCGCCTCTTAAGAATTTGGCTCCGCATTTGCGAACGAAAGCCGCAACTTCCTCCACCTGCTCTTCACTCTCGACGGCACAGGGACCGGCCATCATGACCAGTTCCTTGCCGCCAATAGTAACATTTTTGATATCAAAAGCAGTTCCTTCCGGACGAAAAGCCTTGCTTGCAAGCTTGTAGGATTCCATAATCGGAACCAGCTTTTCAACACCGGGAAGGACTTCGAGTGAGTCGTTGGACAAACGGCTCTTATCTCCGATAACGCCAATAATCAGCCGCTCGGATCCTTCCGAGATATGTGCCTTGAGGCCGTGGGCCTCAAGCTGATCAATTATTTCACGAACTTGCGCTTCCGATGCGCCGGGTCTTACTACAATAATCATAATAATGCCAACTTTCTGCCCTGCTAACGGGCAACCTGCCATACTACTGTTTCTTTGCTGCTTCCGGAAATCTACATTTACTGCAGGAACACATTCAAATTCAAGCGTTCCTTATTACATTTTTTCTATTACATTTCTTCGATTACATTTCTTCGATTACATTTCTTCAAGGAAGGTCTTATATGCAAGATATGTAAAATACAGGTCTATCTTGCTGATGACTTCATAGGGCGCGTGCATCGAGAGGACCGGAACTCCGCAGTCAATGACTTCCATGCCCATATTAGCCATATAAACAGCTATCGTTCCGCCGCCTCCTGCGTCAATTTTGCCGAGTTCCCCGGTCTGCCACGGGATATTATTCTTCTCAAAAACACGAAGAATGTCGGAGAAGAATTCGCCGTTGGCATCATTTGTCCCGGACTTGCCGCGGGATCCGACATACTTCTCCATCATTATGCCGCGTGACATATAGGCAGAATTTTTAGGATCGGATACGGATGCAAATGTCGGATCGAAACCATTCGACACATCAGCTGAAAGCATCTTACTTGCTGCTATTGTCTTTCTATAAAGAAGTTCATCGTACATTCCGCAGCATTTGACAAAGAGCTCCACCAGGAAATTCTCATACAGTCTGGACTGGGCGCCGGAGTTTCCGTAGCTGCCGATTTCTTCCTTGTCCGAGAGCATGACGACAGATGTCTTAGCGGGGCGTTCCTGCTGCATAAGTGCCATTAATGCAGGAAAAGCACAGACCTTATCATCATGTCCGTACGCCGCTACAAAGGAGCGGTCGAAGCCTACATCCCTTGCTTTGATGGCGGGCACCACTTCAAGTTCGGCACTGACGAAATCCTTCTCGACCATTCCGTATTCTTTGTTAAGGAATTCGAGAATTCCTATCTTGAATTTGTTGGACGTATCTTTGTCATCAACAGGACGTCCCCCGACTAAGATATTCAAGTCTTCGCCGCGGATCACTTCCGTTGCCTTCTTGCCCATTTGCTCCGTTCCTAGATGAGGAAGAAGATCAGTAATATAGAAAATAGGATCCTCATCGTTTTCACCGATATTCAGGAAGATCTTTGAACCGTCCTGACGGATCACGAGACCGTGGATAGCCAGAGGAATCGTCGGCCATTGATATTTCTTGATGCCGCCGTAATAGTGCGTCTTCAAAAACACCATTTCATTCTCTTCATAAAGCGGGTTAGGCTTAAGATCGAGACGCGGGGAATCGATATGTGAACCAAGGATATTCATCCCCTCGGTTATCGGCTTTCTGCCGATAACCGCAAGCATAAGTCCTTTGCCTTTAATGGACTGATAGACCTTCTGTCCGGCGGACAGCGTGGAAACTGAAGCAATATCTACATATCCAAGCTGTTCAACAGATTCTATGGATACCTGCACAAACTCACGCTCCGTTTTACCGGCATCGAGAAACCGCTTATATTCATCTGCCATTGCATAAGCATGATCAAAATCATCCTGTGTGCGGCACTCCCATAGATTCGGGTATTCGGCAAGAAGCTTCTTGTACTTATCTTTGTTCTTTTTGTGACTTCCTTTTTCAACTGCTTCATCTGAAACCAGTTTCTTATCTTTGGGCTGCATCTTGGGTCCTCCTTGAAATATTGCCGCACTGCCTTCCGGCTGTGCGACAGAAATCTGAATTTATGATACCATAATGTGCAAACAGTGACGAGTGCAACACGTTGCATATTATTTTCTATTGCTAAAAGCTTGACGCAGAGGTATGACGAATGTTTACTGACAGCCATAACCACACATCACAATTCAGCGGAGACGCTCATATGACCGCAGAGGAATTATTGTCTGCGGCGAAGTCGCAAGGTCTCGGTGCTGTTGTCGTTACCGAGCACTACGAGCTTGATTACCCGCACGATATAGGCAAGCCTATGTTTTTTAGTATTGATGCGTACTTTGAAGCATTCAGGAAATGGTCATCGATGCTTCCGGACGGGCTTTCTCTATATTCGGGCATTGAGCTGGGATATCAGCCGCACCTGTGTGCGGTATATGACAATCTCATTTCTACGTATCCTTTTGACTCCGTCATCTTATCTAATCATCTATTTGGCGGACTGGATCCGTATTTCTTCCGCGATTGCTACAACAATCCGAAAGCACAGGTATATGCCAGTTATATAGATGAGCTTACAGAGATGGTTCTTTCCTGCAGTGAGTTCGACATTGTCGGACACTATGATTACATTATGCGCTATTCGTCTTACGAAGACCCGGCCATGAAGTATGTTGATGCACCCGAATCATTTGACAGATTTCTGGGAGCTCTTGTTCATAAGAAGAAATCCCTTGAGATTAATACACGCTCCATCCAGAAACTCATTGAAAAGGGCTTCGTCAATATCTGGCCCGACCGTCAAATCCTTACCCGATATCAGGAACTCGGCGGAGACCGCATCACAATAGGCTCCGATTCACACGACCCGTCAACGCTTGGCTTCTACTTTGAGGAGACCGCAGCTTTTCTCAAAAGTTGTGGATTCAGAGAACTGATGACATATGTCGGCAGAAAAGAAATACGGACTCCTATTTTATAAAAGTCCGTATTTCCAAAGTATCACGTTTGTTATTCTTCTCATCTACGCCTGCCGCTCAAGTATCTGTGACTTTTACATGCCCTCTACGCTTCATCCGGAATTCCGGAATCTGCATTAATGCATGCATACCAATTGGCATTGTATTTGTAGATAATCACTGTGGTATCCTGATATTTTTTGTCATTGCCGATATTACAGAACACCCTTACATCACAGGATCGTATCTCTTCTATGTCAGTTGACACAATTCCGAAAGAGAGCGAAATCGATGCAAGTGAATTCTTGTATTCTGCAGTTGTCGTGTCATCAGAAATCAACTGAGCCTCGCTTGAACTGGTACCCAAATATTCCGTTTCATTCTTCTCCAGCGCTGCTCTGGTCTCTTCTGACCACGCTTTGAGTTGAGTCAGGTCCGTTTCTGCAAGAGAATTCGTATATTCAGCCGGAAAACAGGCAAGCATCTTTACATTATCTCCGCAGAAGACGGATTCTGCGAAAACACGGGCAACGTTTTCCGGAGTCTGCGTTGCGGCCGAATCTGCAACCGATGTCTGAAAATCAGCACCGATACATCCCGTAAGCGATATAAGTACAAGAACTGATAATAGAAATACTATAATACGTCTGCCGGGGTGAATGGTTTTCTCACCTGGAAAAGACGTAATGGCCTTCTGAAAACGCATGCGAATCTCCTCTCATATCTGAAAACACAGACAGGGAGTATTATACACTATGTTCGTCTTCTTCCAACACATCGAAGTACTTCTGTTTATCCGCGGGAATGCCGCCATGTCCTTCATAATATTCCTTCAAAGCAGCCTTCACAGCCTGTTCAGCCAGAAGTGAACAATGCATCTTAATCGGAGGAAGACCGTCCAGAGCTTCTGCTACAGCTTTGTTTGTGAGAGACAGCGCTTCGTCAATGGTATGTCCTTTTATCATTTCCGTAGCCATACTTGAAGTTGCAATTGCACTTCCGCAGCCAAAAGTCATGAACTTGGCATCAACGATTACATCGCCCTCAATTTTGAGGAAAACCTTCATGATATCTCCGCATTTGGGGTTGCCGACAGTACCTGTTGCTGTTGCATCTTCAATCTCGCCTACATTCCTCGGGTGCATGAAATGGTCCATAACTTTGTCACTATAAAGCATACTATTCTCCTTTTGCTGCGTTCTCACAGCTACTATTCTTATTGCAGCGGTTACACGATATATAGGCCGGTGTCTTGTGCTTAACATAATCATCGTACAGCGGAGACATATCACGCAGGCGCTGTACAACTGTCTGGAGGGCCGGGACAATAGACATGACTTCTTCCTCTGTATTGAATTTGCCTATACTTACACGAAGTGAGCCATGTGCAATCTCGTGGGGCAGACCTAAGGCAAGAAGGACATGTGACGGGTCAAGTGAACCGGAAGTACATGCCGAACCGCTTGAGCAGGAGAAGCCCATATAATCCAAAAGTAAAAGAAGTGATTCTCCTTCGATGAATTCAAAAGAAAAATTAACGTTGCCGGGAAGACGGCGTGTCGGATGTCCATTTAAGCGAGTATTCGGAATCGCTTCAAGTACGGCATCAATCAATCTGTCACGAATCTTGATAATTCGGGTTGAACTTGCATCAAGTTCGGCTGTAGCGAGTTCAAGAGCCTTTGCAAATCCCATTATATAAGGCAGATTTTCCGTTCCAGCACGTTTGGCACGTTCCTGAGCGCCGCCATCCATGAAATTGGTTATGGCAACTCCCTTTCTAATATAAAGAATCCCGACACCTTTTGGCGCGTGGAACTTATGTCCGGAAAGAGAAAGCATATCAACACCGAGTGCTTTGACATCAATAACAAGAGAACCGGCTGCCTGGACAGCGTCCGTGTGAAAAAGTACTTTCTTCTCTTTACAGATCGCCGCGATCTCTTCAATCGGCTGTATAGTACCAATTTCGTTGTTGGCCATCATGATCGTCACCAGGATTGTATCAGGACGTATGGCTGCTGACACATCAGCCGGGTTGACCAGACCTGAATCATCCACAGGAATATAAGTGATATCATATCCCTGCTTTGCAAGAAATTCACAGCTGTGAAGAACAGCATGATGCTCAACAGCGGACGTTATTATGTGCTTTCCTTTTTTGGCGTAACGGTAGGCCGCTCCCTTTATAGCCCAGTTATCCGACTCGGTCCCGCAGGAAGTAAAATATATCTCAGATGCATCGGCATTCAGGCATTTCGCAATACGGGTCCTTGCATCTTCAAGGGTAGCTTTGGCTTTCTGCCCTTCTTTATAAATGGAAGAAGCATTACCGAAATTCTCTGTAAATACCGGGAGCATCTCATCGACTACTTCCTGCCTGACAATTGTCGTAGCAGCATTATCAAGGTAAATCCGTCTGACATCCTGTCCTGTCATTTGTACCACACATATCACCGAAGTGGTGACCTTTCTATTCTCAGTCAGGCTAAGTACACGTAACGGGATAGAAACTCGATTGCTGTCAATCCCATTGCAGATTGTTAGTGCCTGCATGACATACTCTAATCTTTTCAGCAAAAAGGAGACGTAACAAATGTTACATCTCCTGAAATTCATAGTAAAAGAATAGACTTTCCATACTTACTCTTGTTTCTTCCTTCTCTTATCGAGCCATTCACGGATTTTAGTCTCATAACCGAGACTTGTGGGCTCGTAATAGATCGTACCTTTCATCTCATCCGGCAAATACTGCTGATCTACGATATGCCCTTCAAAGTCGTGGGCGTATTTGTAACCGACTCCGTAACCAAGATCCGCCATTCCTTTGGCCGGGGCATTGCGAAGATGCATCGGCACTTCCCCGGTTCTCTTTTGCTCAACATCCTGCATGGCCTTATTAATTGCAAGATAGGAAGCATTTGATTTGGGACTTGTCGCAACGACAATAGCTGCTTCCGAAAGCAGTATCCTCGCTTCGGGCATACCGACTGCCATAATTCCCTGGTAAGCCGCCATTGCCACCGGAAGAGCAGATGGATTTGCCATTCCGACATCTTCAGAAGCGCAGATCAGTATTCTTCTAGCCAGAAATTCGATGTCTTCTCCGCCATGTAAGGCACGTGCCAGATAGAAAACAGCCGCATCCGGGTCAGATCCGCGCATGGATTTGATGAAAGCACTTATATTATCATAATGACTTTCTCCGCCTGAATCAAATGCAATGCTTCTTTTCTGCATGCAGTCCTCAAGAACAGCTGCATCGATCGTAACCCGTCCTGTTGCATCCGGAGGTGTTGTAACGGATGCAAGCTCAAGTCCCCTCAGCGCAATCCTCGCATCGCCGTTACTAAGGTTGGCGATATAAGAAAGAGCTTCGTCCGTAATAGTGATAAGTTCATTGCCCAGACCCCTCTGCTTATCAGTTAAGGCCATCTTAAGTATCCTAATAATATCAGATTCCGTTAACGGCTTAAGTGCCAGAACAGTTGATCTTGAAATAAGAGCCTTATTCACTTCAAAAAACGGGTTTTCGGTAGTTGCCCCGATCAGTATCAAAGTACCGTCTTCGACATGAGGGAGAAGTGCATCCTGCTGAAGCTTATTGAAACGATGGATTTCGTCGATAAATAACACGGTACGCCCGGAAGGGTTCAAAATAAGATTCTGCGTATCGGAAATGACACGCTTAATATCGCCTACGCCCGCTGTAACAGCATTCATTTTCGAAAAGCCGGAAGCTGTTGTATGTGCAATGAGTCGGGCCAGAGCAGTCTTCCCGGTGCCGGGCGGACCATAAAGAATGATAGAGGACAGACGATCTGCCTCTATCATTCTTCTGAGCATCTTTCCTTTTCCCAGAATGTGCTCCTGCCCGACATATTCATCAAGTGAACGCGGTGACATACGGTATGCGAGCGGTTCTTTTCCGTGCATAACATTATCCAAAAAAGATCACCTCTATCAGATTTCGGGGTACAGGGAATATTTGCCTGTAAGTGCTGCAACCCGTGAAAGAATTTCTTCCTTTTTGGTATCGTAATGATTGAGGGTCAGTGCAATAAGATCTGCAATCTCAGTCATATCATCCATTGTCATTCCAAGAGTTGTGACGGCTGCTGTACCGAGACGGACGCCGCTTGTAACAAATGGCTTCTCCGGATCAAATGGAATTGTATTCTTGTTGCATGTAATATTCATCTCATCCAGACGAAGCTGCATCTCCTTGCCGGTTACTCCGGTACCGCGCAGATCCATAAGCATCAGATGATTGTCGGTTCCGCCGGATACGAGTGCAATGCCTCTGTCCTGCAGACCCGCGGCAAGGGCAGCCGCATTCTTGATGATATTTCCCTGATATGCACGGAATTCGGGAGTAAGAGCCTCCTTGAATGCAACCGCCTTTGCAGCAATGATATGCATCAGAGGTCCGCCCTGCTGACCAGGGAAAACAGCGGAATCAATCTGCTTGGCATACTTTTCCTTACACATAATAATTCCGCCTCTTGGTCCGCGAAGTGTCTTATGTGTCGTTGTTGTAACAAAGTCGGCAAAGGGAACCGGATTCGGATGGAGTCCGGCTGCAACAAGTCCTGCTATGTGTGCCATATCAACAAAAAGATATGCACCGACTGCATCCGCAATCTCACGGAACTTTGCAAAATCAATAATTCTTGGATAGGCCGATGCGCCCGCTACTATGACCTTTGGCTTAATCTGTTTGGCCTGTTCCATCAGTTTGTCATAATCAATACGGCAAGTTACGGGATCCACCTGGTAGAACTCGGAATGATATGTCTTTCCTGATACATTCAGCTTCATGCCATGTGTAAGGTGTCCGCCATGGGAAAGATCCATACCAAGAATTATATCGCCCGGATCCAGAATAGCAAAATATACGGCTGTATTGGCTTGTGCGCCGGAATGCGGCTGCACATTGACATGGTCGGCACCAAACAGCTTTTTGGCTCTCTCAATTGCCAGGGATTCAACGATATCAACATATTCACATCCGCCGTAATATCGCTTTCCCGGATAACCTTCTGCATATTTATTGGTAAGCGGGCTGCCTGCGGCCTCGAGAACGGCCTCACTAACAAAGTTCTCAGACGCGATAAGCTCAATCTTCGTGCGCTGTCTGTTAACCTCCTGCATAATAGCCTGATAAACTTCCGGATCCTCTGCTTTAATGTGTTCAAACATGACCGTTCCCTCCGCTTTCTAAGTAGTAGATATATATTGAATTGTTTATTTTCTGCATACTAAGATATTTTACTGGATTCTATCACTGCGGTAAAGTGTTAATTGAAGAGTTGTAGTTAATTGAAGAGTTGTAGTTAATTGAAGAGTGCTTCATTTTCAGCTTACCATTAACCCTACGCAAGAATTATACATCACTTTACGTCAAAGCTTATATAATTCATCTGCATCCGGCGGTAAAAGTACAGTCATTGCCCCGAAGCTGTCCTTAACAAAAAAGCCGCTTTCAATAAATTGGCCGATAGGCGTACAGGAAATACCATTCTCCGTAAGCTTTGCGGTGACAATCCCGGGTTCAGCGGTCGCGATCAAAAGGGATCCGGATGAGATCAGGCGCATAACATCAAGCCCGAGAGCGGCCGTAATTGTTTTTGTTACGGGATGAACAGGAATTGCATCGTATTCCAGAACAAGTCCGGTTCCTGACAACTCAGCCATCTCATAAGATGCTCCGAAGATTCCGCCCTCCGTAGCATCATGCATCAGATGCACGGCGCTGTGTGAAAATCCCTGAGCATTCACGCTTATTTCCCCGGGAGCACAAGAAACAGCCAGTACTCCATCCTTAACAACGCTGAGCCGGTCCAAAAATGTACGGGCTTCTGCCAGATCATTCGAAGAAAGAGCATATTTGAGCCTGTCTTCATGCTCCATGACAGCAATCCAGGTGCCTTCAATTGCAGCAGTTTTCGTCATCAGAAGAGTATCCCCGGGAACGGCTCTTCCCAACGGAACCATATCCGACTTTTCTATTAGGCCAAAAGCTGTTGTCGTAACAACAAAGCGATTAACAGCATCACTGATTTCCGTATGTCCCCCGACAATATCTACCCCTATTAATGATGCGACTTCCGAAGCCTGCTCAATAATGTCAATCAAATCTTCTTTACCGGCAGACTCGGGTGCAATTACAACGAGAAGAATTCCGACCGGTTTCACTCCGCAGGCAGCAATATCGTTGCAGGACACATGTATGGCCAGGCGGCCGGACTGCATACCGCCGGAAGTTACTGGATCAGTTGATGTTACAAGAAGATTCGCACCCATATCAATCCATGCACAATCGGCACCAACCTGAGCCCCGGTAATCGTACGTCCGGAAAGCTGAGGAAGTCTGGTGAGAACAATCTCCTGAAGTTCCTGATTTGTTAACTTTCCAATGCGCATACCCTATTCCCCCTCAGATATAGATCTTTTCAATGGAAGCAAGACCACGTGCGACAAGTTCCGGAATAGCAAGATTTTTTTCAGCAGCGATCATGTGTTCCGGCAGCGGATGTGTCTTGGGGTGTTTGGCAACAAATACCGTGCAGCAGTCTTCAAAGGGAAGTATTGATGTCTCAAATGTTCCGATCTTTCTGGCAATTGCTATGGTATCATCCTTGTCGGTTCCGATTAGCGGACGAAAAACAGGAAGCTTAACAACTTCATTCGTCAGAACAATAGCCTCAAGCGTCTGGCTGGCGACCTGACCTAAGCTTTCTCCGGTAATAAGGGCTTTGCAGCCGCGCTGATTTGCGATTACCTCTGCTATCTGCAGCATTACACGCCTCATTGTTATGGTCAGCATATCCTGCGGACTATTTTGATATAGTTCCAATTGAATAGAAGTAAAATCTACGACATGCAGCGTTATACTGCCTGCAAAGTGCGATACGATCTTAGCCAGATCAATGACTTTCTCTTTAGCCCGGTCACTGGTATATGGATAGGAGTGAAAATAAATAGCTTCCAGCGACATACCGCGGCTCGCCATCATATATCCGGCAACCGGACTGTCAATTCCGCCTGAAAGAAGCAGCATGCCCTTTCCGGCCGTACCGACCGGAAGCCCCCTGTGTCCGTAGACCTTCTCCGTATAGAGAAACACACTTTCACGAACTTCAACATATACCATAAAATCCGGAAGAATCACATCGACAGTCAGCCCGGGGATATCTTCAAGAAGACGTCCGCCCAGTTCCGAACAGATCTCGGGAGATGTCATAGGAAAGCTTTTATCACCGCGCTTCGCTTCAACCTTAAAAGTCTTATAATTCTTTACCGCCAGTATTTCCTTTACCATTTCTTTTGCCTGCCCGGCAATCTCGTCAATACCGCCGCTGAATTTCCATACCAGACTGGCGGATACTATACCGAATACTTCGGTAACTGCAGCAAGAACAGTCCTTGCAAGCTCCGGGTCATCTGCAAAAGAACTTATAGGAGCAGCGCTCTGCAGATCAGGCCCGGCTGCTTTAGGCTCGATCCATAATCTTGACTGGCTCTGAAAAATATAGAAATTGCCAAGCTGACGAAGTCGGTAAGTGAGGTTTGAAATCAACTTGTGTTCAAACTTTCCGCGATTTAAGCCCTTGAGTGCTATCTCACCCATGCGTGCCAGGATGATGACATCGTGCTCTAATGCATTTTCCATTATTTTCCCCGTTTCATTGTATATTTTTCATATATCTGATGTATCGCCTGACAAACTCTCTTCGTTTCAGCTTCTGTCGAAAACCTCGAAAAACTAAAACGGACCGCGTTCTGTGCGATAACTTTCGCGATTCCCATTTCAAGAAGAACATAACTGACTTTTTTTGCCTTGGAGGAACAGGCGGAGACAGTTGATACGAAGATGTCATGCTCTTCCAGTGCATGAAGCATTGTCTCGGCCTCAAATGAAGGAAAAGACAGATTTACTACATAGGGTAATGCATCTGACGGAGACAGGACGGTTGGGCTTAGATCCGACAGACCCTCGAGCAATTCCCTCTTCAATATAGTAACACGTAAAAGAGCGTCTTCCCTGTCTTTCTCAGCTAAGGACAATGCGAGTGCAAGTGCACCGGATAAATATGTGCTTTCTGTTCCCGAACGCAGTCCGTGCTGCTGGCCTCCGCCATAAATTAACGGACTGATGCGGCATCCTTTCCTGACATACAATAATCCCACACCTTTGACAGCATGAATCTTATGTCCGGAAAAAGAAGCCATATCTACGCCCATTTGAGAAAGGCGAATCGGAAGTTTGCCTAAAGACTGTACGCAGTCCAGATGTATGCGAGTCTTCGGATTGATCCTGCTGCGGATCGCTGTGATTTGTGAAACAGGAAGTACGGCTCCCGTCTCATTATTGACATGTGTCAGCGTTATAAGCGCCGTATCCTGCCTGATTGAATTCTCCAACTGCTTCAAATCAGGAATGCCGTCTTTTCCGACGCTCAGATATGTGACTTCATATCCGGCAGCTTCCAGCATGTTGAGTGTCTCAAGTGAAGCCATATGCTCTGTTCTCGTAGATATTATATGCTTTCCCGCCCTTTGATTGGCAGACAGATATCCGCGGATCGCCGTATTTACGGATTCAGAACCACAGGATGTAAAAATCAATTCATCACGGCTGCAGGCAAGAATACCGGCGAGCGTTTCAAGTGCTGCTCTCTGCTTTTTTTCTGCATTCATTCCAAGCCGGTGCAGAGATCCGGGATTACCGAATCCATCTTCGGAAGAAAGCTCATCACAAATGAAAGCAACTACTTCGGGCAGCGGCCTGGTCGTCGCACTGTTATCAAAATAGATCAGAAAATTCCCTCCCTTATACGGTAAGCTCCGGATCCGCAAGTTCCATATCTCCGGAATATCGGGCTAGTACCGGATTAACTTCTTCAATCAAAAATGCTGTTACCTGCTCAGGACTGCGGCCAATATACAAATCCGGGTCAAGAAGTGCTGAAAGTGAATCCGCATCAAGCCCAAAAGCATCATCTGCAGCTATTCTCTCCAACAGATCATTGGGCTTGCCTTCTACCTTTACAACAGCTCCGGCCGCCATGGAGTGTACACGGATACGCTCATGCAGATCCTGACGGTCACCGCCTCTTGAGGCAGCCTCCATCATGATGTTCTCTGTTGCCATGAACGGAAGCTCTTCCATAAGGTGCTTTCTGATTACTCCCGGATATACTACAAGACCTGAAATTACATTCTGATAAATGCTCAGGATCGCGTCAACCGCGAGGAAGGCTTCCGGAACACTTATCCGCTTGTTGGCTGAATCGTCGAGAGTTCTTTCAAACCATTGCTCGGCAGCTGTCATAGCGGGATTCAAGACATCGGCAATAACGTATCTGGAAAGGGAGGCTATTCGCTCTGTCCTCATTGGATTACGCTTATAAGCCATGGCTGAGGAACCGATCTGTGTGCTCTCAAACGGTTCTTCAATCTCCTTTAAATGCTGCAGCAGACGGATATCGTTGCTGAACTTGTGTGCACTTTGGGCAATCGAAGAAAGCGAATTCAAAACACGGGAATCAATCTTTCTGGAATAGGTTTGTCCGCTTACTTTGTATGTATCGGCAAAACCCATCTTTTCGGCAATCATCTGATCGAGACTTATAACCTTATCATGATCGCCGTGAAACAGATTAAGAAAACTTGCCTGTGTTCCTGTTGTACCTTTGCATCCGAGAAGCTTAATATTATCTATTACGAAAGTTATTTCCTCAAGATCAAAAAGAAGGTCCTGCAGCCATAGAGTCGCTCTTTTACCAACCGTAACAAGCTGTGCAGGCTGGAAATGAGTAAATCCTAAAGTCGGCATTGATTTGTACTTGTCAGCGAAAGAAGCCAGTCCTGAAACGACATGAATAAGACGCTTTCTTACAAGAATAAGTGCGTCTCTCATAACAATGAGATCCGTATTGTCGCCGACATAGCATGACGTTGCCCCAAGATGAATAATACCTTTAGCTTTCGGGCACTGCTCACCATATGCATGAACATGTGCCATTACATCATGACGAACTAGGCGCTCTTCCCTGCTTGCGACATCATAATTAATATCATTCTTATTAGCTATGAGCTCATCAATTTGATCCTGTGTAATGGCAAGTCCGAGCTCTTTTTCTGATTCTGCCAGAGCAATCCACAGCTTGCGCCAGGAACGGAATTTGTTGTCAGGTGAGAACAGAAACTGCATTTCTTTACTGGCATATCTTGAATTGAGCGGACTCTCGTAAGCATCATTCATAACTGTACCTCTTTCATGAGCTTTTCGGCTGCTGCGATCTTTGCACAGATACCAAGCACTTCGATAGCCTTTTCAACATCCTGCATGGAAGGAAACGTAGGTGATATACGGATATTCTCATCGAGCGGATCAATCCCGTAAGGATAAGTCGCACCGGCCGGAGTCAAAGCAACACCTGCTTCTTTCGCAAGGGCAACAACCTTTTTGGCTGTACCCGGGTAAACGAAAAGACTGACAAAGTATCCGCCCATAGGCTTGTGCCATCTTCCTATGCCTGTCGCGCCAAGCTCTGTGTCAAGAATCGACAAAGTCATCTCGAATTTCGGACGTATGATATCGGCATGGCGCTTCATTACAGCTTCGAGTGTCTGATAATCGGGCATATACCGCATGTGCCTAAGTTCATTGATCTTATCAGGCCCGATCGTCTGCACCGACAAATACTTACGAATTCTGGCAAAATTATCGGCATTAGCCGCTATACAGGAGATTCCTGACCCTGCATACGATATTTTGGAAGTAGAGGCAAATTCATACACGCGGTTAGGATTACCGGCATTTTTACATAGTGACAGAATATCCGGAATCGTCGCCTTATCGTCCTCATACAGATGATGAACCACGTATGCGTTATCCCACAGAATACGGAAATCTTTGGCAGCTGTCTTCATCGAAGCAAGTCTTTCACAGACTTCCTGGGAATAGATGTACCCATCCGGATTACTGTACAGAGGCACAGCCCACATTCCAAGAATGGAAGGGTCCTCGGCTACCAGCTTCTCCACCATGTCCATATCAGGGCCGTCTTCATTAAGCGGAATGGCAATCAGCTCGAAACCGAGCGTCTGTGTCACAAGGAAATGACGGTCATATCCGGGTACCGGGCAAAGCCATTTTTTGCATTCAATCTGGCTCCATGGCTTTTCTGATTCGATTTCACCGAAAACAAGAGCCCTCATTATCGTATCAAACATCACATTCAAGTTCGAATTGTTGCCGACAATCACGTGCTCGGCTTTGGTGCCTATCATTTCAGCAAAGAACTCTCTTGCTTCATGGAGTCCCAGAGGCAGGCCGTAATTTCTGCAGTCTGAACCGTCCATAGCAAAAACATCACCCGGCTTCAAATTAGTTAGCAGATCAGAACCCATATCAAGCTGCTCGCGGCAAGGCTTTCCTCGTGTCATATCGAGAGAAAGCTTCTGCGTTTTGATATTCTCATATCGGTCCGTAAGTGTCATAAGCTCGTGTGAAAGTTGCGTGCGATTCATTTCCAGAAATGAAAGCATGTCAGGGTCCCCCTTGCACGTGTTATATTTTGTCAGTTTCGGCTGCATAATCGATGTCTGCATACGCATAAAAGAAACTTTTGAATTGCTTCCTTGCAGCACAAGAAGAAAATCGCGAACCGATCGATAATATTATAGACTATTTTGAAGGGAAATCTCAAGTGTCCTGCATTAAATCGACAATATTTCAATGGTAAGGATCGATCCGTCCATCCGATGTGTAACACATCCGGCTACAAAACGTATGTCAAAGGGTTCCCACTGTCTATCCAGCAGAAATACTTTGGTGGCACGCAGCATACGAGCCATCTTCTGTCTGGTGACAGCTTCCCTTGCTCCTCCGTATGAGTCGGAGTCCTTGCGGCTCTTCACTTCGACCACATAGATACACATATCCCTGCATAGAATCAAGTCGAGTTCGCCGAATCTGTGAACCGAATAATTTCTGGCAAGAAGTGCATACCCACGTGCCAGAAATAGTGAAAGGACTGCATCCTCGGCCTGTCTTCCAATATCTTTTGCCCATTTGGCATTCGCTTTATAATCATCATACATAATGCCCTTTAACCGCCCTTATCAATGTGAAAACAGTATCCCACATGTATTGGGTCCAAAAGGGAACATTATTTCGACAAAAGCCGCCATTAACTTACAAAAAGTGACAATCAAGGCGGATATATGAAATATCAGATATGGCCTTTCAAAAAGGTAAGACGGTGAATCGGACAGATAGAGAGCGTCTCAATCGCGGTATAGTGGTCTTTGGTTCCATAACCCTTATGTTTGGCAAAGCCATATCCGGGATATACAATATCGTATTCACGCATAATTCTGTCCCTGGTAACTTTTGCCAGAATAGAAGCGGCTGCAATCGAATTTGATTTGGCATCACCCTTAATAATCGCCTGCACCGGAATTCCAGTACCTTTCAAATTGACGGCATCAATCAAAAGAAGATCCGGCACTTCCGCAAGGGATTCCACACACATACGCATGGCGCATTTGGTTGCTTCCAGAATGTTGATATCATCGATGACATCATTTTCGATACGAATAACTGTAAAGCAGCGAGCTTTCCGGACAATTTCCTCATATAGTATCTCACGGCGCTTTTCGGAAATTTTCTTGGAGTCATCCAATCCGTAAATGGGCATATCGTCCCGAAGAACGCAGGCTGCTGCAACTACCGGACCGGCCAGCGGACCCCGTCCTGCTTCATCGATTCCTGCACACACGGAAAATCCTTTATTCTTTGCTTCATTTTCATAATAGGAAAGTAAAGCGTATTTCTCAATCAGCTTCTCTTCGCGTGTCACAAAATACCTCCTGGACGAATCAAGTTGTCGGACGATCCGGTGTCTCAAGAGAAATTCTTCCGATACGGGCTGCTCTGAAATCATCCAAAAAGAGTGCGGCGAACTTCTCTTCATCAATTCTTCCGCCTGAAAGGATACATCCGCGGTTTTTGGCGGCTAGGATATACCGTTCGTGAGCATCTTCAATATAATCGGCAGAACCGGGAATGGGAAGCTTGTATCTCGTACAGAATTCCACCGGATACCGGTCCATCAGAATCGCAATTCCTTCCATGGCGACATCCTGCAGATCAACGACTTCCGTCTTAATCGCACCGGTTAATGTAAGGCAGAGCTGACTGCGCCGGGCACCGAGATTAGGCCACAGCACGCCGGGCATGTCCATGAGTTCAAGGAATGAATCGGATCTGGCCCACTGGAAACCGCGCGTAACACCGGGACGATCCCCTGTTATTGCTATTTTCCTATTGCAGAGCGCATTTATCAGCGTTGATTTACCCGAATTGGGAATTCCCACAACCATCGCTCGCACCGGTCTGCCTGTGCGTCCTTTGAGCTTGGCACGTTCCAGAATATCCGCACACAAAAGCCGGGAATTGTTCCGGATCAGATCAAGTCCCTTTTTATGAGTCGCATCGGTCGGTACCGCTAAAATACCGCGTTCCTTATAATAAGCGATCCAGGCGGCCGTCACTTTTTCGTCCGCTAAATCGGCCTTATTCAGGACAAGAATTCTGCGCTTGTTATTAATTATCGTATTCAATTCGGGGTTTCTGCTGGAAAAAGGAATTCTCGCGTCACAGGTCTCGATGATTACATCGACCAATTTGAGTTGATCGGCAATCAGGCGAAGCGCCTTGCGCATGTGACCGGGAAACCAGTTAATATCGGTTGGCATAAATACTCCTGTATGTATGTTTATACTAATAGATACCAGTATAAATGATTCGTGATAAAAAAACTGCCCGGAGGTGAATAATCACGCATCCGAGCAGTCCGTCGGTCAGTACAAAAGATACTAG
>Ga0209540_10001231_pt1 | contig 20093 bp, 13 predicted proteins | sample BarGraIncu01121A_FD_184501 | JGI IMG/M metagenome (GOLD analysis project Ga0209540, IMG submission 184501) | Arctic peat soil microbial communities from Barrow, Alaska - Barrow Graham LP Incubations 011-21A (SPAdes) (version 2) | ecosystem: Environmental > Terrestrial > Soil > Wetlands > Peat... | reverse complement strand
ACCAGGCAAGAAGCGGTATGATCCCTCCATGGTCAAACGGAAAGGTTGCCAAAGAGTTACGTGCATCAATCGGCATGAAGCCTCTTGGCGGAATATTCAGTGTGGGATTTGAAGAGCAATACCGGTGGAAAGATTCTGTTCAGAGCGAAGCAGAGATAAGGGTATGGGTTGCAGAAGGAACTGCAAACGGAATGCGTCCATGGTTTACAAAATTCTCCGGTGTCCTTTATGACCGGCGATGGCTCAATACGGTTGACAGGATCTACCAGGTCCACTTCAGGAATGAAAAATACCTTAGAAATACTTTCCCCCTGGCCCGTGTCGGAATGGTATTTTCGGAACAGGATCTTAACTATGGGAACAAGCCATGGCAACAGAGAAACAGTGATCATTCTTCAGGAATGTACCATGCTCTGATTGAAAACCGGATACCATTTGAGATGGTGAATGCCAGACTTCTGAATCCTGAATACCTCAGACCATTCAAACTGCTCATTCTTCCAAATATTCCGGATCTGTCTGATATTCAATGTGATCATTTACGAAAATTTACCCAGGAAGGTGGTAGTATTGTTGCCACTTTTGAAACATCACTATACAATGAAAATGGAGTTCAGCGAAAAGATTTTGGTCTGGCTGACCTCCTCGGTGTTTCGTATGATCAGGGTGTGGAAGGTCCGATGCAGAATAGTTATTTAAGGCTGAAGAGTGATCCTTTGACCAATAGTTTCCACCCTGTTTTGAAAGGTTTGGAAGATGCTTACAGGATCATTAATACAATTTACAGGATCAAAGTGATTCCAACTTCAGAGTTTCCCTCTCCCGTGACTCTGATTCCAACCTATCCTGACCTCCCTATGGAAGATGTATATCCCCGAAAACCAGATACAGATATAAGAGAGCTTTACCTTCGTGAATATGGCAAAGGCCGGGTAGCATATTTCCCCAACGACATTGACCGGTCTTTCTGGCAGATAATGTCAGCAGATCATGGAAGGCTGCTGCGTAATACAGTACTTTGGGCTTTGAATGAAGAGCCGGTGGCAGATGTAAAAGGACAGGGTGTTATTGATGTAACAGCCTGGCGACAAAAAGATTCCATGACAGTTCATCTGGTCAATCTGACAAATCCTATGATGATGAAGGGTCCATTCAGAGAATTTATTCCTGTCGACTTACAGGTGAGCATCAGCATTCCGGAAGGATTCAACAAAGATGGAATTCATCTGCTGGTAAAAAACGAGAACCCTTTATATAAAATAAATGAAGGGAAGATCATTATTTCTGTTCCTCATATCAGTGATCATGAAATTATTGCCCTGGACCTAAGCTAACAAAGATATTACTTCTTCTTATCCTCAGGAATACCATCCCCGATGTAATATCCCAGGTGCGGAGGCTGATTATAAACCACATTCTGCCATGCTATCCCCATCCTGTAAACATGGTCCTGCATAGGAGTTACCATCCTGTATTGCGTAGGAATGGTGGTTGTGAAAAGGAGAAGAGAAGCATTGTCCTTCCCCCTGAAAATAACTTCCTCCCTCCAGTCACCGAGAATATCAGCGCTGACAACCGGTGTTGCCTTGGTTCCATTTATGGATGTGCCGCCAAAAGGCGATGCATCCAGCAGCCTTACCGGCTTATGGTTTATATAATCCCAGTCGTCAATATACGACCTGTCAAGCAATTCATCCTGAAGGTCGCCGTCCCAGTAAATCCTGAAATTGACACTAGGAACCACATCTGTAATCTTTTCTCCCTTTACTGTCCATATCCCTTTTGAGGTAGACGACCAGAGCTCAAAGCCGCGATGGTCAGGGTAGATATCGGCTGCAAGGCCCCTGCCGGTGTCTCCCTCTCCGGGTACCTGTAAAAGAATCTTTCCTGTTGCAGCGCTGTGAAGGACAGTTCCAAGGCCGCTGGTCTCTTTGGAAGCCCAGACCTCAAGGCCTGGTATATCGGGGTCAAGATCGGAAAGATGCATTGCATCGCCATGACCCATACCCGTCGTATAGATTGGTTCGCCATTATCGTCATAAGCACTTGATCCATACACGATCTCATCTTTTCCGTCGCCGTCGATGTCTCCGACACTCAGGTTATGGTTACCCTGGCCCATATATTCAGGATGACCCTTGTCGGAATCAAAGAACCACCGCTGTGTGAGGTTCCCGTTTCTCCAGTCCCACGCTGCAATTGTAAGCCTGCCGTAATAGCCCCTTCCCATGAGGAAACTTGGATGCACACCATCAAGGAAAGCCACGCATCCAAGGAATCGATCAACTCTGTTTCCCTTGCATTCATTGGCACCCCAGGCACAAATATCGCCACGTCCGGGAATGTAATCAACTGTTTTCAGAGCCTCTCCGGTAAGGCCGCTAAATACTGTAAGATATTCAGGTCCCGTGAGAATTCTCCCACGTTCATTTACATAATCCTTTGTAGAATCACCCACGACTTTACCGGTTCCGTCTATCGTTCCGTCGGCAGTTTTGCATGCCATTTCAGCTTTACCGTCACCATCAAAATCATATACAAGGAACTGCGTATAATGTGCACCGGCTCTTATGTTTTTTCCAAGGTTGATTCTCCACAGCTGCCTGCCATCAATCTTGTAGGCATCGATTATCACATTACCGGTAAATCCATCCTGGGCATTATCCCTTGCATTTGAAGGATCCCACTTCAGTACAATCTCGTACTGGCCATCTCCGTCAAGGTCAGCTACGCTTGCATCGCCCGGTGAATAGCTGTATTCTCTGGGGTTGGATGGGCGCTGCTCAGGTTCAAATCCTGGAGGGGGTCCCTGAGGGCGGCGGCCTCTGTTGAGCGAATCAGGCAGACGGTTGCGCATCATATCCGGCATGGCTACCTCTCCCTTGGCAAACCCGTTAGGAGGTCTGTTGAGCGGAATGCGCGAATAGATTTGTGCCCAGGGTTTACATGAATTTGATACCTTCTGCTCCTTGCCCCTGATGACAGGTCTCACTGAATATTCTTCGTCTGCCGTGGATTTATCAATATAATTTGTAGCAGCAAGGGGTTTCCTGTTAAGCTTTTCTGTCCCCCTGTAGAGGTTAAATCCTATTCCTGCCGGATCAGTCTCCAGCAGTCTCCAGCTGACAAATACATCATCGGGACTGGTTCTTACAGCTACGATACCTCTGTCGAGGTTTTCCATCTGACGACTCTGATTACCGGCTCCCGTTTTCTGTGTAAACCCGATTTTGAATAAAACAAAAAACAGGATAATGGAAATAAATATTTTTTTCATATAAGTACTTGATTTTTAACCGCAAAGTACGCAAAGATTAAGCAAAGGCCGCTAAGGTTGAGCTTTGCGAACTTTGCGTGTCCTTAGCGCTCTTAGCGGTTAATGGATTTAATTCTTTATTCTGTACATCTCAGATCCGGCGAGAAGAAAACATCCAAGGCCGAAATCCTCAAAGTTCGGAATATTGTCATATCCTACAGGCTGGCTGTCGGAAGGCTGCTTCCCAGTTCCCTGTACATATCCAAGGAAACCGTTCGGGTGGACGCAATCCTGAACCAGGGCTTTCCATGCTTTTTCCACTACCGGCAGATATTTCTTCCTGTTAAGTGTGCCATTATTAATCCCCCAGGCAATGCCATAAACGAATAACGAGGTGCCGGTCAGCTCTTTCCCGCCAAAATCAGTTGAATCGTGAAGACTCACATTCCAGAAACCATCAATACGCTGGCATGCCATAAGAGCATCAACCATCTCTTTATACGTAGTTATGAACTCTTTTTTATACTTGCTCTTCCCTGGCATAAAATCCATTGTTCTGACAAGTGCGGCCAGAGCCCAGCCATTTCCTCTCGACCAATAGCAATCCTGATCATTCGGTCCTGCATACGGCGGATCAAAATCCTTGTCGCGCCACCACAGATGATCAACCGGATTATAAAGACCATGGTCGCCATGCTTTGTTTTTGTGAACATGTACATCTGGTACATCCTGTCGAAGTACTTGTTATCCTTATAGATTGACCCAAGTCTTGCAAAAACGGGCATGGCCATCTGGATAGCATCAACCCAGCTCCAGTCATCAATCTTATCTGTTGCGACCATATTGTCAATTGAGGCCTTGATATCATTTATCCTTTCAGTTTTCGACTTATCCATAAGGTAGAGATCAATATACGTCTGACCGCAACACTGGTTATCGCCGTTCCTTGTTTTTACCCCATCGCGTAATCCCCATTTATGGAATTCGCCCCACCTGAGGGCATAATTCAGTAATGAAGTATCCGGATGTATCTTGTAAAAAGCCATAAGCCCTTCGTAATAAACGCCTCTGGTCCAGATATTGCTTGGCCTGGGTCTGTCCGTAACAATCACTTTCCCCACATCCGGCCACTTTTCCATGAAGTACTTGTTGGCAAGAACCATTGCCTCCATGGTTTGTGATTTGGGAATGGATTGGGACTGAAGCAAATTTCCTGACAGAAAAACGAAGATGATTATGTTGCAAATAATTGATTGATAGGGTTTAATCATGATTTTTAATGGTTATTAGATAATTTCAAATACTAAATACTCATCATTCTCTCTTTTTATCTTCATGTACTCACCCCCTTCGTTTCCCCCTCTCTCCGCCAGCTGGCGGAAAGAGGGGGAATGTTCTCATATACTGTATCTTAAGCCCCCTCTTTACAAAGTAGAGAGGGGGTTGGGGGTGAGTGCAGTTTATTTCTTCTTCGCATTCCCTAACAGAATATCGGTAAGATTTTCTGCTGCTTTCCTGTTCTGGAAACTTTCCGGCAGGCGGTCATGATCCATATATTCATTATAGATCCATGGGTCGCCGATTGCAAATACATATCCCTTGCCAACTCTGTTTTCGGCTATCAGCACCTTGCCGTTCTCGGTAAGTATTGCCTTGGCAGTGCCTGAAAGGTTTATGTCGGAAACCTCTTTAATATAGATCTTGTTGACTCCATTGAACAGAGGATGAGCAGGAAGATTGACTGAAGCTCCCATCTCAAAATTCGTCCCTGTTACAGGATGAAGCGTAACGTGATTGAAAGTCATTCCGAATTTTTTTGCCAGCTGGTTAAGGTGGGTGAATTCGCAGTTTGGAGCATCGTTGGCGAGAATTGCCAGAACACCTCCTTTTTTAACCCATTTCGTTATTGCCTTAATATCTTCCGGCATGATATAATTTGGTGATTTTGATTCAGTTGTAGTGTCAGGATCCACAATTATATATACATTGATTTTACTCAATTCTGATGAAGATGGCTTATTGATATCGGCCAGTACAGCACCTTTTGCCTTGAATATTTCGCCCCATCTTGAATAACCGCTGTTCTCCGTGTCAGTCCATATATAATGGAAAGGCTTGCCGGTCTTTGCATTGGTCTCCTTGTTAAACCAGGTATCAAGTCCGACAACCTTCTGGGCCGACGAATTCTGAAAGGCATAGCAAAAGATCAATATGACCATTAATAATAGATGTCTCACTGAGGGTTTCCTGTTTTTCATGATTTCTTTGGTTAATTCTTTCAAAAATAGGAAACATAAATGACGAATTTCCTGCTTTAGTCTAAAAAAACGCCTGATACAGCGGGTTACATTAAACTTTTAAGTTTTTTTAATACTTCACTTAAAAACCACGGGGGTTCACAGAGTTTCACGGTCAGTATCTCCTTGTTTAACTATATTGAACACGATGTACCTCCGTAGTAAATTAAAGACATCAAAAAAAACTATATCTTTTCACCTTCTAATTTTGATACGTCAATTAACAGAATTATGAAAAAAGGTCTTCTGATTTTCACGTTTGCTTCAATATCGCTTATAGGCCTTTGCCAGAAGTCAAATACACTTATAAAGCCCGGAGAGGTATGGCCCGATAATGAAGGGAATCATATCAATGCCCATGGCGGAGGCATAATTAATTACAAAGGAATCTGGTACTGGTTTGGAGAATCGAGACTTCCGCGTACAGAGAAAGACAGGACAAATTACGGTGTTGGCTGTTATTCATCGAAGGATCTCATTAACTGGAAAAATGAGGGTCTTGCACTCAGAGTGATAAATGATACTGCCAGTCTCCTTCAGCCTGGTTGCGTGATCGAAAGACCTAAAGTGCTGTTCAATAAGAAGACCGGAAAGTTTGTAATGTGGTTTCACCACGAACTGAAGGGACAAGGATATAAGGCTGCAATGACCGGGGTTGCTGTAAGCGATTATGTTACAGGCCCATATAAGTACATCAGGAGCCTTCGCCCAAATGCAGGGATATGGCCTGTCAATTTTACCGAAGAGCAGAAGAATGCATCGGTGAAAGATGGCGATCTTAAAAGCTGGACAGAGGACTGGAAGCAGGCCGTCAGGGACGGGTTGTTTGTCAGGCGCGACTTTGCCGGCGGCCAGATGGCCAGGGATATGAACCTGTTTGTCGACAGGGACGGGAAGTCATGGCATATTCATTCTGCGGAGGAGAATATGACACTGCATTTCTCGGAACTGACTGATGATTACCTTGATTTTACGGGGAAATATTATCGCGTCCTTCCCGGAGATTCGAACGAAGCTCCTGCGCTTTTCTTTGCCCGGGGAAAATACTTCATGTTCACTTCAGGAACAACAGGATGGAGGCCTAACCCCTGCAGACTGGCGACAGCCGATAAGCTTGCCGGCGAATGGAAAGCTGTCGGCAATCCATGCCGCGGAACCGAAGAAGAAAACAAGGTCACTTTCGGCTCTCAAAGCACTTTTGTACTTCAGCCGGCAGGAAAAAAGAATATTTTTATCTTTATGGCCGACAGGTGGACGCCTCAAAACCTTGCCGACAGCCGGCATATATGGCTGCCGATTGAATGGGAGAACGGACTGCCGATGATAAAATGGCATAATGAACTGGATATTAAGATGTTGAAATAGATAAATTAAATTGAACTTTTAACAAAAAGAATATGAAAAAACTATTTATGAATTTCGCAGTATTGATGCTGTTGCCGGTTATGGCCGGTCAGGTAAGCGGTCAGCAACAGAATATGAATAAAGACATTAAAATCAAACAGGCAAAACCTGTCACCATTCCTGATAACACACTTTCCGTAAAAGAAAAGAATCAAGGATGGAATCTGTTGTTCGATGGTAAATCGTCAAATGGATGGATGAACCCGAAAACAAAGAAATTTCCTGAGAGCGGATGGGAAATAAAGGATGGCGTTCTTTCAGTCAGCCCTGCAACAAAAACTCAGGGTGGCGGCGGCGATATTGTCACCGTTAAAACTTACAGGAACTTTGATCTTGTCGCCGACTTCAAGTATACGCCGGGCGCAAACAGCGGAATCAAGTATTTCGTTGATATAGAATCAAATAACGGCTCACTGGCCGGTATAGGATGTGAATACCAGGTGCTTGACGACAAGCTTCATCCAGATGCAAAACTTGGGAAGGACGGAGACCGGACCCTTTCAGGCCTTTATGACCTCATACCTCCGAAAAAAGATAAGATAGATAATGGCGCCAATAACTGGAACAGGGCAGAAATAATTGTCAGGGGAAATAAAATTCAGCACTGGCTCAATGGCAAGCTTACAGTTGAATATGAAAGAGGAAATGATGCATGGAGAGCTCTTGTCGCAACCAGCAAGTTCAAGGATTCCCCGCATTTCGGTGAGGTCCAGGATGGCAGGATCCTTCTGCAGGATCATGGGAATCAGGTCTTTTATAAGAATATAAAGATTAAGGAACTGAAGTAAGGTGCAATGGTACCATGGTAATATTATTGGCTCCCCTCCATGGAGAGCCTGCTCCGCAAAGCGGAGGGCTGGGGGTGGGTTATTCAGAGATACCTGTAACCGTTTTAATATGCTGGAATACTTGAGGAATAAGTGAATGGAATTGGATAAAAATACTTTTCCTAACTTTGGTAAGGTTAAGATGTGAATATCTGAATCGCTACGTTGTATTAAATATATTTTGTACACTTAATATCTGAATGACATGAAAAAGCTCTCTTTGTCTTTCATAATCTTGTTTTCCCTCTTTGTTTTTGCCTGCAGCAAACAAGAGAAATCTGAGAAATTCAAGCTTTTAACGACGCCAGTCTGGACAGCTGACAGCTTGCTGGCAAATAAGCTGGATGCCAGCGGACCAGGCGGATTGCTTGAAAAATTCAAGGGTGATGCTGAATTCAGGGAGGATGGCAAAGGGACTTTCGGGTCCTATACCGGCCAGTGGAGATTTAACCCGGCTGAAACTGAAATTACAATAGTTACTGATTCCATGCCTCTTCCGATTGTCTGTGATATTGTCGAACTTAAAATAACCTCACTGAAGATAACTACTGTCGTACCTGATAAGAATACCTATGAGCCTATTAATATAAGAATGACATTCAAGGCCAAATGATACGCCAGATAATTACCTCACTCGGAATTCTTCTGAGCGTTGGTTTGTCTGGCTCCGTCCCCGATGGTACTGTAAAGGGAAAGGTATCGGACAGCAAAACAGGTGAACCGCTTTCAGGCGTCTATGTAATATATGGCAAAAACCTGGGAACCACAACCGGGTCTGATGGAACATACCAGTTTAATGCATCTGCCGGGAAATTACTTGTAGACTTTCAGTTTGTCGGATACGAATCTGTTAATAAAGAAGTTAACGTAAAGGAATCAGAGGTCACTGAATATGACGTCCTTCTTGAAACAAGCCTCCGCGAAATTGATCAGATCGTGGTCAGCGCCAATAAAACTGAACAGAAGGTTGCTGAGCTTAGCGTTTCGATGGATATCATTAAAACCAGCTTCCTCTCCGATAATCACATAACTGATGCGCAGGAGCTCATAAACACTACACCCGGAATAGAGGTCATGGACGGACAGGCATCGGTGAGAGGCGGAAGCGGATTCAGCTATGGCGCCGGCAGCAGGGTTCTTGCATTAATTGACGGATTGCCGATGATCGCGGCTGATGCCGGGAGTATTAAGTGGCAGTTCCTTCCGCTTGAAAACCTCTCGCAGGTCGAGATAATAAAAGGGGCTTCATCTGTTCTTTACGGGTCATCGGCTCTTAACGGAGTGATTAATTTCCGCACAGCTGACGCGACAAATGTCCCTTCGGTCCAGTTTTTTACGGAAGCAGGATTTTACGGAAAGCCACGGAATAAGAACTGGATATGGTCCGGTACACCGACAAAATTCTCAAGTGCTTCTTTCTCATTCTTACAGAAGTTCGGGAAGACAGATATCGGATTAAGTGCCAGCGTGTTGATGGACGAGGGGTATAGAAAGCTTAACGATGAGCTTCTTGAACGCGTAAACCTAAAAATAAAGCATTTCAATGGTAAAATTGAAGGGCTCAACTACGGGTTAAATATTTCGACAGGATTAAATGTCAAGAGGGACTTTGTCCTGTGGGAGGATGCCGACTCGGGAGCACTAAAACAATCACCATCAACTGCCAAAGAGTTTCATGGCACATTCCTCGCATTCGATCCTTTTATATCGTACAAAAAGAACGACAGGTACCGGCACGACCTGCGCATGAGGGTACAATCATCTGTAAACAGGCTCCCTGCGAGTGTACAGAATAACAGCAATGCATTATCGGTTTATTCTGAGTACCAGCTATGGTATCACCTGGTTGACTTTATAGATATTACCGGCGGATTATCAGAAAACTACAGCACTGTAAAATCAAACTTCTTTGGCGATCATAATGCTCTTAACCTGGCCTGCTTCACGCAGGCTGAGGTGAAGCCTTTTGAACGACTGAAAGCGGTTGCAGGCGTACGGGTTGAAAGTTATTCTCTCGATAGCATACATGAAAAGATCGTACCTGTATTCAGAGCCGGAGTAAACTGGCAGGCAGCCGAATATACATTTATCAGGGCATCATTCGGACAAGGATATCGCTATCCCTCGATTGCAGAGAAATTTGCATCTACTACCCTTGGATCAATAAAAATCATTCCCAATCCCGATATAATGCCGGAATCGGGATGGAGCACCGAAGCAGGTGTAAAACAGGGTCTGATGTTCGGTAAAATAACCGGCGAAGCAGATCTTTCGTTCTTTTTTCTTCAGAATAAAGATATGATCGAATTTCAGTTCGCAAACTACCCTGACGCCGGTGGAACAGGTTTTAGGGCGACAAACATTGAACAATCAAGAGTTTACGGTTCGGAACTTGAGTTCTCATTAGCCAGGTCATTCGGTGAATTTAAAACTCTTATTTCCGGCGGCTACACATTCACCTACCCTGTGGAATTTAATACCATGACTAATAAAAACACCGATACATATCTTAAATACAGGAGAAAACATTCTGCGGTTCTTTCAGTAAAAACCATGTGGAAGAAAATTGACCTGGGATTAAATTTATATGCCAGGTCTAAAGTCCTTAATATCGATGAAGTATTTCTTACAACAAACATTCTCCAGGGGTTCAATAAATACTGGCAGGGACATAATACCGGATATGCAATGGTCGATGCGAATCTTGGGTATAAGCTTAATGAAAAATTTACCATTTCATTAGCTGCCAAAAATTTAACAAACACAGAATATATGGGTCGCCCGGGCGATATTCAGGCACAGAGGAATTTCAGTATCAGATTGTCAGGGAAATTTTAGCAAACCCGCCTATCTTCCTTATAGAATCAATTGAGTTCACTCCTGGACTCCTTAAATTAGCACTTCTTCTATTATTCCTTCTAAAATTCCAGTTCGTTTTTAGAATATTTTAGATTCTTTGCTTTTAGTCCAGATATTTTTCATACTTTTATAACAGTCGTCTGTGATATACTATAGAAACCCATGGAAATAAGAAGAGAATGTAATAATTGCTCTTTAACCTATCGTGATTCTAACGGAGCACTTTTCTGTCTAATAGAAATCGTTGAAACAGAAAAAATTCTGATTGTATACCTCAGGGAAGAAAAGGAAGGAGAGTTTGTTTAATAATACAAAATGAATATCTAATTGCAATGAAATGTTGATAATTAATTCACTTAATTATGGATTATATGCAATCGACTACTAGCTCCAATAATGGCTTTCTGTCAGTAAAGACAGTAAAAGGTTTAGAATTTATCCCCTACGTGGAAATAATCTTTATCAAAGCCGACCATAAATACACACAGATATACCTAAAGAACCAGCTACAGCCTGCTAAGGTTTTTGTTTCTATTACTTTTCTGGATAAAGTATTACCTCCTGATAGTTTCTTCCGTTGTCACCGTTCATATATCATCAACATGCAACACAGGAGGGTATTAGGAAAAAATCGCGACATTCTCTTAACAGGTAACCACACTGTACCTATTTCTGACGAACGCATGAGTGAGTTTATAAATCGAACAGCGAAATTAGGGTAACAAATATTTACCTATTCATTGCTCAGAGTCTATGATTGATTACTTCAAACTACTACTTCGTTCATTTCTATTAATCAGGGTGTTGCGATAAATATGAAAAACTCATAAATTTGAAATAAAGAAGGGAGACATCACTTTTGTATGGTTAGTCTCCCATCCCAAACTATCTCACTTCACCAAGGAAGGAGGTTTTATGCAAAGATAATCAATTATTCAACTGAGGATATAATCCTTAAGAACGTGAGATGATATATCGTTTCTACAATTATTATTCAAGTGTCAATTATTAAATGATTTATCATGGTGAAAAAATATATATTAATTAGTTTTTTTGCGGGGGTAGCATTATTTATCAATAGTTGCAGTAAAGAACCGTTGAATTCTACTCCCATCCTTGTGCAAACCTCTTGTCTACCAGTGGATAGTGTCTATGATAATTATATTGCAAATTTAGCACTTGGTATACATCAATCACTTGATGATAGTCAATTTACCAAAACGCTGAGAAATGAAATTATGCAGCGCCCGGATGGTGATTATGAGGTAATTTTAAAAAGTTTTATAAATAATAATATTGACCTCAGCAATACAGCACTCTTTAAAAGCCTAGTCAGTAATGTGGCTAAAGGAACAGTCGATAATGAAAAATATCCCAAGTTACAGATTGCAATACCTGTTAACGCTGAGAAATGGGATGGGTCAAGTAAACTATGGGTCCTTTATCTGCCTTCTAATTTTGATGAATTTTCTACCAAAGAAGTACCAGCAATTTCACCACAGGGGGTAAAAACCATGTTCAATGTTGAGAAACAACCTGATTTCCCGGTAATTGTCATTGGGCAAAACGAACGAAGCAATGAAAATGGTGATTTAAAATTCGTATATAACCTATTTAGAGAAAAAGTAAAATTTAATATTTTGGCCGTGCATCCTAAAAATGATGAAGGATTTACTTCATTTTCAGCAACGCCGGTTACCAATGCAATGGCCGTTAATTTAGATTGGACTTTTATTTACCCCGATTATCTAGAACCGTACGATCACTATGTCGAAATTTATAGAGATGACCTTTTAGGTAGTGGTTTTCAAAAAATCGGAGAGGCTGATAGTTGGCAGTCCTTTTATTACGATACCCATGTTTTACCAACTAGGACATACGCATATTATGTGGTTGCAAGAGTGGACATTGATCAAACTTACAACCACAATGATTATGAAGAATATTTCTATTCAGAATCAGCCAACGCGGCTCTTCCTCAAATACCTACTTTCACCAGTAACTTCGCGGTAGAATGTATTTCTCCCAATATAATGCAATTGACATGGACGATAAATAATATATCGAACTGGACTAATTTATCAATTGAGCGATACACTTCTTACAATCCAACACCTGTTGTTATTGCACAACTCCCAATAACTGCTATAAGTTATCAGGACAATTTGGGTACTCCAAACCCATCATACGGTATATCATATAGATATACTTTAAAAGTCTCTAACGTAAATACAGGCGCTCAGCAGGCATATTATTGCGATGAAATGCTTTCAAACAGGATAAATTATCAAGCTCTGAAAGTTACACGCATACAATTCAACTCATTTGATGATATGCGCAGATATGAATCCTGGCTTAACGGTGCTCCCGAAATAATGTTATCAGTGAACAAGGTTGTTAATGGAACTGCAAGTACTCTTTGCTCAAACGTGCAAATTGGAGGGCCGGCATCATCAGGATTTGACGTAGATTATACTATTTGTGATTGGCAAGAAACTGATTCCAAAGTACTTACAATTTCTCTAAATGAATACGATGGAGGATCATTTGACGGGGTAGAAATTAGCTTGGGTGGAACAGCAAAATTGCCTAAAATCTTTGGCACTGAAATTTCAACTACATTTAATGTCAAAACAACTCTTTTTAAACGTAATAATGATGACTATATTGGCACAAACTATCTTTACTGGTGGAATAATGCAAATGGTAAAGATGTTTATTGCGGAAGCTATTGCAGGGCAACACTAAAATCGGTTCAAGAATAATTGGAATAAGCTGATATAATTGAATTAACAAATCAAAGATACCTCTCCTAAAAAGAGAGGTATCTTTAATAACCTTAAATATAAGATACCTTGTGGTTTGAATAATTATTATTGGCATGAAACAGTACAGGGTTATTATTTTATTATTTCTTGGCATATTAGGATGTACTAAGGAGCTGAATGTTGATTTTGGAGAACCATCGAAAAAATTAGTGCTTTATCCTATTCTGACCAATAACAAGGATATCATCATTAAGATGAGCGGGCCGGCGGGTATCCTTTCGACCAATTTTCCGGTTCTAAATAATGCCACCGTCATAATAACTGATAATGGTGTGCCGGTTGATACCGTAAAGATCGATTTAAAGGGTAAAGGAAATTCAAAAATTATCCCGATTCCCGATCACGAATACGGATTCAAAGCTACAGCAACAGGGTACCCCGAAGCGATTTGTGCTGCTCAGTTACCAAAACCGGTCGAAACCTTGAGTATTGTTGATACTGCTCATTTTTCCTTTTATAATATGAATTATATAAGAGTACGTCTAAGGATCAAAGATGATCCAAATACGATAAATTATTACAAGGTCACCATATATAGAAAGAAATTTGTAACTACTCATATATACAGGGGTATATATCCAAACATAATAAGCTATGATACGACTTACATTAGTATATGGAAGCCCAGATTACTTGCCAATAACCCGGTTATAGACTTTTTTTATAATGGGGTTGGAAGCTTTTTATTGGCACGGAACGAAATTAATTTTGGCGATGGATCTCATTTTACATTTGAACTTGGATCGGAAACATATTTTGATGGTATAGAATATTATTTCCCCGATGATCTGTTTAACGGGAAAGAAATGATCCTGGATTTGATAGTTGAGGAAACAAATATATCATCCTTCCCGGAAAAATACATGATAGAATTATCTTCTATGTCTGAAGATTACTACAGGGGCTTCAAATCATATGCAAGATATGGTACAAAGGAACAGGCTGACCTTCCAGTAGTGGAGGAAGTGAGTATATATTCGGCTGTAAACGGAGGATATGGCTTCCCTATAGCTTATTCTTCCGTCATTGACTCTTCTTATTGGATGCAACAATAGTAAAAACATGCGATATTTTCTACTAGCCATAGTATTCAATACGTTATGTTTATCGGCACAAAAATCGGTGACCATAAGCGGGACCATTACCGATTTTCAGAACGGGGAGCATCTTGTTGGGGTCGTTGTTTATGATAGTATAAGTAAAAAAGGAACAATAACAAACAATTATGGTTTTTACAGTCTGACTTTACGCAGCGGGAGTATAAACTTGTTGTATTCAACATTAGGCTACCAGTCAGAAGGTTTAAAAATTAACCTCACTAGGGACACAGTGGTATGCGTGAATATGAAACCCGCTGTCACAGAATTGCAGGAAGTAGTTGTTGCAGATAACAAGCGCCAGACTATTCAAACTGGTGTTATTTCGATGAAAATTTCACAGATACAAAATACCCCTGTATTGATGGGTGAGGCCGATCTTTTAAAAACAATCCAATTGCTCCCCGGGATAAAATCCGGTACTGAAGGAACAAGTGGACTCTACGTTCGTGGCGGTAGCCCCGACCAGAACCTTATAATGCTTGACGGGGTCCCTATTTACAATTCGAGCCATGCATTTGGTCTTTTTTCGGTGTTCAACCCTGATGCTATCTCCGGTTTTTCGTTTTATAAAGGAGGTATCCCTGCCAGGTACACCGGGAGGCTATCTTCTGTTCTTGATATTAATATGAAAGAAGGGAATAACAAGGAAATTACCGGTAAAGCCAGCCTCGGGTTAATTGCATCAAACTTCATAATAGAAGGTCCGATCGGGGGAGAAAATACTTCATTTTTTGTTTCAGGGCGGAGGACTTTCATTGATTTGATAACAAAACCATTTCAATCGGAAGGTGCAGAATCAGCTATACCGGCTTATTTCTTTTACGATATAAATGCAAAGATAAATCACAGCTTTAACAGTCGTAACAGGCTCTATGTAAGCATTTATAGCGGCAACGACCATACAGGTACATCCATTCATGGCAGTTCACAAGATAACGAAAGGACTTTTGACGATAAGGATGGCTTTGGTTGGGGCAACCTTACAACATCGGTTCGCTGGAACAGCGTGCTGACAAAGAAATTGTTTTCAAACATTACACTTGTTTACAGCAAGTATAGGTTTTCGATTTATAGAAAAAATGAGGAGACAAATAATGCATCCAAAGAGGTTTCGCTTAATTCTTATAATTATTTTTCAGGTATAAACGACATTGGCGGACGATGGGACGTTGATTGGTTTGCATCTGCTAACCATACGATTAAGACCGGTTTTAATTTTACTTTTCACAGTTTTAATCCCGGAATTACTTTAGTTAAGAATAAAGGTTACGAACAGAATAATGATATTGACACTACCCTGGGGAATAGAAATTTTGTGCGTGAAGCTTTTATTTATGCAGAAGATGAAATAAAAATGACAGATAAAATAAGCGCTTACCTGGGACTTAATTTTTCAGTATTTTCTGTCGAACAAAAGAATTATTATTCAGTACAACCAAGATTGTCATTAAGTTATGCTGTTACACAAAATTTAAAAATAAAATCTTCGTACGGAATAATGAGCCAGTACCTTCATTTGCTCACCAATTCCACAACCGGTCTGCCGACCGATTTATGGCTGCCAGTTACCCAAAAAATCAAACCTCAGGCTGCCTGGCAAATATCATTAGGGTTTGAATATGATTTAGATAACCAGTATTTATTTTCTCTTGAGGGATATTATAAAAAGATGAAGAACCTGATTGAATATAAAGAGGGAGCTTCATTATTCCAGATTAAAGGTGGATGGGAAGATAAAGTCGAAATCGGCGAAGGGAAATCAAAAGGTATTGAACTGCTTGTGCAAAAAGAGCATGGCAAAACAACCGGATGGATTGGTATTACCATTTCAAAAACTACAAGACAGTTTGATAACATTAACAATGGGCTCGAATTCCCTTATAGATATGACAGAAGGCTTGATATAGGCATAATGGTTATGCACAAGTTTAGTGAAAAAGCAAGTGTCAGTTGTTCTTGGGTATTTGGTACCGGTAACAGGATCACTCTTGCTACCGAAAAAATCAGAACTTCAATTGGAGACTCAGCGGTTTTTATTTATAATACCATAACCTATGTTAAGAATATTACCAGCATAAATAATTTCCTGACACCATCATACCATCGTCTGGATATAGGTTTCGATTTTAATAAGAAAAAGAAGCATTGGACACGGTCATGGAGTTTCGGCGCTTACAACGTGTACAACCGGAAAAACCCATTTTATGTTTATGCTGATTTACTCAATAAACCACCAGCAATTAAACAGGTTTCACTTTTCCCAATTCTGCCCTATTTTAAATATTCGATTGTTTTCTAGCCGCAATCATTACTCCAATATCAATTGAATTAAGGTACCAATATTAAATATTTAAGTATTTTTATTGGATAAACATATCTTGAATTTAGAATTGATAAACAATGATCTCATGATCGGGTCCAAGGCGACTTGATTTTACAAATTATTAAAGAATGAAACCATTTTCAAACAGACTTTTACTCCTGATCATTTCAGGAGTAATACTACTCTTCCCTTCGTGTAAAAGAACAGTAATCAACGAAGTTAAAATCAATGATTTTAAATCTCTTTCATCTGAATTCAAATCACCTTCAAAAGAGTATACCACTGCTCCTTTCTTTGTCTGGAATTACAAGATAACAAAAGAGGAGATAGATCATTACCTCGATGAATTCAAAAAACAGGGAAGCCTTCAGGTAATCGTTCATCCTCGTCCCGGGCTTATTACTGAGTATCTCTCTGATGAATGGTTTGAGCTCTTTAAATATACAGTTGAAAAAGGGAAAGAGATGGGGATGAATGTCTGGATCTATGACGAGAACTCATACCCAAGCGGTTTTGCCGGCGGGCATGTTCCTGACCAGATGCCTGAATCTTACAACCAGGGGCAGGGACTTAATATGTCAAAATTCGAAACACTTCCTGATACTGCTTCTAAATATTACCTCTGCCTCAAAGAGGAAAACGGGAAATACGTCAATATAACTTCGACCCTTGAAAATGAAAAGGGTAAAAAGGGTAAATATCTTCTCTTCAACAAAACTTACAACGGGAAGAGCGACTGGTATGGCGGGTTTTCTTATGTCGATCTTCTGTATCCCGGAGTAACCCAGAAGTTCATTGAAGTAACAATGTCAGGATATGAGAAATACCTTGGCGCTGAATTTGGAAAGACCATACCGGGCACCTTCACCGATGAACCGCAGATAAAATCTCCTGGAGGCATCCGCTGGACACCGGATCTGTTTGAACTATTCAGAAAACAATGGCATTATGACCTGGAGACACAGCTTCCTTCCCTGTACGAAGAGGTTGGAGACTGGAAGATGGTAAGACACAATTATACCCAGACATTGCTTCAACTGTTTATTGACCGGTGGTCGAAGCCATGGTACAAATACTGCGAGGAGAACGGACTTAAATTCACCGGTCATTACTGGGAGCACGCATGGCCCAGCATGAGACCCGGCGGAGATAACATGGCGATGTATGCCTGGCATCAGCAACCGGCCATTGATATGCTTTTCAACCAGTTCAACGATTCTTCCGATTACGCACAGTTCGGCAACATAAGATCGGTAAAAGAGCTGGCAAGTGCTGCGAACCAGGCAGGAAGGCAGAGAAAACTGAGTGAGACCTATGGAGGTGCAGGATGGGAACTTACATTCGCTGAAATGAAAAGGCTCGCTGACATTCACATATCACGAACCATGGTGGAATGATTATAAATATATCAATGATCATTATGCCAGGCTTTCAATGGCTTTATCGGCAGGAAAACAGGTAAATGACATTCTTATCCTGGAACCCACAACATCATCGTGGTTATATGATTCATATACAAACACTGACCCTAAATGCTACAAGATAGGCCAGACATTTCAGGACTTTATCACCAGGCTTGAGAAGAGCCAGGTCGAATATGACCTCGGATCAGAAAATATTATTAAAGACATGGACTCTGTAAGAAAGGGTAAGTTCATTGTCGGACAATGTTCTTATTCAACGGTAGTCCTTCCTCCAATGATGGAAAACCTTGATCTTCCCACATTTAAGCTTCTGAAGAAATTTGTCGCAGCAGGAGGAACCCTGGTTACATTCTCAGCACCCTCGCTTATCGATGGATCAGAGAACAGGCAATTAATTAATTTCTTTGCTGAAAATGCCAAAAAGATCCATTCTGAAGCTGAGCTTAACTCCGCAATAATTTCAAAATACTTCACGGATACAGATATTAAGTTTTCAAAATTTACATACGGAGACCTTTATCATAATAGAAGGATGCTTGCTGACGGACAGGTCATTTTCATTGTCAACTCGAGCCTTACAGAACAAGCATCCGGATCATTTAAAGTAAAAGGCCTGGCTGCTTACGAATTAAATACTCTTACCGGCGAGGTTAATGGTTACCCATGGTCACAGGAAGGTGATACAATAGACATCGACTTCTCCATGCCACCCGCCGGAAGCCTTTTATTGTTCGTTCCAAAAGTTTATAATGAAAGACATATAACACTATACAAGCCGAAAGATCTTAAATCGCTGGCTTCTGTTTCTCCCTTGAAAATATCCAGGGACAGGGAGAATGTCATGACAATAGAATTCTGCGATCTTACCCTGGGACATGAAACCACACCTGACATGCACAATTACAACGCGGCTGATAAGGTTTACAAGTATTACGGATTTAAAAACGGCAACCCATGGAATACATCCATTCAATTTAAAACCCGAACGGTAGATCGTGATACATTTGGTGTAAATACCGGGTTTACAGCCACATATCACTTTGACGTAAAAGAAAATTTCGATTTCTCCGGTTTCAAGGCAGTTGTTGAACGGCCTTACCTGTGGATAGTTACCGTGAATGGGAATGAAGTGAAGGCTGAAGCGGGAAAATGGTGGCTCGACAAGGAGTTCGGCGTTTTCAGAATTGGAAATCTTGTTAAAAAGGGAGACAACACGGTTACTCTTAATGCCTCTCCCATGAAAGTCAATGATGAGATCGAACCCATTTATATCCTGGGCGATTTCTCAGTTAAGCCTGCCGGGAAAGGATGGACAATAGAAGCTCCTGTGAAAAAATTAACACTTGGCAGCTGGAAGGAACAGGGAATGCCATTCTATTCATGGGGGGTTACTTACAGCAAAGAGTTCGATATTGAAAATCCCGATGGGACATACCTGGTAAGCCTTGGAAACTGGAAAGGTACAATAGCAGAAGTTAAGGTTAATGGAACCCCTGCAAATGTAATCGCATTCCCTCCCTACTTGTCGGATGTGACTGATCTTATCAAACCAGGCGTCAATAAAATAGATGTTACAGTTATCGGCAGCCTGAAGAATCTGCTTGGACCGCATTTCAATAATCCTAAGCCGGGACTTGTTTCGCCATGGCTGTTCAGGAATGTTAAGGGTTATCCGGCAGGTAAGGATTACCAGTTACTCGATTACGGACTAATGGAAGATTTTACTCTTTTACAAGGGAATTAGCAGACAGGTGTCAGGCGTCAAGATCGGAAG
>Ga0209540_10001229_pt1 | contig 20177 bp, 21 predicted proteins | sample BarGraIncu01121A_FD_184501 | JGI IMG/M metagenome (GOLD analysis project Ga0209540, IMG submission 184501) | Arctic peat soil microbial communities from Barrow, Alaska - Barrow Graham LP Incubations 011-21A (SPAdes) (version 2) | ecosystem: Environmental > Terrestrial > Soil > Wetlands > Peat... | reverse complement strand
TTTTATGAAAATCATGTATACCGGAGGGGCTATTTATTCTTTTGTTTCAAGGTTATTAAAAACTATTATATAGGAGCCTCTGAGGCTTGTCAACAGATTTTTGGATAAACACCCTTAGTTATATTTCTATCAAAGGAGAGGTGCCCTATGTTACTGATAGAAAACGGGAAAGTGCTTACAATGCAAGGAGAGATATATGAACGAGGATCTGTCCTTATTGATGGCGGGAAAATACTAGAAGCAGGCGAAAATATAAAAGCAGTTAAAAATGCCGAGGTTATAGATGCGAAAGGCTGCTGGGTGCTGCCCGGGCTGATCGACGCACACTGCCACATAGGCGTCATGGAGGAGAAGGTCGGCGTTGAGGGCAGGGATATAAATGAATCTAATGACCCTGTGACGCCCCAGGTGAGGGCTCTCGATGGAGTTAACCCTCTAGACCACAGCTTCTGCGATGCCAGGAAGGCCGGGATCACTGCGGTTATGACCGGGCCGGGAAGCTCAAATGTCATAGGAGGCCAGTTCCTTGTCATGAAAACTGCTGGAGTCTGCGTCGACGACATGGTTGTTAGGGAGCCTGCAGCAATGAAGGTTTCCTTCGGCGAAAATCCCAAGAGGACCTTCGGCGGAAAAAACAAGATACCTGCCACCAGGATGGGTATAGCTGCTCTTCTCAGGGAAGCCCTCACAGCCGCATCAAACTATAGGGCCAGGAAGAACAGAGCCCTTGACAGCGGACAAGAATTCGACATTGACATGAAGATGGAGGCTCTCCTTCCTGTTCTCAACAGGGAAATGCCGCTGAAAGCGCATGCCCACAGGGCTGACGATATAATGACCGCCTTAAGGATCGCCAGGGAATTCAATCTGGATATTACCCTGGACCACTGCACCGAAGGGGAGCTGGTCCTTGAGAAGATAATCGAGTCTGGCGCTCCCGCAATAATGGGACCTATTCTGACTTCGAAATTGAAGGTCGAAACAAGCAACGCGACAGCAGGAAGGCTGAGCAGGGCAGGCATAAAGACCGCTATCTGCACCGATCATCCTATGGCGCATATAGACCAACTGGCTATGTCTGCGGCTTTTGCTGTCAAGGAAGGCATGGACATGATGGAAGCACTGAAAGCTATAACAATAAATGCTGCTGAAATAATAGGGGCGGATGACAGGCTTGGCAGCATAGAACCAGGTAAAGATGCCGATATCGCTATATTTGACGGCAACCCGCTTCAGATGTACACCACAACGCTCTATACTATAATCGACGGCAAGTTTGTATACGAAAAAAAGAAAAAATGAGGTATCGATATGAAAAAAAGGATATACGTGGACTACGCTGCCACAACACCGATAAAAAAACAGGTTCTCGAAGAGATGTATCCATTCCTGACTGCAGATTTTGCTAACCCGTCTGGCACATATACCATGGCAACCGAATCCAGAATGGCCATAGATTCAGCAAGAGGGAAGGTGGCTGACGCGATAAACGGATTGAGGAATGAGATATATTTCACTTCGGGGGGATCCGAATCAGACAACTGGGCAATCCTCGGTACTGCGCTTGCCAACAGCGGCAAGGGCAGGCACATAGTGACAACGAAAATAGAGCACCACGCCGTGCTTCATTCCTGCCAGTATCTAGAGAAGCTTGGCTTCAGGATCACATACCTGGACGTTGATTCAAAAGGCTTGGTAGATATCGAACAGTTTGAGGATGCAATACGTGATGACACAATTCTTGTTTCTGTTATGTATGCGAACAACGAGGTTGGTACCATACAGCCAATAAAGAGGATCGGGGAGATCTGCAGGAAAAAAGATGTATTGTTCCATACTGACGCTGTGCAGGCAATGGGGAACTTACCTGTTGATGTGCAGGAGCTGAACGTCGACCTGCTTTCCATGGCGGCGCACAAGTTTTACGGTCCTAAAGGCGTGGGAGCCCTCTTTGTAAAGAAAGGTACCAAAATAGACAGCTACATCCACGGCGGCTCCCAGGAAAGGGGCAAGAGGGCAGGCACCTACAATACAGCCGGAATCGTGGGAATGGGTAAAGCCATAGAAATGGCCTGCGGTAGTCTTTCCGCTGAGTACGAACGCCTGTCGGGGCTCAGAGACAGACTGATAGGCGGGCTGCTTGAGGTGACCGGTGCAAAGCTTAATGGAGCTCCTAACCTTGGCAGGCTTCCTGGAAACTGCAACATAAGCTTTGAGGGCGTGGACGGTGAGCTTCTCCTTGCGATGCTTGACGGGTCTGGAATCTATGCTTCAAGCGGAAGCGCCTGCTCGGCAGGGTCAACCGATCCTTCACATGTGCTTACTGCCATGGGGGTTTCGGAATCCATGGCTAAAGGATCCCTGAGGATCACCATAGGTTCGGATATTGGCGAAGAAGACATAGAGTTTGTCATAAGCAGAGTGAAGGAAAACGTGGAAAAGCTAAGAAATCTTTAGGAAACAGGTGATAGAATGGGTAAAAGAGTAGTTGTGGGGATGAGCGGTGGAGTCGACAGCTCCGTTGCGGCATATCTCCTTAAAGAACAGGGATACGATGTTATAGGGGTCACAATGCAGGTATGGCCGGAAGATGAGGAATACGAGGAGAGGGAAGGCGGTTGCTGTTCCCTCAGCGCGGTTGAGGACGCGAGGAGGGTTGCCTTCAAGCTGGGTATTCCTTTCTACGTGCTTAATTTCAAGGAATGCTTCAAGGACAAGGTGATAGACTATTTCATAGACGAGTACATGAACGGCAGGACGCCGAACCCATGCGTGGCCTGCAACAAATATATCAAATTTGACGAGCTGCTGAAAAAAGCTAAGGCTCTCGGTGCGGATTATGTTGCTACCGGCCATTATGCAGTGATCGAAGAGAAGGACGGCAGGTATCTCCTGAAGAATGCGGAAGATGACAAGAAGGACCAGACATACATGCTTTACAACTTCACCCAGTACCAGCTGGCACATACGCTGATGCCCTGCGGAGCCTACAAAAAGGACAGGATAAGGGAGATAGCCAAGGAGATTGGGCTTCTTGTTCACAACAAGAAGGACAGTGAGGAGATTTGCTTCATACCGGACAACGACCACGGCGGCTTTATAAAGAAGCATATGCCGGGGAAAGTGACCGAAGGGAATTTCGTCGACAAAAACGGAAAGGTTCTGGGAAAACACAAGGGTATACCATACTACACCATAGGGCAGAGGAAAGGTCTCGGGATAGCGCTTGGCGTCCCTGTTTTCGTAACGGACATCATTCCATGGAAGAACGAGGTGGTTCTGGGTAGCGAGGAGGATATCTTCAAGACAAAACTTGTGGCAAAAGATATGAACTTCATACCTTTTGATAATCTGGAGAAACCTATGGAACTAAAGGCGAAGATCAGGTATGCATCGAAACCGTCTACAGCAGTTATATATCCCGAAGATGGAAACAAAGTCAGGGTGGTTTTCAAGGAAAAGCAGAGAGCCATAACAAAGGGCCAGTCCGTGGTGTTCTACGATGACAACATGCTTGTTGGCGGAGGGGTTATTGAATCGATCCTATGATCGATGGTATAATGTGAAAAACATAATAAATAGCATTAAGGAGGATTAGTTTATGAAGAAGAAGATGAAGATAGAGGGTATGAGCTGCGAGCATTGCGTAAAAAGAGTTAAGAATGCCTTGGAAGAGATCACCGGGATAAGCAATGTGGAAGTCGACCTGGATTCAAAGGTAGCAAAATTCGATGCCACTGACGATGTCAAGGATTCAGACATCAAGTATGCAGTCGAAGAAGCTGGCTATGACGTGGTAAATGTGGAAATAGTTATATAATTCACGCTTGCATTTAGCATATTTATTTGCTAAACTACTTTTATGATTTTATATAGTCGGGTGAAGATAGCAGGATAGTAATATAGACCGCTATTGGACGAGACTCTGGAGAGACCCGAAAGGGCACCGAAGGGGAAAGTTGGCGTTGCCGGCGAAACTCTCAGGTAAAAGGACAGAGACAACTGGATTTAATTCAGTTTTATTTGCTTTGCAGAGCCTAAAAATGTAAATTTTTGGGCTCTTTTTTTATCTTTTCGGCCTATAAATCATAATATTTTAATGAGAAGTCAGGAGGAATTTCAAAATGAAAACTGTAATAACTGTAATCGGAAAAGACAAAACAGGGATAATTTCCGGAGTAACGACCGTGCTTGCCGAAAATGAAGTGAACATAATGGACATAAACCAGACCATTATGCAGGAATACTTCACAATGATAATGCTGGTGGACCTGAAGGGCATGAAGGGCGGCTTCGAGGAGCTAAAAAAGAAGCTTGAGAAAAAAGCGGAGCAACTGAAGGTTACTATAAGGATACAGCATGAGGATATATTCAACTGCATGCACGAAGTATAATAGGGCGGAGGTAATTAAGATGCTGAATAATAGAAATATTTTAGAAACAATAAATATGATAGAAAAAGAGAACCTCGATATAAGAACCATAACCATAACTATGGGTATATCGCTCTCGACTGCTGCGACAGCGACGGAGAGAAGTCAAGGCAGAAGATCTACGACAAGATTACAAGACTGGCTAAGGATCTCGTCAAAGTTGGAGAGCAGATCGAGATTGAATACGGGATTCCCATAATACACAAGAGGATATCAGTAACCCTGATCGCGCTTATTGCGGGAAGCAGCAGCGATACCGATTATGTGGAATATGCAAAAACACTGGACAAAGCAGCAAAAGCGGTAGGAGTAAACTTCATTGGAGGTTTTTCTGCGTTAGTTCACAAGGGATACACAAAAGGCGACAGGATACTTATAGATTCCATATCGGAAGCTCTTGCATGCACTGACCTTGTATGCTCCTCGGTCAACGTCGGAACCTCAAAAGCTGGTATCAACATGGATGCTGTAGCCCACATGGGAAGGATCGTAAAGGAAACAGCTTTCCTTACGAGGGACAACGATAGTATAGGCTGCGCAAAGCTTGTCGTATTTGCCAATGCAGTTGAGGATAATCCGTTCATGGCGGGAGCATTCCACGGCGTGGGAGAAGCGGAATGCATAATCAATGTTGGGGTAAGCGGACCTGGAGTTGTAAAGAAAGCCCTTGAGAATGTAAGGGGAGAAAGGTTCGATGTTGTCGCTGAAACAATAAAGAAAACTGCCTTCAAGATAACAAGGGCAGGACAGCTTGTGGCAACCGAAGCCGCAAGAAGGCTCGGTGTGCCTTTTGGGATAGTTGACCTTTCTTTGGCGCCGACTCCTGCAGTGGGAGACAGCGTGGCCAGAATCCTTGAGGAGATAGGACTTGAAGTCTGCGGCTGCCGCGGAACTACTGCGGCCCTTGCAATGCTGAACGACGCAGTAAAGAAAGGCGGCATCATGGCGTCATCGAATGTGGGAGGGCTGAGCGGCGCTTTCCATCCCTGTAAGCGAAGATGAAGGAATGATTGCTGCAGTGGAATGCGGTGCTCTTAATCTTGAGAAGCTTGAAGCAATGACCTGCGTATGTTCTGTTGGCCTTGACATGATTGCAATACCTGGTGACACGCCTGACTCAACCATAGCTGCTATCATAGCTGATGAAGCAGCGATAGGGGTTATCAACAACAAAACAACCGCTGTAAGGCTCATACCTGTCTACGGCAAAGGAATCGGGGGACAAGGCTGTATTCGGAGGCCTTCTGGGCACAGCCCCTATAATGGCTGTAAGCAAGTTCTCAAGTTTGATTTCGCAAGCAGGGGCGGAAGTATACCTGCAACTGTACACAGTTTTAAAAACTAAGCAAACCCCTAAAGCCCGTCTGATGGGAATTTTCCTTCAGTCGGGCTTGTTTTGAAACTTGATATTGACAAAAGATGTAAATGCTATATTATTTGCCTAGATAAATATTGATGATGTTTTGCTTTCTATGGATTAATTAACTGAATTTTGATATAATTAAGACAAATTTGTGTTTGGGAGGGTTTTCATATGAGTTTTAAAATTACAGACAGCATAACCTGGGTTGGTAAAATTGACTGGGAGCTCAGAAGATTCCATGGGGATGAATATTCAACGCATAAAGGTTCATCCTATAATTCGTACCTGATCAAGGATGAAAAGACGGTTCTTATAGATACTGTATGGCAGCCTTTTGACGAAGAATTTATTGAAAATCTGAAAAAGGAAATCGACCTGGATAAAATCGACTACATAATAGCGAACCATTCGGAGATCGATCACAGCGGCGCGCTGCCTGCCCTGCTGAAGGAGATACCTAATACTCCTATTTACTGCACTAAGAGCGGCAAAACCATTTTGAAGGGGCATTACCACCAGGACTGGAACTTCGTAGAGGTGAAGACCGGCGACACCCTGGATCTTGGAAAGAATAAACTTACCTTCGTGGAAGCTAAGATGCTCCACTGGCCAGATACAATGTTCACCTATCTGTCAGGCGAAAACATCCTATTCAGTAACGACGGCTTTGGGCAGCACTACGCTTCTGAGTTTATGTACAACGATCTTGTAGACCAAAATGAGTTGTTCAACGAAGCTATAAAGTACTATGCCAACATACTGACACCTTTCAGCAATTTTGTGACAAAGAAGATTGAAGAGATTCTCAGCTTCAACCTGCCACTGGATATGATCTGCCCTAGCCACGGTATAATCTGGAGGGACAACCCGACCCAAATCGTTGAAAAGTACATGCAGTGGGCAAATGCATACAAGGAAAATCAGGTTTCCATAATATACGATACAATGTGGAACGGAACAAGAAGGATGGCTGAGGCGATTGCAGAAGGAATAAAGGAAGCTAACAAGGAAGTAAACATAAAGCTTTTCAATTCGGCACATACCGACAAGAACGATATAGTTACTGAGGTTTTCAAATCAAGCATGGTGCTTGTAGGATCATCAACCATAAACAGGGGGATACTGTCATCCACAGCCTCAGTCCTCGAGATGATTAAGGGTCTGAGCTTCAAAGGAAAAAAAGGAGCTGCATTCGGAAGCTACGGCTGGAGCGGTGAATCAGTGAAGATAATCACTGAGGAACTGACAAAAGCAGGCTTTGAAATATCAAACCCAGGAATAAAGGAACTCTGGAATCCTGATGATGCAGCTTTGGAAAGATGCAGGGAATTTGGAAGGAATGTGGCTGAAAAATTGTAAATGTTGTATTGCAAATGGTTACCCCTTAAGGTAAGTTTACCTTAAGGGGTATTTATTTATCACAGTAAAACAGCATTCCTAAAATAACCTGGAGTTTTAATCACTAAATAATACAACAATTCCCCAAAACAAGTATTACTATTGGGGAATTTCTTGTTATAATATACATAGCGTACAATATAAGGGGGATATGAGGGTAGCATGGACAATACCGGCTAGAAGAAACTTTTTAAGCCTGAATGGATAGAAAAACTAAAATAATTGAGGATGTGTTTATATATGGATACGATGAAAGATGTACAAAAACAGAAGGATACAAGACAGGTTCCTTTGAAAAAAGTCGGCATAAAGGACCTCAAATGGCCAATCAAGGTTATGGACAAAGACCAAGGATTCCAGCACACAGTTGGAAAACTGACTCTGTCAGTTGACCTGCCATCAGAGCAGAGAGGCACACACATGAGCAGGTTCGTTGAAATAGCCAACAGCATGGACTCTCTGAATCCGAAATATCTTGAGGAATTACTCGTCAGAATGAAAGAAAGACTTGGAGGCATGGTTGCCCACTGTAAAATAGAATTCGACTACTTTATCAGGAAGACTTCTCCTGTGACCGGAATCGTAGCGCCAACAGATATTTCCTGTGCATTTGAGGCTGAACTGGGAGAAGAATTCAAATTTTTTATGAGGGTTGATGTTCCTGTCAGCACCCTTTGTCCGTGCTCTAAGGAGATAAGCCAGTTTGGAGCACACAATCAGAGGGCTATAGTAAGCATAGTGGTTTCGATGAACAAGCTTGTATGGATTGAGGACCTGGTCAAGGTAGCTGAGGAAAGCGGAAGCTGTCCTGTATATTCACTGATCAAGAGGGAAGACGAAAAGTACGTAACAGAAACAGCATACCTTAATCCAAGATTTGTTGAGGATGCTGTAAGAGAAGTTGCAATTAGGCTTGACAATTTTGACGGAATCGATTGGTACAGTGTAAATGTCGAGAGCATAGAGAGCATACACAACCACAATGCTTTTGCGCATACAGAGAAGGCTTACGGGAAATAATATATTGAAAATAATTGGAGGGTAAGGTATGGAAAATGATAAAAGGATTGCGGTTCTGATTGATGCAGACAACGTATCGGACAAATACATAAAATACATTTTCGATGAAATTTCAAACCACGGAACACCAACTTATAAGAGAATATATGGCGACTGGACTAAACCGCAGCTTTCATCCTGGAAAGCAGTGCTTCTGAACTATTCGATTTCACCGATCCAGCAATACAGCTATACGACTGGCAAGAATGCAACTGACGCTGCATTGATCATAGATGCAATGGACATCCTCTATTCCAAGAATGTGGACGGTTTCTGCATAGTTTCCAGCGACAGCGATTTCACCAGGCTCGCGTCACGACTCAGAGAGGCCGGAATGTATGTTGTGGGCATGGGGGAAAAAAAGACTCCTGCACCATTCATTGCGGCCTGTGAAAAATTCAAATATCTTGAGGTTCTTGCCGAGATACCAGAGAGCACAAACGGTACATCCGAAAGGAAGGCCGAAGGGGTCAAGGAATTACAGAAGGATAGCATGGCAAACATCAAGGAGATTACCAAGTTTATCCAGAAGATAATCAACGATATATCAAATGAAGACGGCTGGGCGCACTTGGGTGAAGTTGGGAACAGGCTGGCAAAGAGATACCCGGACTTCGATGCAAGAAACTACGGCCACTCAAAGCTGAGCCAGCTTATAGCATCCCTGAACCAGTTTGAACTCCAGAGGCAAAAGCCGGACTTGAACTATATTATGGTGAGGAATAAGCCAGTAGTCAAGCCGGCTGCAAAGCATTCAGCTAAGCCTGCTGCAAGGGCGGCAAAAAAAGCAAAAGAGGTGTAGATCAGGTATGAAACTGAACTTCATAAAAGTAAATCCTTCACAAAACATGACGGTGTTCGTAGTGGATGCTCTGCCGAGAGAAAAATACTTTGAGATAGCAAATAAGATAATGAACTACAACAACATACATGCAGAGCAGGTCGGATTTATCGAAAGACCAGAAAATCTTCAGAGCGAAGCAAGCACCAGGCTCCAGATGATGGGAGGAGAATTCTGCGGCAATGCATTGAGGGCGCTCGCTGCGGTAGCGGTCCAGAGAGGATATGAGAACATCACTGACAAAGACGGCAAGTATCGGGTCCCCCTTGAAGCATCAGGAATTGAGGGCTTGATCTACTGCCTGGTTGAACAGAAATCCTCAAACGGGTATGAAGTTTCCCTTGAAATGCCACAGTACAAATCCATCAGCAACATAGAACTTGAATACAAGGATAAGTCGTATAATGGAACCATTGTAAACCTGTCAGGAATTTCTCATGCGGTTTTCTTCACTGATGACAAGAGCCTCGATGAAGACTTCTTTGAGGCTGTCCGTTCGGCCATAAAGGATTTCGACTATGATGCTTTCGGTATTATGTTCTATGATGAGATGGAAGAATTCATGAGACCTTTGGTATATGTTAAGGATATGGACAGCCTTATCTGGGAGAGAAGCTGTGGAACGGGAACGGTGGCCCTCGGTGTTGTTTTATCATATTTAGGCAAACAAAGTGTCTACAAGAATGTAAATCAGCCTGGAGGCCAGATGCAGATAAAGACAGTCTGGAAAGAAAACGAGCTCGAAAGTACAATCCTCAAAGGCATGGTATACATAGTGGCTGAGGGCCAAGTATATATCTAAAAGGATATTTGTTGCGTATCATATGTTACCGAAGGTCAAGTGTCATGGATATATAATGATACTTGTAAGGAAGAGAAACAAATGAAATTCGGAGGTAATGATATGAGCGCATTTTTAGGAAAGATACACTACTGGTTGTACAACAAGATACAGTTACATGAAGATATATTGGATGAAATAATAGGATCTGCAGGGCAGAAAAATATCCCTGTTGAGGAATTGAAGGAAGAAGCAAGTGAGAAGTTCGGAAGCCCTGAGAGAAGTCAGCTGGAAGATGTAATAAACCATGGGAATATCCACGGATGGCTTCAGTCCAGGATACAAAGCGTGGAAAATAGAACTGCTTGGATAGTAACAGGAATGCTGAAGGATCAGAATATGAAACTCCAAGAGCTATCTCATATATACCGAGTTAGCGGCAGGAATGCAATGACCGCTATTGGCAACGGGGATTACTCGCCAATGGAACTATATGTTATGATATTCGACAACATGCTTGAAGGAATGCCTTGCGACAGGGTAAACGAACCGGCAGCTGAGTCAGAAGACGAATTTTCCTGGAATACCACCAGATGCCTGCATATGGAATGCTGGGACAACGCAGGCGGAGACGTATCAAACTTTTATACACTTAGGGATGCATGGATCGAAGGATTCATAGGTGACAAGAACACCTATGCGAGAACAGGTGCTGGGTTGAATACACTAAGGAGGAATCGTTAGTATGGACAGCATAGAATTGATGGTAAATGAGCATTCCTATATTAAAAGGATGCTGGAAGTTGTAAGAAAAGCAAATCTCAAGGTCCTGTTCCAGGATGATATAAACTATGAAGATTTCAACCACATGATCTCCTTCATAAGAAATTACGCTGACGCTCATCACCATGGAAAAGAGGAAAAATTACTTTTCAACAGAATGGTAAGCGAAATAGGCGGCGCTGCCGAGAAGCTTGTCAATAATGGAATGCTAGTAGAGCATGACATGGGAAGGTTCTTTATAAAGGAACTGGAAGAAGCCCTCGAAAAAGTTAAGAACGGTGACCAGGAGGCAAAACTGGACGTAATAGCTAACGCAATCTCCTACGCCAACCTTCTTGCCAGGCACATAGACAAGGAAGACAAGGTTGTGTACACTTTCGCTAAACGTGCGCTTAGCAAGAACACTTTCGATATCATTGACAAAGAATGTGAAGTCTTCGAGAAGGAAATGTCAGACAAAGGGATACAGAAGAAGTATTTGCTGCTCTTGGAAGAGCTGGAAAATAAATATATTTAATACAAAACTCAAGGAGGAATTAAAAATGGAAATTAAAAAGAATATGACAATAGGTGAAGTAATTAGAATGAAACCAGAAGCTGCAGGCATACTTATGAGCTTTGGCATGGGATGCATAGGCTGTCCCTCAGCACAAGCTGAAACTATTGAAGAAGCAGCAATGGTCCACGGAATAAACGCAGATGAGTTAGTTAAGGCTCTTAACGCATAAAACTGAAATAAGGGTAGAAGTATTGCAATTATGCATACTTCTACCCTTTAAAAATCTGCTGGAATAATATTTGTCTTCTAAGATAATTTATTGTTAAATTAAAACGATTGCACTTCCCAAAACATTGTGATAATATAAACAATGTAGGGTAAAGCTCCCAGATCAAGCGTAAGCTGTTCTCAAAGCCAACCCGTTAAACATTCGAAAAAGTATCGTGCTAAAACATGAGGGTAAGTCCCAAATGAGAAGGCGAGAGAATAGTGTTTTAAACTCGGGGAATCCATTAATTTTTGGTTATCTGCGATTTATTAGCTATCCTTGTTCCTTTTCACAGGAGCAAGGGTTTTTTAATTTATTGGAACATCTGCCTAGAAAGGAAATAAATTATGGAAACAAGAATTGCAATCATAGGGATCATAGTGGAAAATACCGATTCCGTAGAAAAAATGAACTCGGTCTTGCATGAATACAGGGACTATATAGTAGGCAGGATGGGTATCCCCTACCCAAAGCGTCAAATACAGGTGATAAGCGTGATAGTGGATGCACCTAATGACGTAATAAGTGCTCTCTCAGGCAAACTTGGAATGCTGCCCGATGTAACCACAAAGACAATTTATTCAAAGGCAACACAATAATCAATATTTGGAGGGTTTATTAATGTATAATGTTAAATCTATGAAAGCTGCTGAATTTATCGATGATGCCGAAATACAGGACACGCTGGCCTATGCGCAGGCAAACAAGAGCAACAGGGAGCTTATAAAGGGCCTTATAGAAAGGGCAAAGGACTGCAAGGGACTCAGCCACAGAGAGGCTGCTCTTTTTCTCGAGTGCGACCAGGAGGATCTGAACCAGGAGATGTTCTCGCTGGCAAAGGAGATAAAGCAAAAGATTTACGGAAACAGAATAGTCATGTTCGCGCCGCTCTACCTTTCAAACTACTGCATAAATGGATGTGTATACTGCCCGTACCACATGAAGAACAAGACTATATCAAGAAAGAAGCTTACCCAGGAGGAGATAGTCAACGAAGTCATCGCACTCCAGGACATGGGCCACAAGCGTCTGGCACTTGAAGCAGGGGAGGATCCGGTAAACAATCCGCTTGAATACATCCTCGAAAGCATCAAGACCATATACAGCATAAAGCACAAGAACGGCGATATCCGCCGTGTAAATGTCAACATAGCAGCAACAACAGTAGAGGACTACAAGAAGCTTAAGGATGCAGGGATAGGGACGTACATCCTCTTCCAGGAGACATACAACAAGAAGAGCTATGAAGAGCTTCACCCGACAGGACCAAAGAGCAATTACGCATACCATACCGAAGCTATGGACAGGGCAATGGAAGCAGGAATAGACGATGTAGGTATCGGTGTTCTCTTCGGACTCAATATGTACAGATATGACTTCGTAGGCCTGATGATGCATGCAGAACACCTTGAGGCGGCAATGGGCTGCGGACCTCACACCATAAGCGTGCCAAGGATCAGACCTGCGGACGACATAAACCCTGACGAGTTCTCAGATGGTATATCCGACGAAGTATTTGAGAAGATAGTCGCTTTGGTCAGAATAGCTGCCCCTTACGCCGGGATGATCGTCTCAACCCGTGAATCACAGGAGACCAGGGAAAAGGTCCTTAAGCTGGGTGTATCACAGATCAGCGGTGGATCAAAGACAAGCGTCGGAGGATATGCTGAACCGGAAGCCGAGGACGATAATTCGGCTCAGTTCGATGTCAGCGACACCCGTACTCTTGACGAAATTGTCAACTGGCTTCTTGAGACAGGCTACCTCCCTAGCTTCTGCACTGCCTGCTACCGCGAGGGAAGGACAGGGGACAGGTTCATGAGACTTGCGAAAGCAGGACAGATTGCAAACATCTGCCAGCCTAATGCGCTGATGACTCTCAAGGAGTACCTCGAGGACTACGCGTCCGCGGACACAAAGGCGAAAGGTGAAGTGCTGATACAGAAGGAACTTTGCAGAATAACAAATCCTAAGGTAAAGGCCATCGCAGAGGAGCATATAACTGAACTCAACGAAGGCAAGAGAGATTTCAGATTCTAAATAATAAAATGCAGCCGGATTGGATAAATTCCAAATCCGGCTGTTTTCTTTGATTTGTTTGAAAAATGTGTTAATATAGAATAAGTTGAGAAGGTAGTGTAAAATTTGCTATGAAAAAATGATCCTGTAGTAAATCAATCATTAATACAGCTTGAAGTGTAGTATGGTAGCTTGATTTTTAGTTTATGCTCAGTTTTCAAGGAACGGCAAAAAGACCTTCAGGACCGAAGGTCGAGGAGATTTATGCACTTGTAGCGGATCATCAGGACTGCATATTAAGTATTGTCTGCTGTCCAAGTGCGATTAGCATTTGCCACTTGGCAGGCATGTTGTCAGCCTGGCTAAGGTCGTCAAGTTCATTAAGCGGACGCTTGTAGTTGTATGCATGAGGCCTGAGGAAGTTGTAGTAGGCGACCCAGAGGGAAACCCCATAATAAGCGCCATCATCGCTGCCATAGCCATTAGTTACGCGGTATGAGTGCTTGAAAGTTCGGTTACATCTCTCAACAATCTGTTTGACCCAGCGATACTCCTTCGATACTGCATCTTCGTTTGTGAGTCCAATGACCTGGATTATATCAAATATCTTGTTCTCCTCAAGCTCAAACGTTTGCCTTGCAAGAGGATAAGCGCTGTAACCATCGGCAATGAACTTGAGTGCCTTGCCAGGAAAGTCCTTAAACTTATCAAAGGCCATTCGCATGGTAAGTATGCATGGTCCTACGGCTCTCGTGTCCGACACCTGGTAACCAAGGATTGATTTTTTGCAGGCGTCCATGACTAACCATACGTAACGCCTGACTCCTTTTACCTTGATGTACGTCTCGTCTGCAGACAGTATGGTGGATGGCTTATAGTCATATGTATCCACGAAGGGCTTGATAACGGCGGCAGCCGTCTGTGCATAGTTGGCAACCATGGTGTGCGATATTTTGATGCCGTGCACATCGGAGAGCGCGTTAGCAGTTTGTCTTGTTGACAGGTTCAGGTTGACATGATAGGTAAGGCACAACCCCATGATGTGAGGATTGAACTTCTTGAAACTGAAATTCACAGCTCGTTTCGAGATTTCATGAAGATCCATCTTGAAGAAATCTACGGTGAATTCCCGATATATGTAATGGAGTTTGAACTTATATTTCTCTGAAGGCTTTATGCCGTCAGGCAGCTTCTTGAGATTGCTAAGGTAAAACGAGCACTTTGGATTGATGCATTTGTGGATTTTGAAGTGCTTGCGGTCTTTATTGGGAACAAGAGTGTGTCCGCAGTATGGGCAAAGAAGCACGATAGGATTCGTAACGGAGTTGCTTTCGTTGAAGGTTTGAGAGCATACCTTGCATTGATACTGTCCTCGGTTTCCGTTGTTGTCGTATATGTACAGATGTGGAGCTTCGCACTTGGGGCAAACAATCCCTTCGGGAACGGAATTGCCATTCCGCCTCTGGACCGGCCTGACCACCTTATTGTACTTATGCTTGTAGTAAGCCATGAGAAATAGGTAGTCAACTTTCTCAAAACGGATTATCTTTGGGAGCTTATCGACCTTGAATTTTTGGTACTCAGGGCTGTTGGAGTCATCGAATTTCCACTGACTCAATGGAATATGCTTGGCTATAAACAAGGTTTGTTTATAAATAACGTTAAGTAGGTATTGATTAAGTAAAAGTAAATAAGTTATAATTGAATCCATGGCAATGTCCTTTCTTTGGATGTTATGGTTTGGGTTTTCGCAGATTCAATTATAACAGAAAAAGGGGGGCATTGCTTTTTTGTTCAAAAAAACCATGCAACCCTTGATATACAAAGGAAAAACAAAAAAAGTAGTGTAAGAACTTTACACTAACGTTGAGAACAGGAGGGTTAATCTATGATAAAAATATTCAATCCAAAGAATTTCAAAGATCCGGTAGCCCAGAAGACAGAATGGACACCGGTCTTTAAGGAAAGCAACGGTAACTTCAAGATAAAAAGGCTGTCTCAAGAGGGTGAGGCAAGAATTGGATTCAAGACGCCGGCATCTTCAAAGGCTATCTACAGGAACTGCGCGCTGATCGGTCTTGCTGCACTTGCCGTGATGCTGTTCACTAAAAACGGATCAATAGTCATAAGGATTCTTGCACTCGTTGCAGCTATAGTCGGGTGCTGGGGCATGTATATGCAGAGTCAGCCGATCAGCTTCGACAAAGCTTCCGGAGTATTCAAAGGTGGAAGGAAGCAAAATGTTAAGTTCGATGACATATATGCGCTGCAGCTTATCACAAGGGTTGTGCAAGTCAAAACTCCTCCTAAGGGGCAGATGGAAAAAATCAATACATATGAACTCAATCTCGTTTTAAATGACGGAAGCAGGGTAAATGTAATCGCACATGGAGGTTCTAAGGAAATAAGGGAAGACGGCGACACTATCTCCAATTTCATAAACAAACCTTTGTGGGATGCAGCAGTATAAAAACAAGGGCAGTGCGTGCGCACTGCCCTTGAGCTATCTCAGCGAATCCAGACCTTTCGAGACAACACCGAGAACTGCAACCGCCATCTCCTTTGGAGGTACTTTCATATCATCATCAAGCCACTGCTGTATGACGCCTACGCAGCCGGAAATGATATAGGGCCTGAAATAGTGAAGGCTGGCCCTTGGCAGCGTATCATCTATAGATGGCTGGTGCTGTTTTATGATGTTCTTGAATTTCTCTATGAAGTGGTAGTCTCCATCAGGTCCCAGAAGAATTTTGCAGATCCCGGCGTTCTCCTCCACAAACTCGAATACAAACGTGAAGAAGGAAAGCATGCCCTGGTATGATTTCGCGGAGCTTGAAAATTCGTTGTAAGCATCGCTGAACTTCTCAAACAGCTCATTTTCTACCTGCTCAACCATGTCGAATATATCCTTGTAGTACAGATAGAAGGTTCCCCTATTGACATCAGCCAGATCCGTAAGTTCTTTCACGGTTATCTTATTGATCTTCTTTTGGGACATCAGGACAGTCAGAGCATTAAGGAGAAGTTTTTTTGTTTTCCGTACACGCCTGTCTGTTTTTTTAACTTCCATATTCAATCACGACCTATATAAATATTTTGCCTTTAGATGCTGGACATTCTTATGCCATGTGTCGCAAAATGGACAAAAATGCATCACAATAACGATTGAAAACGCTCAACACATATACTATAATACACAAGTGTTGAATAAAAAACAATTATTTATTGAAGGTGAAATGCATGAAAAAGAAAAAAGATTACACGAAAACTATGAAAGTGGTCCTGACACTTGCCATCGTTGGTATCATGTTTGTACCGATGCTGTATTCGTCGGTTTATCTTGGCGCCATATGTAATGCCTACGGTGAAATCGGGAATGTCCCTGTCGCTTTTGTAAACAAGGACGAACCCTTTACCAAGGATGGGAAAGAGTACAACCTGGGAGCCGAGATTGAGAAAAACCTGAAAAACAACGACAAGGTTGCATGGAAGTTCGTGGATTATAAAACTGCCATGTCAGGCCTTGAGGGCACCGAATACTACGCCGTCATAGAAATATCTGAAGATTTCTCTGAAAAGATCGCGAATGCACAGGACGGCGAGTTTAAAAATCCTGAGATCATATACTCAGGTAATAAAGGAAGGAATTTTATCTTTTCACAAATCTCAGAAAAAATAGCTGCTAACCTTAAGACCGAAGTGTCTTCAGATATCCAGGAGGAAATATCAAAAGCCCTGGTAGATAGCCTGTACGATGTCAAGGTATCCATTAAGGATGCGGATGAAGGAGCACAGCAGCTTGCAACCGGTCAGCAGAAGCTGCTGGATGGAAGCGCGGCGCTTAAGACCGGTTCTGAAAAGGCTGCAAGCGCTTCTGCACTACTCCATGACGGGACATCGAAGCTCCTTGATGGCAGCAGCGCAATGTCGGCGGGCCTAAGCACTGCAGCAGACGGTTCTGAGCAGCTTCAGCAGGGGCTTACGACTATTGCGGCGGGGGAGGGCCAGATCACTACGGGTGCATCAGGACTGGTGGCCGGATTGAACGAGCTGAAGACAAGCCTTACCGAGAAGAACAACCAGATACCACTTCTTGTGAGCGGGGCCTCGGATGGCAGTAAGAATACTGCAGCAATAGAGCAGGGGGCGGAAAAGCTTAACTCATCTTTAAATACGGGACTCAATTCGATGGCAGACGGTGTTGGGCATGCCGCTGACGCGATAAGCCAGTCTTCAGCAGTATTGAATTCAGAAATTGACAGCATCAACAACTCAGACATGAGCCAGGAGGACAAAGCCAAGCTTATAGCTGCAATTTCGGGTATAGATAAGGTCAACGGTTCAGACATGGGATCAAACATAGAAGCGCCCATGAGGAAAGCCGCAAGCTCAGCGCAGCCTATTGTCGACAGCCTTAAGCAGCTCGCTCAGGGAACAGAGAAAATATCAGGAGGCGTAAACGCATTGGCAGCAGCGCTAAGCGAAAGCCAGAGCAAGGCTGCTGCAGGAATTGACCAGCTGATAGGCGGTGCGAGCTCTATACAGAGCGGCAGCAGCAGCCTGCTTGACGGGCTGAATACAGCTGGCAGCAAGACGGTTGAGCTGACAAATGGCCTTAATCAGCTTGACAGCGCTGCAATTTCAATAAACGATGGGCTAAGTACAGTCAATGATGGTAACTCATCCCTTACAATAGGTTTGAACACTGCGGCAGAAAATACAAATGAGCTTACATCAGGGCTGCAGCAGCTAAGCAGCGGAACAACCGCTTTAAACAGCGGCATCAAGTCAGTGGCTGAAGGAACAGTCAAGCTAAGGGACGGTGTTGTTAGCGGCTATGAAGTTCTGAGCGGAAACCTGAAGTTCAGTTCAGAGGACATGTCAAGCTTTATAGCGGATCCTGTTGCGCTGAAGAACGCTTCAATAAATGATGTGCAGTCTTACGGGCAAGGCTTTGCACCTTATTTCGTGTCGCTTTCATTGTGGATAGGAACTATGCTTATGAGCCTTGCATTTTCTATCGGAAAGAAGCTGAAGCTCTTCAAGTCAAAGCTTATGCAGAGCTTTGCGGGATCATATGCAGCAGGGACAGCCCTGGCAGCTCTCCAGGCTTTGATATTAAGTTTTGTGCTCCTTCAGGGACTTGGAATAACCCCCGTTACCGTGTCAGGCTTCTATGCAGCCAACATCTTTGTGGCGTTGGTATTCTTCAGCATAATGTATGGTGTTTCCAATGCCATAGGAATATTTGGGGCACCTGTGATGTTCATACCCCTTTTGCTGCAGCTCGCATCTTCTGGAGGGACATTCCCTATAGAAACTGCGCCATCGTTCTACAGGACTATAAACGGTTTGATCCCTATGACACACTCCGTTAACATCCTCAGGGCTATCGTCTCGAATGCAAATGCAGATCTGCTTGGCCATAACATCATAGTAATGCTGAAGTTCATGACAGCTGCTATGACAGGAGGAATACTGATTAGAACGCTGATTAACAGGATGAAAAAAAGAGAAGACAATAAAAACGTTAGAATGGCCCGAAAAAGTTCAGCGGCATAATTCATGGAATTAAATAATTATCAGAATACATATTGTATACTGATAATTAACGTGTTATAATAAATTTAGGAAGAGAGAAATTTCTTCCCACAGATCCTAATCTAAAAAAACCTTAAATTTATGAAATCCAACCTGAATCAGCAAGTGTTCAATAGCAACTACTCGGGGCAGACCAAAGTCACCGAGGTCAAGGTGGTCTATAGACAAGTGCTGGTGGGTACAAAATTTCACAAGTCTGCCACAGCCAATTAAATTACTGGTCAGCGGTATGTAACGCATCCGGTAAAATAAAAAGGAAATGGGTGATAGGATATAGACGAACCGATCCAGCATGAAAAAAGATTAGGATTTGCTTAGGCCACCAATTAGCTTTGTTTAGCTGATTGGTGGTTTTTGCTGTAGAACTTAAATTACAAATTGGGCTTTATTGTTTTACAATTTAGGGTATAATTATAATATCAATAGTTTGAAAGGGGCAATTTACTTTATGGCAGAAAAAATTAAAATGACAGTGCCTTTGGTTGAAATGGACGGAGACGAGATGACAAGGATCATCTGGAAAATGATAAAGGATATCCTTCTTACACCATACATCGACCTGAAGACTGAATATTACGATCTGGGTTTGGCAAACAGGGAGAAAACGAAAGACCAGGTAACTATCGATGCAGCCAATGCAAACAAAAAATACGGGGTATCAGTAAAATGTGCCACAATAACGCCTAATGCACAGAGGGTGAAGGAATACAATCTTACCGAGATGTGGAAGAGCCCTAACGGCACTATAAGAGCCATCCTTGACGGGACTGTTTTGCGAGTGCCAATACTTGTTAACAACATAGAGCCTTTCATAAAGACTTGGAAGAAACCTATAACTATAGCTAGACATGCCTACGGAGACATATATAAAGCTGCGGAGATGAAGATAGAGGAAAAGGGCAAATGCGAGTTAGTGTTCACTTCAGAAAGCGGCGAAGAAAAAAGGGAATTGATACATAACTTCAACGCACCTGGAATAGTTATGGGAATGCATAACTTGAACAAATCCATTGAAAGCTTTGCCAGGAGCTGCTTCAACTATGCATTGGACGTCAAACAGGATTTGTGGTTCTCCTGCAAGGATACAATATCGAAAAAATATGACCACACGTTCAAGGATTTATTCCAGGAT
>Ga0209540_10001228_pt1 | contig 20193 bp, 18 predicted proteins | sample BarGraIncu01121A_FD_184501 | JGI IMG/M metagenome (GOLD analysis project Ga0209540, IMG submission 184501) | Arctic peat soil microbial communities from Barrow, Alaska - Barrow Graham LP Incubations 011-21A (SPAdes) (version 2) | ecosystem: Environmental > Terrestrial > Soil > Wetlands > Peat... | reverse complement strand
TCCATTCAATTTTATTTCCGGATCTGCTATCTTTATCGTCCTGATTAATATAATTCGACTCTTCCTTCGATATTTTCGGGTGTTTTTCCGGAATCTGATACAAAGCCAACCAAAAAAATATCCAGATGAAACCAAGGGAACCGGTGATGATAAACGCCCACCGCCATCCAATTGTAAGGGTAATCCCCGTGACAATTACAGGAGCTGTGATTGCCCCTATTGTTGATCCGGAGTTAAAAAGCCCGGTTGCAAAAGCTCTTTCCTTTTTAGGAAACCATTCAGCCACACCTTTTACTGCAGCCGGAAAATTGGCAGATTCACCTAACCCAAGGGCAAAACGGGCAGTTGCAAAACTAACTACGCCACGTGCTGCAGCATGCGCCATGCTGGAGATACTCCATACAACAATTGCCCAAAAGTAGCCGATCCGTGTCCCGTATTTATCCAGAAATCTCCCGGTTGTTACCAGTCCTATTGCATAGGCAATCTGAAATGAAGTAACGATGTACCCATAATCTGCTTCGCTCCATCCCAAATCATTAGCAATAAATGGTTTCAAAATACCGATAACCTGCCGGTCTATGTAATTGATGGTAGTGGCAAAGAACAACAGAGCTAAAATTTTCCAACGGTATTTCCCTGTTTTATTCATTCCTGTAAGATTTCTGGCATGCTTTTTTATTCAGGTTTAATTATTAATCCAAAAAGTCTCACTTTTTTATAGCCTGTATCCACAATCATTTTAAGGTCACCTTCACCAACTGTTAAAATGGATTTACATTCATGAATCCAGTATAAAAAGGTAATAGTCGAAATTAGGAGTTTATTTTCACATTCCAAACTGTAAATAAGTCATATTTGTAACATATTGAATAACAAGATATTAAAATATTTATCAACATCATTGTAAGTTGCTGATAATCAGGCGCTATAAAATTCATATAGAACATATATATTTGGATACCAATAGAATAATACTTCGCTTTATTAGCGAAAGATGAACACAGGAAAACATGTTTAAATCAAACAGCCAGCCGGGATTATTCAGTTTTGAGACAGAGCTTTGCAAAATGCAGCGGGATTTACTTGACACTTCAAAAGAAAAGTGGTTTTACAACCTGATACTAAGAAATGGCAACGAGAATAATTTCAAGCCACTATATTCTGAAAAAGTAAGCCGTCCGAATGTTGCAGTTAATATTTTGGTTTCAGCTCTGATTTTAAAAGAACTCAAAGAGATAAGTTTTGATTAGTTGATGGAAAGCGTGATGTTCGACCTATGTTTCAAAGCAGCGTTAGGAATTGTGAGCATTGATGAACTCCCGTTTTAAAGGGGAAGACTTTTAAATTTTCAAAACAGGATTTTAGATAATAAAGAAAAATTAAGGACTAAAAACCAATTTCTAACGGATGTTTCAACAGAAAAAACACTTAACTAATTACTCGATCCTTAAATAGTACTTAAAGTATTGATTATTAATAATTAGTGATAATAAATATGGTTGATAATCTGCAAGGTGAGTAAATTCGTTAAAAACCTGGCAAAATGAAAGGAAAATTTATTAAGCACCCGCAGTTGGATGCTTTTCAAATTCCTCTCATAAGTGTAATCATTATGGATCATGAGTTGGTTTTATTGGCTTAGAGAATAGACTGGAAATAAGTTGATAAGGAGTTTTCTATCTATTATCCTTACATGGGAAGACGAGCAGTTCCAGTACGAAAGATGGTTGGGAGCACGATACTTAAATAAATGTATAATCTTGGAGATGAGACTTTTGTAGAAAGGTTGATTGAAAACCCTTATCGGCAATACTTTTGTGTTGAAACCTTTTCCCAGTATAAAAAGCCGTTTGATCCGAGCGAGTTTGTACATTTTCGTAAACGTATAGGAGAAGTAGGAGCGCAAAAACTATTAAAACTCAGTCTAAGTCTGTTTGATTCTAAGGAAGTTCATGAGAAAGAAGTGCTTATAAATACTACTGTACAGGAAAAGAACATTACATTTCCGACCTATTCCAAACTTCATAAAAAGATAATAGAGGGTTGTCGGAAGATCGCTGAAAAATAAGACATAAGGTTGAGACAAAGTTATAAGCGTATAGTAAAACAATTAATGATTGAGCTGAGGTTTAGGGAGCGTCCGAAGAAGCGCAAAAGGGCCAATGCGGCTGCACGAAAACTTAAAACTATCACAGGCTGGTTGGCAAGAGACGTTGAACGTGGTATTGATGACATAGATCGTATGAACTGTTATAATGAACAGCTCTAGCTATACTACCATGTACTTGGACAGAAAAGAGATGACAATAATAAGATATAGAGTATTCATGCGCCGGAAGTAAAATCTATCTCATAAGGCAAAGAGAATAAGAAGTATGAATTTGGCAACAAGAGCAGTTTTGAACATCTCTAACTGGGGTTGTATCGGTAATTTCTTTAACATGATTTTCAGCGTTTTGATCAAATTTAATCAAAACCTACACATAAAACAAGAATTCAAAGAACATATGATATTAACAATCAGATTGTTAATAATTATCAAGGATCAACTAATTACAATATTCTTTATCCCAAGATCATTTAGCTCACGATGGATACCATAACCACAAAAACCTACTTCGTAGGCACTGTAATAAGTACCCCCGGGAAACATCTTTTGCAGACAATTATACAAAGCCTGAGGATCAGGAGGTTGAGTAAAACTCCTGTGTTCCATTCCTTCTACAAGGAGGGTAACACTCCATCTCTTCTTATGAACATCGAGTCCAATGTAAAGGTCTTTGCTTTTGAAATCTATTTTTTTATAACTTGTGTTTGCATAGTCTCTCGTATTATGTTTACGAACAATAATTTACAAAGATTATTGATATCATACCTGAGACTATGCTTTTATCATATGTGCTTTGATATTTTGGAATATGCAGGTAGAACTTATTTGTATTATGGGGATGGGGATCAGGCAACATTGGGAAATGTTTGTGTTGTAATGTATGATGGTACAATGAAAAAAATTTACGAAAGCTATTTTCCAGAAGGTACCACGTTCAAAAAAGTTTCTGCCAAACGCCCCTTAAAATAATGGTAGAGCAATGTTTCAAGGAGCTAATTGTACACTCAACGGCCCGTTAATCCAGCGGTACCCCGTCAAACCCAAGGTCCTTAAGCTCGCGAAAGAAGCCGGGTTGGTAAAAGCCAGGAAACAAAACTTAGGGGATTGATTTAATTTTTTTAACCTACATTTCAATGTCAAATTCACCCAACTTTAAAGGGTATTTTCCATACTCACGCACCAGTTTGACGACATAATCATAGTTTTGTCCTGAAACATTGCTTGGAACCGAATGATCAGACTGAACTATATAACCACCACCTTTTGCGGCATTTAGTTTGCTTAACACCATTTTTTTAATATCCTCTTGTGAACCATTAGCCCATGTCATAACATCAAGATTACCGCAGAATCCGATTTTATGCCCAAATTCTTTACGAAACTCCAATACATCCATTCCGGCTTTACATTCCATAGGGTTATAACTGTCTATACCGATCTCAATAAACTCAGGGAAGAGACGTTTTGAATTTCCGCAACCGTGATAAATTACAGGCAATCTGTGTTTGTGGCAAATTTCGACAATTGATTTTACAATGGATTTGAAAAATTTACTCCATTCTTCTGGAGAAAAAAGCAAATCACGCACATAAGCCACATCGCCCCATATAACCATACCATCGAGCATACCATTGGCAGCTTTTATTTGAGCTTCAGTCAATCCAATAATGAACTGATGAAGTCTGTCCATAAAAGCACCCAATTCATCGGGATACATCAACATCCAGAGCATTACATTTTCAGATCCGATGATTCGCCAGAGCATTTCCTGCCCTTCGCAAACACTTCCATAAACAGGAAAATCAGGATAGAGCGATTTTACCGTTTCGACCCAGGCTGGAGTGTTGCGCGCAAAACCATCGCCGACACCGGCAATCTGGTTATCGCCAGCGCTAAAATACCGCCGCGAATCAAACGGATCATCAAATTGAAAAGCACTGAGTTTCTCGATCGTATCGGTTTCAAAATGAAGGAATGCAGGCATGGGATCTTTAAATTTTTTTTTAATAACAGCTTCAAATCCGGTTATAACCGTTATATGTTCATCACTCTCTTCAAGTACTTCAAACGATTTAATATGAGGATCCATATTAGGAGTTGTTACAATCCAATCGAGATCATAATACTTGTAAATATCGGTATCTTCAGGCAAATTCAGGTCTTTCCACCAACGGCTTAAGAAACTTCCCCAAAAGAAATCGCTGATTGGTACACGGTCAGCTTCTTCATGACGAAGCGTTTTATTCATACGCTCTAACTTTGTCATACAATTCTTTGTTCTTTCCACAGCATTAAATATTAATGAATAGTTTTTCGCAAATTTCAAAATTGGTTTATAAAGATAAATAATTCCCCTCCAAATTCAAAGGGTATTTTCCATACTCTGACATCAATTTTCCGATATAATCATAGTTTTGTCCCGAAATATTGTAAGGAACCTAATGAATCTTATCCCTGACTGTCCCAAACGATGTTGTACTGGGAAAATCATTGTTTTTTTGTCCTTTCAATAGTCTTAAAAAAGAAATCGTATCCTGAAGTAAGCATCAAAGGGATGACCACCAAGATCATCGAGGTTTTCAGACTAAAACTGTGGGCTACAAAACCAAAAAGCAGTGGAACATAAAAACCACCCAAAATAACCATGACAAGAAATGAAGAAGCTTCGTTGGTATATTTACCAAGATCTTTGGTTGCCAAGGCGAATAACGATGCAAATGCAATCGAAATAAAAAAACCGATTGCAGTAATTAGGTAAATCCCTGTCATACCTCCAATAACCGCAGAAGATATCACTAAAAATGCCGCGATAAACATAAATAAACCCAATATCTTAGCAGGGTTAAACCTGGTCATGGACCATGCACTCAGCAGGCGCCCGGCCATAAGTCCATAAAAAATAATTGCAGAATATTTTACCGCTTCGGCATTGTCAATATTCCCGATCGCTTTAAAATATGGGATCATTAACTGATATAAAATGGCTTCGGCACTCATGTAAAGGAAGGTAATAACAAAACCTAAAACAAAATGGCGAAATTGAAAAACGCCCCGTTTATCTTCAGTTATTGAAGATTTTTCTGCCACTAAATCATTAGGATTGGCCGGCATCTGTGCATAATTGACCAGAAATGCAAGCAAAATAAAAATCCCTGCAACGATGAAGTAAAACAGTTTTATTCCTCAAATAAATCTTTTTCAAACACTTGCAACATAACCCAACAGCTAATGGGAGCTGTCAACGCAGCCCCGACGGCTCCTATCCCCTGTGCAAAATTAATCCTTGCCGCACGGTTTTTAATATCCCCTAATACGCCAATGTAGGGTTTGCAAACCGTTTGCAGGATGGCGACGTCTGCAAAAAGCACAAACAATCCGGAGAGAAACAGGTTATAACTTTTAACTACAGCAGCCGGGAAAAACACGACCAATCCAATAGCGGTAATGATTGCCCCAATCGAGATCGTATTTTTTGTTCCAAAGCGGGTAATAATCTGTTTACTTGAATACAACATCAGAAAAAATGTAAGAAACGAAAGCGAAGTCCCAAGGGCGATCTGCATAATCGACAACTGAAAGGAGCCCTGAAAAAAAGTAGCAAGTATATTAAAAAGGTTCCAGATAAAGCCCCACATAAAAAACAAGACATAAATAAGCAAAACTGGATAAATCTCATAAGTTTTTTGATTTTTCATTTTTATTGTATCAGTTTTAATCCTGTAAGTTCGATTAAACCGGCATAAATATTTAACGTCAAAGCTTAAATAGCAGGCTCATATTCAATTGTAAAACTAAAAAAGATCTTTTTCTAATGCCTGACTGATTTAAATAGTGCGGTTATGTCATCCGGAGGAATATCCGACAAAATAAAACGCACAGGCAAACCGTTTTACGGATTAATCCAAATGAAATACCTCTTCCATATCCGCCCACCACTCACCTTTTTTACGGGTAGCTAACGGATCCTGCATGGGTTCAATAATAGCCCACCATTCCTGGGTCTTTGGGTCAGCCCCCATTTTAGCCATATCGGCAGCAAAATCATGTCCGGTATATTCAAAATATGCATATAACATCCCGTCTTTATGGAAAATTGAATAGTTATGAATATTACATTTTCTGATCATATCAAGAATTTCAGGCCATACTGAAGCATGATATTTTTTGTAATGTTCAAAGTGCTCAGGCTTTACACATATTATCTGACCAAATCTTTTCATATTATATTGAATTAAGTTTATAACCTTATTTACTATACCATATATAATTATAGATACCCTTATTCATTCAAAAGTATAATCTCATATAATCCTGGAGTGGCTGAAAAAGAGCTGATAACCAATCTTATAAACTGTGCATCAATTTTCTTGAACCCGATTTCGGCTTTTGCTCCGATTGCCTTTCCCTTATAGAAGGTTTTCCATCCATTTACCGATTTATACTGAAGCTCAAATGCTTTAATATTCTGCCCGCTTTCGTATAGAACTGCCTTGACAATTTTTTGTGATTTGCCAAGATCGATCTCAGCCCATGGCGCTTTGTCATCATTTGCCGGTTGCCAGCAAGTACCAACCCAGTCACCGTTGTTAATGGATTTAATATCAGTCCAATTAGGGTCTGGATTTGAGGATGCACTCACCTTTTTCATATATGACAGGGATTGAGGTGTAACATCCATTGGCTTTATATCCATGGCATTACCTGCAACCTCAATTTTTACAATTGTATTGATCGGCTGAAGTAGCTTACCATCAAATTCGATAATATTCCCACCTTTCACTTTACTGCACTTTATTTTGCCGCCATTGACTAGAACACATTTTTTTATTTCCAGGCCTAAATCAGGAAGAATAATCTTTGGTGAATCCCCTGACCAGTTGAGTATATGAAGGTAAATTTTGTTCCCTTTTCGTGTACTTACACCCCAGTCGGTTGGTTTAAAAGGACCTCCGCGTGTTCCATAAATCGTATATCCGTATTTATCGAGCCATTTACCCATTTCCTGTAATCTTTCTGCCTGCATCGGCTCTATAGTACCATCAGGCTTTGGACCTACATTTAATAAAAGATTCCCATCACCTCCTGCTGAGCGGATAAGGCTGTGCAAACATTGCTCCAGAGATTTAACCTCATCATTTGGCTTCCATGCAAATTGATGTCCTATAGTCATACAAGTCTCCCATGGGCGGTTATTCTGAAAACTTCCAATCCTCTGCTCTGGCGTATCAAAATCACCTTTTGCCCCTGTCCTGTTGTTCACCAGAATATCGGGTTGGATTTTTCGAATATAGTTAATAACACCCTGACCTCGTATGGAATCAATGACCTGTGGTACATCATACCACATCACCAGAAGCGGACCATAATTCTTAATAATTTCAACTGATTGATTTTTAAGATACTCTGTATATCTATCAATATTTGATGTTGTCCTCCTGACAGTCCCTCCGGGACTTGTCAGCGGAAAATCAGAATTATGCCAGTCGCATGTTGAATGGTAGAAACCAAGGGCCATTCCCTGTTTTTTACAGGCCTCTGCAAGTTCCTTCATTACGTCCCTGTGGAATGGTGAATTCATAATATTGTAATCGGTATATTTTGTGTCCCACATACAAAAACCATCGTGGTGCTTTGAGGTGAAAATGATGTATTTCATTCCGGCAGCCTTGGCAATCCTTACCCAATCATCGGCATTAAAATTTACAGGATTAAACTGCTTGTAAAGGGCATCGTATTCTTCAACAGGAATTCCGGAACCTCCCCTTGACCAGCTGATTTCGGTCCCTTTAAGACTTACCGGACCCCAGTGAATGAACATACCAAAACGGGCGTCTTTCCACCATTCCAAACGTTCCTCTTTAGAAGTAAATGTCTGTCCTTTCATGCCGGTGATACCTACCAGGCAAAACAATAAAAGAAATAGTTTTTTCATTTTTCAAAGTTTTTTAGCTTTTTGATCTGATTTTTTTTAGTGGCTGTTAAATTCTTTTACAGCATCGAACATGGCGATAATATGCCTGGGCGGGACATCAGGGAGGATATTATGAACAGTATTGAAAACAAAACCACCACCTTTTGAAAATATTGTCATTCGTTCCAGTACCTGTTCACGGATTTTCTCAGTAGGGCCCTCATTCAGTGTGCCGGCAGTTTCAATACCTCCACCCCAGAAGGTACAGTTCTTACCAAACTCCCTTTTCAAAAATGCCGGGTCCATATCAAAAGCATTGGTCTGAACCGGATTAAATATTTCAATTCCTGCTTCGATCAAATCGGGCATTAGTGGTGCGATGGATCCGCAGGAATGGATGAAGGTATGCATTTGGCTGTGCGATTTAACATAATCGCACAATATTTTATGTCTTGGTTTAAATAGTTGCCTGTATAATTCCGGTGCCATGAATGGTCCTTGGGTCATTCCCAGATCATCGCCAAAACGAATAATATCAACAATATCACCGACAGCCTTACAGACTTTTTCGAGGGTTGCAAGATGACGTTTCAATAGTTCATCGAGAAGTTTCTCAACATTATCCTGATCACACATCAGATCCATGAGAAAGTTATCCATTCTTCTGAGAAAAGTTCCCCATTCAAAAAGGTTGCACCCACATACAACCAGTAATGCCTTGTCGGTCGTTTGCCTTAAATGCAAGGTCTTCTCACGGAGTTTAATCCAGAAATCTCCTTCACCAGCATGATCCCAGGGACTATGTACATGCCGTGACCACATAATACGGTTCATTTCAGCATCCAGTTGTTTGTAATTAGCCGGATATCCGTTAACATACGGGAAATAGGTCTGATCGAAAAAAGTTGCCCCGACCGGCATTTTGGAGAGAACTCTTTTCCCGTCATCATCAAAGGTTAGAAATGAGCCATCGGGTTGATGAATCGGATGAAACCAATTTGGATACCAGGCTTTTGCACCATTCACCATTGTTATAGGATACCAATCTGCCGGGAGATCATTAAAGGTACGACCAATGTCAAGTACATCCACTCCAAACATGTCAAGAATAGCCGGGTCGGGCTGGGCTAATTGCTGAACAACATCATAAATCTGAACATGCAGGTCAGGACGTTTAATGTGTTTAAGCAGGTTACTGTAAGCAATTGCAGAAATACCTGAACTTGGCGTAGCACTCATATCGATAGGAACCAGGTCGGGCTGCCTGTGATTGATTGCTTCCAATACTCTTTCACGAGATGTCATAAAATCTTATTTTGAGGTTTATAATGATCCGCTGATACCAATAATATATGCCGAGGTGATAATTATCAATAATGAAATAATCATCAGAATATAAACTTTTAAAGCAGCTCCCTTCCATTCTTTCCTATATAATCCCCAGAAAGTGGCAAATACTATTGTAAGACCCATCAATATGCCCCACGAGGTAAAAGTGAATGGTCCCATTTTGCTTTTTCCCATACCAAAAAGAATAAACTGGCTGAACCAAAGCAATCCGGCTATAAGTGCAAAAAGGTAATTGAATGCCAGTGTTCCAGATGAGTTACTTTGTATATAATTTTTCAGTGAGCTGTTCCTGACTCCAAGATAAATGCACCATATAATTGTAGTAATAAGTGTTCCCGAAAGCATTAAAAGCATAACTGGCATAGTGGTGAATAAAGGATCAACTCCTGTCTTTTCGGTGTATGCAGCAATAGGCATTCCTTGTTCAAAACCCAAAGACATAGCTGATCCTGTTATTCCAACAAGTAAGGCCGCAAATAATCCCTTAAGAAAATGAAACTCTGTTATGCTTTTTTGCTTTTCAGCGTCGGAAATCATTCTGTCTTTGAGAAACCCAGCCCACCCTGAAAGAGCTATACCACTGCAGGCTACTAATACACCAAGCATCAGTATAATACCACCTGAACTGTCAACCATTAACTTAAGCCGGCCATCCATGAGAGGTGGAATAAGTGTTCCGATAGCAAGCATTAAACCTAATGACAAGGCATATCCAAGTGAAATACCAAGGTAGCGTAATGCCAAACCAAATGACAAGTTCCCTATCCCATAAACAGCACCAAGAAGAATTACTTTGAGTAATATTCCTGACGGGACTTCTTTATAAATGCGCATAAAATCCGGGGCGAAGATCAGACAAGCTGTTAAAGGGAAAAGTATATATGCGCCAATACAATAGATAAGCCAGTATGATTCCCAGTTCCAACCTTTTATCTTTCCGAATGGGATAGCAAAACTACCTGCAGAAAATGCTCCTATGGCAATCAATAACAAACCTATAAAGATGTTTTGGTTCATAATGTGAGGTTAAGCGTTGGTTAAATTTTCCAAGTCATTAATGCCACTTTTCACTAGGAGAATAGCTTATATGCCACTTTAAAAACTACTTTTTTCGATGTCGTTGTTTGAAACAAATCTATTTAAGTAGAAGGCTAATTTTAATATTTCCCATATTCCATAAGTGTATCCCACATGGCCCAAAAATTCTCAGGAGGCACATCTTCCTGGATGTTATGTACCGGAGCAAATACAAATCCACCATCTGGAGCCATAATGTCCATTATTCTTTTAACTTCATCTTTTACCTCTTCTGGATAGGCATTTTTAAGAGTCGATTGTGTATTAACACCTCCTCCCCAAAATACAAGATCTTTCCCAAAGTCCTTTTTTAAACCTTCCAGATCCATGTTTGCAGCAGTAAACTGAACCGGGTTAAAAATATCTAATCCCGCTTCTATAAGGTTGGGAAGCAATACACGTATAGATCCACATGAATGCATAAATATTTTGATGTGGGGTAATCGTTTTTTTATATGTGACCATAGCTGTCCAAACCTAGGTATTATGGTTTTTCGTAAATAATCCGGTTCAAGTAAGGTGGAGGTTTGAGTTCCAAGATCATCACATTCTGAGATTACACTTACTCTATTCTGAAGATTATATTCAAAAAGCCAGTCAATGACCAGATCCCAGTAATTGAATTTGTACTCCAGGATCAGATCAAGAAGTTTTTCTACACCTGCAGGATCAATCATCGTATCAAGATACCAATTCTGATATCCCCTTATGCGCAATGATGTTTCTGTAAGGCCTGCACAGTTCCTGTCAGCTATTACTCCAAAATCATTAATATTTTGTATCTGCTCTGATAAGTCACTCCGGATAAGATCAGAATGATACTCAAGTTTGGGGAACCGATAATTTTGTAATGCCTCATCTATTGAAGAAAACTGTTCCAAGGGATAAGAATACTGGTTGAAATAAAAGTCTTTCGATTCATCCATTTTCCAGAGACATCCCCAACAATCTGTGACTTCCCAGATGCCATCTTTTACAGTGACTATTTTATCAAAGTCCGGGATCCTTCGTGAACCAATACGTCTGGTATCAGATTTCAGCTGTCTTAATGTTTCTTCAAGCGGTGTAACAATCTGCTGGATAGGATCTATTTCTTTTTTATCAAATCCGAGAGATAATCCGCGAAACTCCATTGCCCTCATAAAAGCCTTCTTATTGATTCCTGTAACAGTAGTTCCGGCCAGGTCATATGGCACTCTGTCAGGTTCTCTATGGTTAATTGACAGGTTTAATCTTTCAAAACTATTCATTACTTTTTATAAATCTAACGGTTTTATTTTTGGAATTAATATATGTATCACGCCGAGAGCAATAAAATAGTCTGCTGATGCAATCAGAAATGGAATTACATAACCATCAATTCCAAGGTTTTGGAGTAATCCACCAACCAGTTGAGCTATCAAAACGCCGCCGACAGCACCGGCAAAGCCTCCTATTCCGGTGATTGATGCAGTTGCTTTCCGTGGAAAAATGTCAGACATAAGGCTGAAAATATTTGCAGACCACCCGCAATGACCTCCTGCAGCAATTGCAATCAAGGCTACTGCCAGCCACATATTATCTACGTGAGGAACAAACATTACAGGTAGAGCAAAAATTGCACAAATTAAAAATCCCATTTTTCTTCCTTTGTTCAAAGACCAGCCTATGTTAAGAAACTTTGAAGTAAGCCAGCCAATGAATATTCCACCTACCCATGAAATGAGATAGATTGTAAAAAACGGCAGTCCGATTTCTTTTAAATTTAAACCGAATTTCGAATTAAGGAATTTGGCACCCCAGAACAGGTAGAACCACCAGATTGGATCAGTCATAAATTTACCAACACAAATACCCCAGACTTCCCTTGTTTTCAGTAAAGCCAACCAGCTTACTTTACCAATTGTTTCGTGTTGGCTAGCACTATTAATATATTCAAGTTCATTCCGACTGACTAACCTAAGGGTTTCCTGTTTTTTGTAAAATAACAACCACCATAAAATCCATATTCCACTAATTGGTAACGTCCAGACAAAAGCAGCTCTCCAGTCATTATTAAATACCGAAACGACAATTGGGATCAGAAGTGGAGATATAAGTGATCCTACATTAGCTCCCCCGTTGAATAGCCCAACTGCAAGAGCGCGTTCTTCCTTTGGAAACCACTCCGCAAGTACTTTATTAGCAACAGGAAAATTACCTGACTGGCCAATGGACAATCCTAAACGGGCAAATGCAAACCCAATCCATGTCTTCGCCAAAGCAGTAGAAGCCTGGGCTATTGCCCACATTCCAACCGAAATAGCATATCCGATCCTGGTTCCGATTTTATCAACAAATGCACCCATAATCAGGAAACATATTGCATACCCGATCATAAAAGCGGAATTAATGTTACCATATTGTTGTTCAGTCCAGCCAATATCTTTTTGCATAAATGGAGCCATAATACCCAGGGCAGAACGGTCGAGATACAGGAGAACCGTCGCAAAAAAGAGGAACAAAAGGACAACCCATCTGACATTCAGATATTTGGATTTTGTTTTCATTTGAAATATGTAAGAAAAGAAGTGTGATGAGGCATGATCAGAACTCATTTAATTCAGAAAAATATCATAAACTCTAAACTTCATCCGGAACAACAAAAGGCTTTCGATATTGTCGTGTGAGCATAGCGTCGGCCTCAGGATCATTTATGAACTTCATCTTTATAGGATCAAACTCCAGTGTTCTTCCCAGACGATAAGCGATATTGCCCAGGTGCATTATCGCGCATGAATAAAATCCATCGCGAATATCACCTTTTGCGAGTTTCTGGTCATTGGCACGTACAGCATCTATAAAATCCGAATAATGATCTCCGAGTCCGCTTCCTTTTTCACCCTCAGCACGTTCTTTTCCGTAATAGACCTGCCATTCATTCACATTTTTGGTCATAAATCCTTTAGAACCATAAAAGAGGTTACCAACAGTATTATCGGAGCTGATCATGTAAGAATCAGCCTTAGGGGTTTCGCTTTTAACCCCTTCTCTGTTGGTTATCCAGTGACGCACCTCAAACTGCAGGATTTTCTTTTTGTTACCGCCTCCTTCCGGATTGAGGAATTCGAAAACTGCAATCAGATCATTAGGGGTGTTCTGGTCATCATCAAACATGAAATGTCCGCCAACTGCACATATTTTTACGGGAAGCGTAACGTCTAATCCCCAGCGGGCAATATCCATTTCATGAACACCCTGATTACCCATATCTCCATTGCCATAATCCCAGTTCCAGTGCCAGTTATAATGGAACCTGTTTCTTGAGAATGGTCTTTCGGGAGCTGGTCCCAGCCAGAGGTTGTAATCCACCCCGGCAGGCACAGGTTCATCGGGAGTTTTTCCGATTGTGTCCCGCCATTTATAACAGAGACCTTTTGCCATGTATACTTCTCCAAGTTTACCACTATGCAGGTATTCAGCCATGCTTTGCGCACATGGGTTACTCCTCTGTTCTGCTCCATCCTGAACTATAAGTTTATATTTTTCAGCTGCCTCAACTAATTTACGGCCTTCGAAAAAATTATAACAACATGGCTTTTCCACTGATACATGTTTCCCTGCCTGCATAGCCCAGATCGATGCAAGAGCATGCCAGTGATTAGGGGTAACGATTGAAACCGCATCAATGTCTTTATCTTCATATAGTTTTCGTAAATCAGAATAAATCTTTGGTTTTGGCAATCCTTTATCAGTGAAGTGATTTTTAATCCTTTCGTTAAACAGGTTAGTGTCCACGTCGCACAATGCGATTACTTGCGCATTCTTCGAGTTGGAATAGCCCGCAATATGATCCTGACCCTGGCCTCGTATCCCAATTACTGCCACATTTACCCGGTCGTTTGCCCCTTTCCATCCAGAACCTGTAAGGATAGTCGGTCCTATTCCGATTCCTATTGATCCGGCAACTGCAATTTTACTGAATTCACGTCTATTCATAATCTTTATAATTAAATTAACATTTGGGCACCTCTAAAAACTACTTTCTTATGATGTCGTTGTTTAATATAAATGCATTTGTCAGTTTTCTAAAAATCTAATTTTCGCTCCCCATTTTATATATAATTAATTAATACATTTAAAAGATGATTTTTACATCTGGCCATATTTATCAACAATAGGTTTTTAGAGATGCCCATATTAATATTTCTTTGCAAAATCGTCGGCATAAGCATTAATCTCTGCATCAGTTAAGTGGGAACCGGAATAAACAATTATGCGGTATCTGAATGTTGTTGACTTGCTGGCGGGGATGGAGAAATTCAGTTCTTCTTTCCCCTGCGTGAAATCTTTAGCTCCCAAAGGGTTGGCTGAAAAAAGTCCGTATCCCCGTGCATGCCAGTAGGTAGGATAGCTTTGGTTTTTAGGATGATCACAAACTACCAATGAGATTTTTTCGTCACCTATACTCCCATACAGATCCATCCATCTTGCGCGGGTACCCCAAACGGCCTCTCCGGTAACTCCTTCGCTGCTTCTGTAGTTCCCTGTTACTCCTTCATTTGACATTGCTTTTACTGTAGTAGGATTACCTTGAGCATCTGTAAGTGTAACATCTTCCTTCGAAGGTAATTCAAGTTGACGCGCAACACGAATACCAAACATGCCTTCTTTAGTATCAGGCATTGACACGTCTTTATGGTCGGCCGTTAATGTTGTAATCCGATCAATAATACGGACTAAACCTTCAGCTATAAAATGATATTCAGTATGCTCTTTCAGCAGTTCTCTACCTGATGTATCAACCCAGCTTTCGGAAGTAACCAGTACTCCTTCACCTGTTCCTTCTGATATTTTATCAAATTTAAGGTGTTTTATTACCCCGCCATTAACATTCCTGGTTCCTAACCCCTGGGAGCCATTCCCCCAGAAATCATTACCGTCAACATTTCCGTAGGTTAACCACATCCCAATCTGATGAGGATGGTCAGCCCGTTCTCCTGTCTTTGGTTTGATTGGGTATCCACGTGTAATTTCAGTACCTGCTGATGTAAAAACCGGATATAATATAGGTTTACATACATTATCCGGCCATCGATACGAAGTAAAGATCTTCCCGCCTATCAGTACATCGATTTTCTTATCAGAGTCATTTTCAACAAAAGTCACCTTTGTCCCCTGATCTGTTTGAGCTTGCTTTTTGGATTTAAAGTTGCAGGCGGAAGAGAGAATAAAAACAAATATCACAATTGATATTGATAGTGTTTTCATGTTTTTTTAATTTATCAGATTTTTAAAAATAATTAACTTGTAAATATCGCTTTACTTTATACTTCATTAGGGACAACATAAGGAGGACGGTATATTCGTGTTAACATAGCATTTGCTTCAGAATCATTGACAACCATTTCTCTATCCATATCCGCACCCATAAACTTCAATTCACGCTCAAGGCGATAGAAAATATTGGCCAGCAAAGGTAGTATGGATGAGAAAAAGCCTTCATTAACGTCGCAGTGCAGGTAGTCATCTTTACCAGAGCGTATGGCATCAATAAAATTAGAAAAATGTGACGTGTCACTTGAACCAACATTTGAAACGTCTTCATTCTTGCTTTCAGTACCTGGTTTTGAGCCTGCAAAAGGTTCCTTCTCTCGTTTGCGAAAAGCTTTCCATACTTCATCATTGAGTTCGTGGTATCCCTCGGTGCCATAGAACATATTTCCAATGCGAGTTTCAAGGCTTGATTCTGCGTTGGAATATCGTCCTCGTGTTTCAAACTCCAACATTGTCCTGTCTTTATATTTGAATACCGATGAATGTGTATTTGGAGTTTCCTGAGCATACTCATCAGCATCAATACCGTAGATGCCCCCTGTAGAATAAATAGAGATCGGGTGTTCATTTTTATTGAGCCCCCAACGAGCAATATCAAATTGATGCGGCCCCTGGTTACCTGTGTCTCCATTTCCGGTATCCCAAAACCAATGCCAGTTGTAATGACTCCTTTTTTCGTTATAGGGGCGCCAGGCAGCAGGACCCAGCCAACGATAATAATGAAGGGTGGCAGGTGGAGTAGTGTCTTTTGCAATACCGAATGAATCACGCGGCTTAATACATAGGTCACGTGCCATGTAAACTTGGCCTATACCACCATCATGAAGGAATTTAATCGCTTCCATTATATTGCCGATCGAACGGCTTTGGAATCCGCCCTGAACACGTTTATCATACTTACGGGCTGCTTCAATCATTTTCCGGCCTTCCAAAATATTATGCATAGCCGGCTTTTCTACGTAAACATGTTTGCCTGCCTGATAGGCCCAGATTGTCCCGAGCGCATGCCAATGGTTTGGTGTAGCAAATGATACACCATTGATCTCCTGGTCGTCTAATACCTTACGTAGATCCCATTCCGTCAAAGGCTTTTCACCGCCTTTATCTATCACCATTTTAGAGCTTGAGCTAAAAAATTGTTCGTCAGTATCACAAAGGGTTTTTAATCGTACATTATGGCTATCTTTCAGTTTACACCATGCATCAATATGAGAAGTACCACGGCTATGGATACCAATTACAGCAATGTTGATACGTTCATTGGCCCCGATGATTGAAGCATAAGATTTTGAACTGAAACCCATTCCACCAATAGCTATTCCGGCAGTTCCCAGTAAGCTTTTTTTAATAAAATCTCTTCTTTTTGTCATTTTGACTGTTCTTTTAATTAAAAAGTTTAATATAAACAGCACATGATCACTAACTATTTTATGAGTTTCTAGAGAGGTCCTTAAAGCCCTTTTTAACGGTTCAGAAAATCAATTACTTTATCAGCTCCCATGTTTTCTGTTGTAATAGAGAAATGATATTTGTTGTTTTCCAATTTACTTACTTCTGTTACTTCTGAAAATATTAAGGATGAATTTGCGTTATAAAGTAGTAAGTGTTGGTTTGTGGCAAGGGCCAGAACTGTTTTTAATCCTCCTATTCTCATTAATCCAGGTATTTGCAGCTTCAACATGTTTTGATCGGTTGTGGGATCAAAATGATCTCCGTCAAGAACTATTCTATCCAGATTATTTGTTATTGTGGCTAAAAGCAGACCTGTTATCCCGGTATTCCCAGTGGCATACAAATCAATATTGTGAGATAGCTCATCATTTTCATCAATAGCTCTAATTATTGTCAATATATCCTGAATTTGCTCCTGCCTGTCAGTTAAATTATAAGTGGTAAAGTATTCAGCGTTTTCGTCCCGCCCTGTCATTGTTGAATCCTGTAATATATGCTCTCCCTGCTTAAATAAATCAGGAGCCAGGACATTGCATTTTTGATCCAATAATTTTATTATCAAATCATTTGGTGTAGCAAGACCTTCTTTTACCCAGTAATCCTTACCTTGTTCAGCAGTCAGGATCACCGTAGAATTTGCGATAGATAATGGCTGGAATAATACACAAGGTATCCAATCGTTTTTAGCATTTTTTGATATTAACAACCGGGTAGCAATAAAACCGTTCCCTTTACTTCTACCCATAATTTTACAACTTACAGTTTCCGGCATACTACCTCCCACCAAGTGCCGGATAGCAGTTCCATATATTGACTTAAACTTTTGAAGGCTTTCTTTATCGTCTGGCCAATATTGATTCAATTGTTTGACATAAATATTTTTCAATGATGACATTAATCCTTTTTCATCCAACTTAGGGGCATCATGATATTCAGTACTCGGCATTTGTTTATAAGTTTTAATTATATTCGAATCCCGCTCATTCATAAAAGCTAATAAATTTTTATCACTGTCTGCCACAAAAGGCTTTTCTCTTAATTTTGTTTCATCATTTTGATGCAGTAACCATTTGCCAAAACATTCATATACAGCTTCCCTGCTGGCTTTATTATAATTATGTACATAATCAAAATGTACATTCTTTAATTTATCCTCCGCATTATAAAGATGATAAATGGATTTAACCATTGGCATTATAGTATTCCTTGTATCAGACGTCCAATCGTATGTATCGGAAACCAGTAAAAGCGGTTTTGGCGCTATCATAGCGGCAATTTCCACGTTAAAAGTATTCGTTCTTAACCCCGGTGCATTCTCGCATAAATCACCTCCCTGCATAGTATTACTAACCATATTTACGGGTGCTGCTACCTGAAAACGGTCATCTACGGCCGTGAGAAGAAAAGTTTGTGTCCCCCCACCTGAAGCCCCGGTAATACCGACACGGTTAGTGTCTGCCTGGGGAAGGCCTATAAGAAAATCCAGCGCTCGAATACTATTCCAAAGCTGTAATCCCAATAAATTAATGCCATACAATCGTGATATGCTATCACCGGCAAAAGTATGCGGCGCTTGCCTGGTATCATTATAGCCAACCATGTCATAAGCGAATACTACATAGCCTTGCCTTGCCAGGTTAATACAGCGGGCAGGTATGGAATTGATGGTATCGTTATTCAATCGTCCGTATTTAAAATGACCGTGGGGAGTTAAGATGGCCGGAAAAGGGCCATCGCCTTTCGGCCGGTATAAATTACCTGCCAGGAAAAATCCAGGATAGGTTTCAATAGTTACTGTTTCAACAATATAATCATCGTGATCAATTTTATGGTAATATTTCGGATGCAATGGGGTTTTATCAGGCATTGGCCAAAGACCGGCACAAACCAATATATGTTCTTTAAGATAATCTTTTCTTTTCCCCCATTCTTCCTTAGTCTTATAAAAGGGCATACTATTATATATCGTATTGATACCCCTACTCACTAATAAACGCTCATCACGAAAAGTCAAATCGCGATTCTCCAATGCATGATTATCATACACCTGAGTCAAGGACGGATAACTTGCCGCCGGGAGGGTATTCAAATCATTTTTAGGCAATCTCCATAATGTACCGGTTTTACTCTGCTCATTTTGTCTGTTTGAGGTTGTGCAACCTGTGCCAAATGTTGTTACAATAATTATTCCCAGGACCCATTTTAACATGATGAAATGACAATGGTCACGTGCCATGTAAACCTTGCCGATGCCATCATCATGCAGGAATTTATCCCGGCTATGGATACCAATAACCGGGGCTATTCCGGCTATCTCTAATATGCTCTTCTTAATAAAATCTCTTCTCTTTGTCATACTCTATTTTTCTTAATAGTTTGATACAATCTAAAAATTTCATACGATAAACCGTAAGGCGCAGAAACCCTTAAATTTATACCTGAAAGCAACCGGGACCGAGATCGCTCATGCCAATCCCAGCAAGGTTTTATTCTTGCTGTGGAACAGTGGGAAACGCGTTTTTCACCGATAATAGGATGGAATGGGCATTTTTTAGGGTATTTCTCCAAACCAATGCCTTTCCGAATTTGTGTTCGGATTTGTTTTGCACTTTTTTCCAAGGTTTCGGCGGTAGCGTAAGTCTGTCGCATCTGTTCGAGGAACGCTTTGCCTTCAGCTTCAGACCAGTAATTTCCGACGCATAGCATCGGTTCCTGTTTTTTATCCCTGTTTGTTATCATTTGAGCCAATCAAAGTGAAAGAAACAAGCAATCCTATCACAGCCATACCCATTAGAAAAGTGTTTTTTTTATTAGCTTTAGTATTCATATTCCATAAATTAAAATGTTAGTGCCTTTGTTTTGACCGATCAGGGTTGTTTGTTCATATCATGAACAACAGAACTTCCCCTTTAGTGGTGTTTATTTCAACCTTATTGGAGCTAAGCCTTGTTGTTCCGTTGTTGTTTTTCATAGTTGCTCCATTTTCCCATGGCAA
>Ga0209540_10001227_pt1 | contig 20213 bp, 15 predicted proteins | sample BarGraIncu01121A_FD_184501 | JGI IMG/M metagenome (GOLD analysis project Ga0209540, IMG submission 184501) | Arctic peat soil microbial communities from Barrow, Alaska - Barrow Graham LP Incubations 011-21A (SPAdes) (version 2) | ecosystem: Environmental > Terrestrial > Soil > Wetlands > Peat... | reverse complement strand
TTATACTGATGCTCAAAAGACATTTGACACAGATCATTATAATATCGACGAGAATACGGACGGTACAACCGATTATACCATCGGCAATAATGACTTTAATTACCAGTTTTTCCTGTCAAATCTTGTCATAAGATGGGAGTACAATCCCGGATCGACAGTTTATCTTGTATGGAGTCAGACGAGGAATAACTATAATGATTCCGGACGCATGGATTTTGCCAACAATATGGGTGATCTGTTCAACAGGGAAAACGATATACCTCATAATGTATTTCTGGTAAAATTCAGTTACAGGTTTGGAATAAAATAGGTTTATTGATCTGATTTGTTTGAAAAGGAGGCTGTCCGGGGGGAGCCTCCTTTTTTATTGAAAAAAAGGGCAGGTATATAATGGCATGGAAAAATCCTGAAAATATCTTTTCTTGTTTGCCACTATGTAATTTATATTTTGTAAATTGCAAAATGTAAATTATATGTTATGATTATGAAGAAAGCATCAACTCCTTTTCCTACAACCGGTTATTTCGGGTCTCAATACTTTTGTGACAGGGAAGAAGAAACTAAACGGATTCTTTCAAACATAAGGGGAGGGCAATCAACTATCCTTACCGCTCCAAGAAGAATAGGAAAAACCGCTTTAATTTTCCATGTCATTGATAAACTACCCTCCGGCACAAAGGGGATATATTTTGATATCCTGCCTACTGAAAACATGTCAGGATTTCTTAATGAATTTGCCAGCGCTATTATCAGAAACGTACCGGGGAAAAAAGGAGCTGGTCGGAAGATATGGGATTTTATAAAATCATTAAGACCCTCAGTGAGTTTTGATATGCTCACCGGATCCCCCAAGGTTTCCTTTACTCTGAAAGATAATGAAGTTAATAACCAGATTGAGGCAATTTTTTCATTTCTTGAAATGCAGGATGAGAAATTTGTTATAGCAATTAATGAATTTCAGCAGATACTTAAGTACCCTGAGAAAAATACAGATGCCTGGCTGAGAACGCTGATTCAAAAACTTAAAAATGTGATCTTTATTTTTGCCGGAAGTCAGCAGCATCTTTTGAATGAGATGTTTACAATTCCTTCGCGTCCATTTTACAATAGCGCATCACTTCTAAAGATTGATAAGATAAATGGTGAAAAATACAAAACATTTATCCGCAAACAATTCAATCTTAACGGCAGGCAACTGGAAGATTCAATTATAGATAGTATACTTAAATGGGCTGATTGCCATACATACTATGTTCAGTTGATCTGTAACCGGATCTTTTTGACTGCGGTGAATAAAATCGTGGATGAAACATGGAGGGAAGAGGCAGAAAGATTGCTGAAGGAACAGGAGCCTGTTTTTTTTAATTACCGTAATATGCTAACCCGGCCACAGTGGGATCTTTTGAAAGCGATTGCTCTTGAAAAAGAACTCTATGAGCCAACAGGAATGGAATTCATTTTAAAATATTCCCTTGGAAATCCTTCCACTGTCTTACGCTCTCTTGAGGCAATTACCAGGATGGAACTTATTTATTATGATTTTAACAAAAAAGGGAAGAAATATTACTCCATGAATGATCTTTTATTCATGAGATGGATGGAAGGATATAATGTTTAGGTAAAATCAAGATAATCTTCAATACATAGTGTGACGAAATGAATAGGAGAAAGGAGGGGGAAGATAAGAAAATCCGGACTCCGCAATCCACAATTGAAAATTTGAAAGTGCTCTTATGGGGGTACGAATAAAAAAAAGGCTGTTCTCCCCTTTTGAGACAGCCTCAGCTTTTTAATCTGAAATTTTGGTATTTAATAATTAATTTTTAATACATCGCACTGAGTAACCAGTATTAAGAAAAGTAGTGCTAAACTCAAAAGTTGAAAGATTATAATAAACAGTCCAAAATGAAGTTGTACTCCAGTACGCACCAAATTGACCCAAGTAATAAAAAGGTCCATCATTACCAGTTCTTGCTCCTGAGGGTAATGAAGTAAATCCACTTTCATTAGTAGCTCCTGTATTTGGAGTTTGCCAATAAAAAAGACTTGCCTCTTTTAATTTTCCACCTGCAATGCTATTTCCCCCCAGAAAATCTCTCAGAATTATAAACTCATCGTGCGTTGGTGCATGCCAACCGATAGGACAAAGCTTACCCGTTTGTAGGGTGTAATTAGTATATAGTGCCCCATAAATGGATTTGTTTAAAATCTCATCATTATTATACCAACAATAGGCAGGCGCCCCGTTAGCAGCCCATTCAGAATTATTTGTTATTAAAGGGATATCTGTATTGTCATTATATTTTGTGGTTCTTAGATTTTCTTTCATCCAGTATTGTGTTCCGATCAGTACAACATTATAAATATTGCCATCAATATCAGTTACGGTACCAGGGTCGGTCAAAAATGTCATATCTAAACCATAGGAAGTATATCCTGAATTAACTGCTTTTATCCTATAGTGATAAGTTGTCCCTGAAGCTAAATCCGTTAGATTTGAATTTACATTAACAGGATCAGATCCTGATACAAGACTAGGAATTGCCAACGTTGACGAACCATAAGATGATGTAAGTCCATACTCAAAAGTAACGGTTGAAGAGGTTCCATTAGGATTTACTTTCCCATTTAGAGTAACAGAGTTTGCAGTAACAACAGAAGCTGCAACTGTTTCTGTAAGTGGCATTTTCTTATTTATACATCTGACTGACATTCCCATTTCCCCGATACTGACACTCATAATTCTAAATATTTCTTCAGAAGTATAATTCATATTACGAAACCCTGCAATTGTGCTTGATTCACTCTGAGAAACCCAAATCCCAGCCCAGGTATTCAATCCGGAAAAAGTTCCCCAGCCAGTACTACGGTTTCCTCCGGGCATTATTGTCAAACCACTGCTGTTTGTTGCGCCAGTATTAGGATCTGTCCAATGAGTATTTCCCGCTTCTTTAAGTTTCCCTCCGGCTACTATTTCTCCCGATAAATAATTTGTTAATGTTGTCCAGTCTTCATCGCTTGCAGTACGCCAGCCAGTTGGACAAATGTTTCTTACATCACCCGCTGCATAAATGTTATACAACGCTCCGTAAATATTTTTATTAGAAGCTGCATCATTGTTGTACCAACAAAACGCTTCTGACCTTGTTCCAGCCCACGTTAGATTGTCAGTAATATTTGGTATTGGATCACCATTATTATAGGAAGTCGTTTTCAGATTTGACTGCATCCAATCTTGTGTTCCGATCTGAACAGTATTGTAAACATTCCCATCATAATCCGTAACTGTTGGCGGAGGGGCTTCTGTCGTGAATGTCAGATCGCTCCCATTAGTTGTTCCTCCTTCGCTGGTCGCTTTAACCCTGAAATGATATGTCGTCGATGGCTCCAAACCTGTGATCACTGCACTTACATTCGTTACAGTGCTACCTGTTACCGGACTCTGGGATGCAGTGACAGTTGATCCGTAGCTGGTTGACATTCCGTATTCAAATGTCACAGTGGCTGAAGTGCTATTTGCATTAACTGTTCCATTGAGTGTGGCTCCTGATGATGTCATATCCGTCGCCGCAGTTGAAACTTCTACCGGGGGCGGAACCAGTGTAGTAAATGTGGCGTCCGTACCAGTCGACGTACCTGCCGCACTTACAGATTTAATCTTATAGTGATATGTCGTTCCAGGGGTTAGTCCTGTGATATTAGCACTTACACTTGTTGCCGTATTCCCTGTGACCGGGCTCTGGGTTGTCGTTACGCTCTGCCCGTACGATATTGTTGTTCCATAGTCAAATGTAACGACCGAAGATGAGTTGTTGGCATTGACTGTCCCGTTAAGTATTGCCGAGCCGGTGGTTATTGCTGTCGCTGCTGTTGTCACTGCATCTGAAAGCTGCAATGTCGTAACCCGTTTATCATCACTGTATCCGACCCCTTTTGCATTTATTGCGTAGGCTCTGACATGATATTCGGCACCGGGATTCAAGCCATCCATTTTACCTGTAAAAGCGCCCGGCCCCGATCCGTTTATTGTCGTATCAATGCAGCTTGCGATATCAGGACTGGTGGACGAACCCCAGCAGAGTCCTTTCCTGGTAACCGCTTCACCGCCTTCATCGGTTACACTTCCGCTGATCTTTATAGTATTAAAAGTTTTGTCCGAAGGATCACTTATTGTCACAGTAGCTTTCCTGGTCGCTTTTGTTGTAAAGCTTTTATCATCAAGTGCATATATCAGTTCCGTTGATGATTTCAGCTTCGCATACGACCTGTAATAATACTGGATGCCGGGATCAAGGTTCTGAAATTTTGCTTCAAAGACTCCTTTTGAAGCCGACCCATTTACCTTAACAGCTTCGGGTTGAAGAAAAAGTGAGCTTTTTGAAATGACAATGCCGAATTCACTGATCGGATCAGTTCCAAGGTCCGTTATTTCGCCCCGAAGAGCCGCACTTGCGTAAGAAATAAGCGAATCTACAGGCGAAAGAGTGGATATTTTTAATAACCGTTCCGGCTTTTCGCAGGTGGTAACAGCCAGAAGCATCATTATTATAAGACATATAAATCCGATTTTCCTTGAATAACTGAATCCGGAACCAAGTTTTAATGTCATACAAAAAGCTTTATAAACTTTCGACTTTACAGACTCTTCCTACTTATCCCTGAGAATAAAAACAAAATCACCATGCATGTCATTGGCATCCTCTATTCTGCCAAATCGCGGAGCGGTGCTCTTAGTGTTCATCACAGAGTTTTCGACTGCCGTGAAGAGCTGGTTTGAAGTCATGTATTGGTTTGTATTCTCCCTCAAATGCATTAAGAGCATCTCAGAGAATATACTATTGTCATTTACTTCGGTTGTTCCACCACTCGTCATGGCAGTCCGGCTTTTGTCTTTGTAAACATCCTGTATTGCTGGTGGTGCATCGTCTAAGACGCTTCGCGAATAAAATATCGATCCGGCAAAACATGCATCGGCAATAAGCAGGATGTGCTTTGCTTTGTAGCTCTTGATATAATCCGTCAGGTTACTGTTACTGAACCAGTCAACCCTGCTCGAGGGCACTGCATCTGCCAGCAGCCAGTATCCCCTTCCCGATTCCTCATCCATTTTACCATGTCCTGCATAATAAATGAGAAGATTGTCTTCCGGTGTCAACTTTGTCAGAAGTTCGTCGAGAGCCATTATCAGATTAGCCCTTTTCATATCCTGAAGAAAGTAGATATTCCCGGCATCAAAGGTGTATTTGGTTAACAGGATCTGCCTTAGAGCCTTGGCATCCTCTATCGGTCTCGCAAGTGGGGGTATCTCGGGACTAATATAATTGCTATTGGCTATGATCAAAGCGTAAAATTTACCGGGGTTAAGAACATAAGGTGATATGTTCTTAACAGACGGAATATAAAGCATGCTGTAAACATTTTCCATTATGAGTTTGTCCTTCTCCCTGACTGTAACCATAACAGAATTTGACCCGTTTTTCAGTTCAATATCTTTCAGCAGAACATCCCCGGCACCTGTAAAAGGTATCTCTATGTTATTTATAAATATCCTTGTATTTTCTGTTTTATTTAATACCCTTAAACCTATCGTCAATGATTGCTTAGTTGCCTGAAATGTTATTCCCTGTGTCAGACCTTCCGGACTAATAATCTGAACATCTGGAGGTTTAACCACCTCGGTAATAGTGCTGTTAATGTGGATCTTCGCTTTTTCGCTGATGATTGTTTGCGCTTGCAGGCTTATTACAAACAGGCTGAAAAAACAAATGAATATCAGTTTTAAGGAAATAATCCTTTTCATATCAATTAATTCTAAAATGTCCATTTTGCAGATAACATTAAATTCCTGTTGGGAGTGGTAATAATTCCCACTCCTGGTATTGCAGCTGATTTTGCTTTAATCGGGATTACTACCGACCAGATAAAATTTGTGACCCATGCACCAGCTGCTCCATAAAGTAGATACCGGCCCATATTGTAACTTTTTTCTGATTTGCTGAAATACCCATCAGCTTCAGCTCCCGGTGTATTCTTATAATCTGTATAATATTTCTTATTCATCACGAAAAAATATGCCGAAGCACCTGCAACCCCGTATACCAGTCCGCTAAAGAGAAGATAACCGCCTTTCCCGGATGCCATCTTCTGACCAAGCCCTGGAACAAAAATTGATGAACCAATGACTTTCCCGCGGGTAATTCTGTTCACAGCCTGATAGTTCATGTTAGAAACAACCGGCGCAACTTCCTTTCCGGTAATCAGCACCTCAATGTCGTCGTCGATTTTGATATTGTCCTTAACTACATTCCACTGTATCACTTTTCCCATGCCGCAATTAACGCCGGGACCAATATCGCCACTGATGTAGGTTGGTTTTAAGGTATCACCTTTAGAACTGATGACTTTCAGTGATATATCAATAAATTGGCTTGTGCCACATCCGGTAATATCATATTTTACAACCAAAGTATTATTTGCATAACTCGGTTCTGGCTTGGATATCAATATTTTAGACTGCGATTTCGCAGACAGTACACACAGTATGAAAAGCAGAAACAGCAATAACTTTTTCATGACATGGAACAGATCAGCGTTTGTTTAATTCGTCAGCCACAGTTTAGTTGAGTGAAAGTACAAAAAAAACCTTAAGAACCAAATAGCAGGTAATTTGAAGCATATATGATTTTGACGAATATATGCTGAACAGGGACGAGTATCAGAGTGCGAGAAGGGGTCAGGAGATATAGATCCCGGTCTCCCACTCTCCTTTTCTCCCCCTCCTTCAACATTTTCGGCACCTTTTTTGCTATTGTATATATGTAGCAAGACCTCTCTTTAAGCGTAGTTGATAGCGATTGACCTGTGATTGTTTAACAACTAAAAACTACTGATATGAAGAGGAATGAAAAAAAGGTTCCCGGGTTTGATGAGATCATATTCCGGAACCGCAACAAAGAGTACGGAGCTTATGACCTCCGGAGACGCTATAAATCAGCTGCAAGCCTTTCCGTCCTGAGTGTATCGGCGTTTTTTATCCTGCTTACCATACTGATATCCAGCCTTATGCCGAAAGATGCTACTGCCGTGGCAGGACCAGTTATTTTTGTTCCGGTTACCCCCGACAAATACACCAATCCAAAGGAAATAGCCCCTCCTGAAGTCAAAAAGCCTGTCAGCCAGCGTGAACAAACCAGGTATTTACAACCTATCATATCAACTGATTCTATTTTACCAGGGGATGGCATGATGACTACCGATTTAGCAATTAGCTCAGTCAAAGACGGTAAAGTAACGGAAAACATAGATTCAGTAATGCAGCAAATTGCGCCTGACCCTGTCAAACCTGATGAAATTATTATTACATCGCAGGAACCACCGATATTCCCGGGCGGCCCCACAGCTCTTCTGAAATATATAGCTGACAATACAAAGTACCCTCAGGAGGCTATTGATATTAATATGCAGGGAAAAGTCATAGTAAAATTTGCTGTGATGTATGACGGATCTGTTTCAAGAATAGAGGTTTTGCGCGGAGTAAGTCCGCTTCTCGACAATGAAGCTATGAGGGTTGTAAGTACACTTCCGAAATGGAGACCCGGGAAACAGAATGGCAACCCGGTATCGGTCTGGTTCATGGTTCCGGTAACGTTTCAAATTAAATGACTTAAAGGAATTTGGTTCGATCAATAGTTCTTTTCGTTGAAAAGCGTCCTGAAGCAGTCAATTTCCGAAATCCTGCTGGTGTCGGGCTTATTACCATAATAGATGTCAAGAAACGATTTTTCGCCCGACCATACCGTCTGGATTATTCCCCTGAAATGTTCTTTCATTTCCCGGGTTGAGTGATCACGGAAATTCTGCATATCCTGTTTCTGCAGAATTGCGACGGCGGATTTGTTCCAGTAACAGGTGACGACATCGAAGCCTTTTATTGCAAAATAAACCGCTGTCTGGTCAGGACGATCATAATGCCAGTCACAGATCATAACATCCTTCGGTATCATGTCAATGGCCTTGTAAGTGCTGTTGAAGCTTCCCTCCCATTCTCCGATCCCGGTACTCTTACCGTCAATAAGCCTGTCGCCCCATATCAATAAATGCCGTCCCTTCTCTGCAAGTTGATCATGTATTGCCCTTACTTCACCTGCAAAGAGTTCTGCCTTATCTTTTCCGTAACACCTGGGACACTGGCTTTCACCAATATAGAAAACCTCATCCATACCTGCATGAAAAGAATCAGCATCAAAGGCGTCACATAGCTCGTCTATCAGATCAAAGACAATCTTATGGACTTCAGGATGAAGCGGACAATAGCTTTTACAATATAACCCGTCGGGGTTCGGCCATACATATTTATCAGGCATCTTTATCAGCGGTGTTTCATCAAACTCCGGATGTACCCTTAGCAAGGTACCCAAAGTTCCGGCCCACGACTGATGACCGAGAAGATCGATCGAGGGTATAAGATCGATATTGTACTTTCTGCAGGTTCTGGCCAGCCGCTTGGCATCTTTTACCGAAATTGCCGAATCATTCCGCAACTCAGGATGGCTCCTGAACCTGAAATTATAATTGACCATAAGAATAAGAGTGTTCACATGCCTTGGTGCAAGCTCTTTTTCAATGAATCCTATAAATTCATTCATTCCGTCGGGACGGGGGGCATCTATGCAAAAGCCACGGATCGGCACGGATTTATCATTTTTCACACGAACATCTGCTCCGCTCTGTGAATTAAGTGTATAACATACACTAATTAACAAAACTGAAATAAGATATCTTTTTGCCATTTCATTTTTATTATTATCCCCTTTAAGGAATAAAGTTACCTAATTTCATCGGTTAAGTCAATTACCCTGAACAGAATTTATAACTACCTTAGCGCTGATTTAAAAAAGTAGTTAATATTTTTCCCCGGGGCAAAATGAGAATCAAAAATAGAATCCACTTTATTTTTCTGGCATTAGTGCTGTGTTCGCTTCCAGTTATGTCGCAGGCACCCTTCAGCCGTGGGGTTAATCTCACAAACTGGTTCCAGGTATCAGGACCCAGGGCAATTCAGTTTACAAGATTCACTGAAAATGATATAATCAATATTAAAAGCCTGGGCTGTGATGTGATAAGACTTCCAATAAACATGCATGACATGACAAACGGGAGTCCCTCATATATTCTCGACCCGCTCTATTTCAACTTTCTTGATTCGGCCGTCTCCTGGTGCGTGAAGCATCAGATCTATGTGATCCTCGACAACCACAGCTTTGATCCTGCAGGCTCCACAACCCCTGGTATTGAAGACATACTCACAAAGATTTGGATACAAATGGCCAGACATTATAAGAACAGTTCCGATTATGTTCTGTATGAGATCCTAAACGAACCCTACGGTATGTCAACTGCCACATGGGGTGCAATACAGGGAAGGGTAATCGCGGCAATCAGAGTCATTGATACAAAGCACACTATTGTAGTGGGGGGATCCAGCTATAATACTTATACCGAACTCAAAAGCCTGCCGGTATATTCCGATAACAACCTGCTTTATACCTTTCATTTCTACGATCCTTTTGTATTCACTCACCAGGGAGCTACATGGCCATCACCCTCGCTGGGACCGCTTTCAGGGGTTCCCTTTCCGTATAATTCTGCAACAATGCCTATATGCCCCGAATCATTGAAGAACACTTGGATCGAAAGCGGGCTGAATAATTACTCCACGCAGGGCAATGCTGCGTATATGAAGCAGCTCATCGACAATGCAATAAGCTTCAGGGATTCAAGGCATGTCAACATATTCTGCGGTGAATTCGGTGTCTATATGCTGAACAGCAATAATGCAGACAGATGCGCCTGGTACAGTGTTGCAAGGCAATATCTCAATGAAAAGAACATTCCCTGGACGATCTGGGATTATAAGGGAGGTTTCGGAATATTCAACAAAGACTCTCAGCAGCAATTCAGGTATGATATAAATACAAGAATGGTAGATTCGCTGAAGTTTACATTGCCTCCACAGACATCCTATCTTATAAAGCCCGATTCGACGGGCTTTCTTATTTATACCGATTATGATGCTGCCGGCATTGAAGATGAAAGCTACAGCACCGGAACCCTTGATTTTTATTCTTCCGACCTGCCGGAAGCCAATAAATATTGCATTTCATGGAGCGGGTTTTCGCTGTACAATAAGGCGGGCTTCGATTTTGTTCCAAACAAGGATCTTTCAAAGCTTGTTGCAAACAACTATGCTCTCGACTTCATGGTAAGAGGAGATATGCCTGGAATTATATTTGACGTCCGGTTCACCGATACAAAAACGACTGAACCGGGCGACCATCCCTGGAGAATAAGGAGCGTGGTAGATGGTTCCGTGGCGATATGGGACAGGAAGTGGCACCATGTAAGAATCCCTCTTTCTACTTTTACGGAACAGGGTTCCTGGGATGTAGATACCTGGTACACACCACAGAACAAATTCGACTGGACAAAAATCGATAATTTCGAGATCTCTACTGAGTGGGCTGAAATAATCGGTAAAAAAGTCTGGTTCGACAATATCCACATCTCTAACCTTGATACTGCAATTGTAAGGGTAAATGATGCCCTGGGCATTGAAAGAAATTACGGATACGGGAATATTGAAGTAAAAATTGCTCCCAATCCCATGAATGAGATTGCTGAGATATCTTTTGACCTTCAGTCTGAAAGTGCAGTGAAAGTGAATATCTATTCCATTTCAGGGATTATCATCAGGAGCCTATATGACAAAACCTGCATGCCAGGGAGGAATTTATTGACATGGGATGGAAGCACTGACGGTGGCAGTGAAGCCGGGCCAGGGATTTATATCTGCAAAGTTGAGGCATCGGCATTTACAGGCACAGCCAGAATTGTCAAATTCTGATGCCGGACGCAACTTATAAAGTTTTTCTGCTAAATCTTAGAAAATTACTTTTGGGCTGGTTGAAGTGAAGCCGACCAGTCGCAGATTGTCTTTATATCGGCATCGGTCGGAGCTGCTTCCGGATTTTTTTTAAGAAAGTTTTTCGGAGGCATGATCTTATCAGAGACAGCATTGCACATTGCTTTGGCCTTTGCTGTTTGTTTCTCCGGAGTATAATTATCCCACTCGGTAAACTTAAGCCCGCCCATACCTCCGTCAATGTGGCATTTTACACAAGATTTCTGCGCAATTTTCATCACTTCCGAAGGCAAAGGTTTTTTGTCACCGGTTGTTTTCTGCGATGACTGGGCCGAAACAGGTATTCCTGTCATGGCTGCAAAAAAGAGAACACTTGTCGTTGCTGCTGTTATTCTGATAATCTTTTTCATAATGAGATTTTTAATTCTCAATAAATGTCTTTTATAAATTACCTTATAAAGATATCTGAAATCCCGGATTATTAATGAATGAAATCTATCCGAATCCGATATGCAATATTTCATCCAGCCAATACCCCCGGAGAAGTCAGCATATTCATCATTTCTCAGGGATAATCAGCATTCTGTCAGTCACCGAGCATACGTTGAAATAACCCAGTCCATTGTTAGAGATATTTGAGATCGGATTAGAAGGCGATGCCGATAAAAAGCTCAGTCCGCCTCCTCCTTCCCTCAGTGTACGGAAGAAATTGTAAGCGCCTCTGTCAATACTCTGAAGCTCAATCATTACAGTGTCGCCCGGATTGAAATTAACTGTGTCGTGAAGCTCAAAGTCATCAGCAATTATTTTTCCATTGTGAAACTGGTCGTCAAATACCCTGCGTGACATCATAATTCCATTCTTATAATAAACGGCAAACCTGTAATAGTTTTTATATTCCACGGGGTCACTTATTTCATAATTGACAACATAGCGTACAGACTGATCGCCGGAGCCACCAAATCCGGGTCCGTTGTCAGCTTCACGTTTCACTTCCAGGTTAAGTATTCCTACAGGATATGGCATTCTCGAAACCGATTCATACGTATGGCCGCCGGTCTTAACTGTCAGCGTATATTTGTGCCCGGGAGTGCCCTTCAGAGTGCTTGACCGGTAAATGCCATCACCTGTTTCCAAAAGGGTTTCACTGTTTCCGGATGAGTCAGAAATTTCGACGGTTGCGCCGGTAACTGCAGGGACTTCAGTGATCTCACTGAAATTCACCGTATTAGACAATTTGACAAAATATGGCTCCGGTTTGTCCGAAACATTTGCCTCAACCACCAGCTGGGGCGAAGCACTGTTCAAATCAATGCTGATCACTTTCTGGCATGAAGTCAATCCGTAAAAAGCCGTCATTAGCATACAAATACAAACTACTTTCACAGAGTTTCTTACATAATTCTGAGATTTGAACTTTTTCATTTCGGAAACAGAATGAAACTGATCCCTGTCAGTTCGTTTTGTGATATGTTGTGACAGTAATTTCATCGCTTAAAATTTAAAATTGTATGTAACTGAAGGGACAATTCTGAAGAGGGTAGTCTGAACAGCTTCTATCTGCCTGGTGGTTTCATTCTGCCTGAAAGTTATCATGTACGCATTGTCGTGCATATAGGCATTATAAATGGAAAAGTTCAGGTTCGATTCATAATGACCTTTTTTTGCAAACTGCTTTGTGGCACTGAGGTCAAGCCTGTGGTAAGCCGGCATCCGGTCCCCATTCCGGTCGGTATACAAAAAGACTACATTGTTCCCAATTATATACGCTCCCTTCGGGAAGGTCACGGCATTTCCGGTATTATAGACCCATGTGCCTGAAAGTGTCCATCCCCCCGGCAGATCATAGACGGCAACAACCGAAATGTCGTGAGTACGATCCTGTTTTGCAGGATACCAGTTCCCGTCATTAATACCTTCGAACCTGCGTTCAGTGCGTGAGAGAGTATAGCTTATCCAACCATTAAACCGGCCGTATTTTTTCTTTAGAAGAAGTTCAAGGCCGTAGGCACGACCCTTGCCATAAATCAGCTGTGACTCGACATTTGCATTAAAATTCAGGATTGCGCCTTTTATATAATCAACCTGATGGAGCAGGTTTTTATAATATATCTCGGCTGAAAGCTCATAGTTGTTATTTTTGAAATTCCTGAAATAGCCAAAGGCAACCTGGTCGGATATTTCAGGAATTGTATTGTAGCTGCTCGGGATCCACATATCAGTGGGGCTTCCCGTGGTTGAATTCGACAACAGGTGAAGGTATTGTACGTTTCGTGCATATGAAACTTTTAAGGAATTCCTGTCATTGATCACATAGCTTAATGACGCCCTGGGTTCGGGCCTGACAAAGCTTTTTACTTTCCTGGTAGAATCGACAACATTTTTCACCGAGTCGATAAGATTATATGAATCATATATGTAAAATGGTGCTGTGCCAAGCAAGCTGAATTCAGAAATACGAAGTCCATAATTTGCCGTAAGCTTTGATGAGATCCTGAAATCGTGCGAAAAATATATGGCATTTTCAACAGAGTTTCTGATCGGCAGGCTTTTCCTTATTGTATTTGTATCGCTGGTTGTTATAGTGCCAGGCACCATTTTGTGAAAAGTGGAAATGAATCCGAATTTGACCTGGTTGTTATTGCCTAATGAGTACTGATAATCCTGTTTGACAGTATAATCGCGGATCTTTGAAATAATATTTATCGGGTGTGTTGTCGAACCATTATTTATGGTATAGTTAAAATCGTTGAAAACCAGGGATGTGTTTGAAAATAGCTTATTGTCGAACAGGTGGTTCCAACGCAATGTAGCAGTCGAATTTCCCCAGTCAAATCCGAAAGAAGTAATGCCCAGGACATCCTTCCCGAAATAGCCCGATAAAAAGATTCTGTCCCTGTCTGATAAATTGTAATTGGCTTTTGCATTAAGATCGTAAAAATATAGCCTGGAATCTTTCAGAGTTGAATCCCTGATTATATTGGTGCTGACCAATGAATGCAGTATCAGATCGGCATAGGTGCGCCGTGCAGAAATAATAAATGACCCTTTATCCTTTACTATAGGTCCATCTATGGTCACTCTTGATGAGATGAGGCCTATTCCACCTTCCACCTCATATTCCTTGTTGTTCCCCTCATTCATTTTAATATCAAGTACCGAAGAGAGACGGCCGCCGAACTCGGAAGGCAAAGATCCTTTATATACAGTCACGTCTTTGATAGCATCAGGATTAAAAACTGAAAAAAATCCCATCAGATGAGATGCATTATAAACAGTTGCTCCGTCAAGAAGAATAAGGTTCTGGTCGGTTGTGCCACCGCGAACATTAAAGCCGCTGTTACCTTCACCAGCCGATTTTATGCCAGGCAGCAGCTGAAGCGTTTTCAGCACATCACGCTCGCCAAAAAATGCAGGAAGGCTTTTAATCTCCTGAATGTTAAGTTTTTCAACGCCCATCTGGTTTTTAGTGATATTGTCGTTTCGCTTTTCAGACATCACAACAACCTCGTTCAGTTCCTTCACCTTCCGGGTGAGATTGAAATTCTGCTTAAGGTTCCCGGTAAGGTCAACCGGGAAAGACAACATTTCATAACCAATGAAGTTGACCATAATTGTGTATTTACCCTTGGGAACTGTAAGAGAGTAATACCCATAGGCATTGGTGGATATTCCGATTGAAGGCATTTCATTCACGCCGATCGCTGCCCCGATAAGCTCCTCACCCGACTTATCATCACGAACATAGCCGCTGATGGTATATTTGCCCTGTCCCCAGACGTTTAATGCGCAGATAAGAGCCGCAAGGCAAACTATAATCTTCTTCATAAGACATTGAAAGCGTGAATAAGGAATAAATATTGTACATATAACAAACGAAAACGGGATATTCCTATTGTTCCTTGTTTTCATCCCTCACACATGCAAGCAGCGCTCGGACTGAAAACAAAATTCCGGAGTTAAAAGAACTCCGGAAGTATTGAGGTCGGTGGCGGATTCGAACCGCCGTAAACGGTTTTGCAGACCGCTACCTAGCCACTCGGTAAACCGACCATTTTTTATTTAAAGAACTTCCAAAACTCCATCAAGGTGGCGGATTGCTCGACATTCTCCGCCTGCCTCGCGAGCTCCTTCACTTCGTTTGCGAAGGTTGCTCGGCTTACGCCTCGCGAGCTCCTTCACTTCGTTCAGTCGGTTCGAACCGCCGTCTTTGACCTCCGTATATGCCAACCGGCGCAGAAGTAGGTAAACGGTTTTGTCCCGAGTCCTCGGGACTACCTAGCCACTCGGTAAACCGACCGTGTGTTTGGACTGCAAAAATAGTAAAATTTGTAAAATTCCTATCACTTAAAGCACCTGCTCCTGTCTTTATCTCCACTTCATCTTGAAACAACCACACTGACCGACTGAATTTTTCCCCCCATTGGCGGATTCATCTTCGAGACCTTCACTGTGACCTTAATCACTCCCTCCAGCTCTGCATATATTGAATCAAGGATCCTTCCCGCAATATGCTCGAGCAGATGAGATTTCTGTTCCATCTGCATCTTTACAAGCTCATAAGCTCTCTGGTAATTTATCGCATCCTTCAGATTATCACTCTCCATGGGCTTCGACATATCTGTTTCAATCGTAAGGTCGACCAGAAACCTGTTGCCGACAATCTGCTCTTCCTTATAATGCCCGTGGAATGAATAAAACTCCATCCCTTCAATCTGTATCAACCCCATATAAAAATATTTTGTATTATAACCTGCTGATTTACTTGTATATATAATTTATATAAACCTGACAGTGAAAAATAACTGTAAATATATTTGGTTTATATTATAAACAACTTTATATTTGCAATATATTTATATTATTTCTTATACTCTTATAAAAGTAAACATTATTATGGAAAACGAAGAAAAAGTGATGACAGGCGAAGAGAGCCTCAGAATCATTTCAGAGATGATAAATAAAACAAAATTTGACATCCGCCAGGGAAGCTTTTACCTGCTCTTCTGGGGCTGGCTGATTTTTGTATGTTCCCTTTCAGAGTTCCTGCTAAAGAAATTTGCCGGTGTCGGGCACTCTTACTATGTGTGGCTTCTTGTAATACCCGGCGTATTCGTATCTATGCTTTACGGATTTATAACCGGACGAAAAGCAAAGGTGCGTACATATACCGGAATGCTGTATATGTGGATCTGGCTGGGATTTTTTATTGCGGCAATGGTGCTGTTCATTGTACACTCTAAAAGCATGTACTCAGTCGCCCCATACATCCTTTTGATGGCAGGATTACCCACTTTTATCTCGGGATTCCTGATTAAATTCAAGCCACTAATTGCCGGAGGTATTTGCTTCTGGGTCATCGCTCTTGCTATCTTTTTTGCCGGAACAGATACTTATTCCCTGGGCACTTCAATTGCAATGCTTCTGGGATATCTGATTCCCGGATATATGTTAAAAAACAGAGTCGATCATGACGCGGTTTAAAGAACTCGATCCCATTCTGCACTCGCAGTTGCGCCTGGCTGTCGTTTCCCTGCTTATCGGGATAGAAATGGCTGAGTTCACTTACTTAAGGGAACAAACAGGGGCAACAGCAGGGAATCTCAGTATCCAGATAACCAAACTAAAGGAGGCCGGATATATTGAGGTTACAAAGAAATTCAGGAATAACTATCCGCAAACCCTTTGCAGCATTACAAAACTTGGCAGACAAAAATTTGCTGAATATGTTAATGATCTTAAAGATTATCTGAATCCTGACCAGAAGTAGAAAAACCCTTTGTGCAGCTTTGTGTCTCTGTGTCTTTGTGGCAGTTAAATTTGCCACTAAGACACAAAGGCTCTAAGGGTCACAAAGGAAAAATCATATAGATTTTGTCAGTTGGTTCCAAATTCATCCTATTTTTGTAATTCAAAATTTGTTAGGATGTCTGAAAAAAAGAAAGATGAGCTGAAACCGTCAGTAAGCTTCATCGAACAATTTATTATCGACGACCTGAAAGATGGAAAGAACAATGGAAGAATTCACACCCGTTTCCCTCCTGAGCCCAACGGTTATCTTCATATTGGCCACGCGAAAGCCATATGCCTCGATTTCGGCATGGCGGAAAAACATGGTGGAAAATGCAACCTCAGGTTCGACGATACCAATCCCGTAAAGGAGGATGTCGAATATATTGATTCAATTAAGGAAGATATTCACTGGCTTGGATTCGGCTGGGATGACCGCGAATTCTATGCTTCTGATTATTTCGGGAAACTCTTTGAGTTCGCCATTGACCTCATAAAAAGAGGTCTGGCATACGTCGACGATCAGCCCGCCGATGTAATTTCTTCACAGAAAGGGACTCCCTCCCAGCCCGGAACTGTGAGCCCTTTCAGAGGCAGGAGCACGGCTGAAAGCCTCGACCTGTTTTATCGCATGAACGAAGGTGAATTTGAAGAGGGTAGTCATATACTGAGGGCGAAGATCGATATGGCCTCACCCAACATGCACATGCGCGACCCTATCATTTACAGGATACTTAAAACTCCCCACCACCGCACAGGTGATACCTGGAAAGTATACCCGATGTATGATTTCGCACATGGGCAGAGCGACTATTTTGAAGGGATAACCCATTCTCTTTGTACACTGGAATTTGAAGTGCACCGGCCACTCTACGACTGGCTCATCGATCAGCTGAAAACCGGCGATTACAGGCCAAGGCAGATTGAATTCAACCGCCTCAACCTCACTTATACAATGATGAGCAAGAGGAAGCTTCTTGAACTTGTTCAGGAGAAAAAAGTCAGCGGATGGGATGATCCAAGGATGCCGACTCTCTGCGGCCTGAGGAGAAGAGGTTATACTCCTGAATCGATAAGGAGGTTTATTGATCTCATCGGTTATACCAAAGTTGAAGCGATCAATGATGTTTCGCTCCTTGAATATGCTATCCGTGAGGATCTGAACCTGCGGTCTCCCAGGGTATTTGGAGTTCTCGACCCGTTGAAGGTTGTGATTACCAACTATCCGGCTGATAAGGTTGAAGAGATGGTAATCATAAATAATCCCGAAGATGAAAGCAAGGGAACGAGAAAAGTACCCTTTTGCAACGAGGTTTTTATCGAACGTGATGATTTCATGGAGGATCCGCCTCATAAGTTTTTCCGCCTTGCTCCCGGCACCGAAGTTCGTCTGAAAGGAGCATATATAGTAAAATGCGAATCATTCCGGAAGAATGAATCCACCGGTGTAATAGAAGAGGTTTACTGCACTTATGATCCAGCCACCAGAAGCGGCAGTGGCTCAGAAAAAAAGGTCAAGGGAACACTGCACTGGGTATCCGCAAGGCATGCATTTGATGCAGAGGTCAGGCTCTATGACAGGCTCTTCGATCATGAGGATCCTGCCGGACAGAAGGATGATGATTACAGGAATTTCCTTAATCCTGGTTCTCTGAAGGTTCTCACCGGATGCAAGCTTGAACCGTCGCTGAAAACGGCGAAAAAGCTTGAAAAGTTCCAGTTCCAGAGACTTGGCTATTTCTGCGTCGACTATGATTCCACAGAGGCTCATCCCGTGTTTAACAGGACTGTCTCGCTTAAGGATACATGGGCGAAAGTGAATAAGTAGATCGTGCAACTTTTTACAGGTTTTTTCGTTCTTGACTTAGAGCCTTTTTTAAAGTAACTTTACATCGTATTAATACCGGAGGTTATGAAAACACTTAACAGGTCTTTCGTCTTGATGTTAGTAGTTACCTGTGTAACTATCCTGTCGTCGTGCGAGAATAGGTTAAATCAGACCGGCTTGAAAGGGAATGCCGAGTTTTCAGTCGCTCTTCCTGCAGACAACGGCACAAAATCAGGTGGCGATTCTGTTACAGCCTCATATCAGATCCTGGCATCTGTCGAGGATTTAAATGGCAATTCAATATTTACAGACAAACTTATACCGCTGTATGTTTTCGGGACGGGTTTTGTCAGCGAATCCATTGAGATTGAAGCTGGAGAATATAAGCTCACCAAATTCATGATCATCAATATGTCAGGTGAAGTTATTTATGCAGCGCCTCTTGAAGGATCGCCACTTGCTTACTTGTCGGAAAAGCCGCTGCCTCTGAATTTTAATATTTTACCTTATCAGGTTACCAGGATCTTGCCCGAAGTGCTTGCTGTTGACAGCCAGACTCCTGACAAGTTCGGGTATGCAAGCTTTGGCATGCAGATCATTAAGCCGGTTGATCTATGGGCGATGTGCGTCCTGGATCCGGGTATCTTAATGCCTCCTGTAACGATCACAACGGCAAAGCTTACCGTTTATGCTCCTGACGGATGGCATTATACATTTAATCTGGAAGCAGCAGTAAATCATCTTGTTATCAGAGGCGGCTACAATTCATATACGCTTGTCCTTGAAAAAGATGGCTATCTGACGCAGAAGCTGCAATTCAGCGCCACAGAGATACTGGCAACAACAAAGGATAATCCCCTGGTCCTGAAAATTCCATGGAGTTCAAGGTATAATGAAATTAATATTCAGCCCGGTCCCGAAAAAGGAAAAGATGCGATGGTATCCAATCTGAATCCCGATAAGAACTTTGGCGATTACAAGTATTTTGAAGCGACCTACCTTTCAGAATCGGTTCTTACGGTAATAAGGTCGAACAGGGGCCTTATCGCTTTCAATCTCGATACCCTGCCAAAATCGGCTGTAATAAAGAAAGTCCTTTTGACTCTCAGGTATGATCTGCCAATACCATTTGACAGTACATATTATACAACCAACACCAGTCCTGTAGCCGGTATTGCATGGTACGGAGCTGTATTGCAGCAGATCGTTGAACCGTGGGAAGAGAATAAGGTAACCTGGAACAACCAGCCGAAGACCATTGAAACCAACCAGGTATATATCGCCCCTTTCATCAGGAATTCAAATATGATAACCGTGGATGTCACTAAGTTGTTTGTCCAGTCATCAGCTACTGACATTGCAGCTTATCCTAATTATGGGATGCTGTTCAAAACATGGCCTGTCGACAGGTTCCCGGGGTTCAGGTTTGCATCAAGCGATTACGCGGATGCATCTATGAGGCCGAGGCTGACGGTGTATTACTCACTTCTTTAGGAATTCCTTCAGGCACATAGAATAAGTATATGATTTGAAGTTGCAGGTTGAAGGTCGCAACTTGCAACCCTCAACATTTTATCTTCTATTGCAATTTTTCAGAATATAATTTATATTTGCAACCTCAAAATTGTCCCGTAGTGTAATTGGCAACACGTCTGATTCTGGATCAGAAGAGTT
>Ga0209540_10001226_pt1 | contig 20222 bp, 17 predicted proteins | sample BarGraIncu01121A_FD_184501 | JGI IMG/M metagenome (GOLD analysis project Ga0209540, IMG submission 184501) | Arctic peat soil microbial communities from Barrow, Alaska - Barrow Graham LP Incubations 011-21A (SPAdes) (version 2) | ecosystem: Environmental > Terrestrial > Soil > Wetlands > Peat... | reverse complement strand
CGGTTGGACTCCTCGACCGTAGCAAACCCCGCGTACTGGCGCATGGTCCAGAGACGACCGCGATACATCGTGGCCTGGTATCCTCTCGTGTACGGATATTCTCCGGGGAACCCAATGTCGCGCATGTAGTCCATGTCGACAATGTCCTCAGGCGTATATAGCAGCTTGACGTCGATGCCGGAACTGGTCGTGCAATCCGAATAGGCCTTGCAAGTCTTGCCGGCAGGGATCTTGTCAGCACCCTGCTGCCACTTCGCCTTTGCAGCTTTCAGTCTCCCCACATGTTCTTTGTCAAACATTCGCTCACCTCACTTTTGACGTGTCCATGGAAGGCTCAGGGCGTGTTCACACCCGATGCTCGTCTCCGAGAAAGTATAGCAGGAAACGAGGACCTCACCACGTGTGCGGCAACTGTGACGTGGGGACTCCTTGGTCCGTCATTCCCCCGAGCCTTTCAGTGTAAGGCGAGGGGTGCTTCTGAGGGGCACTTCTCCGCGCAGGCGGAAATCCAATCCTTGTCGTCCCTCTGTTTCGTAGATGTACCGTCGTCGGTGTCCGCCTCCTCCTGGAGCATTCCGGTGATGAATGCAAGTCCGTTCACTGCTGGAAGGATGAGCGGCTACTTAACTCCCAACAGTCGGCCCTTGGGAGGAACAGCAGTGGTGGAGATAGAGGCGAACAGGCAGTTCTGCGACCAAGTGCGAGACTGCTGCTTAGTCTGGCCTTGGACATAGTCCTTGGCGTGGCTCACCGCTTGTGTGGGGAGGGTGCAACTAGTGGTGTCTGCTGCGGACACCACCCAGAATCAGTGACGCCGGTTCTGTCCTCGAACGAGCATGCCCCAATTCTTACAGCTGCTGGCGGGTCTCATCAGGAGGACTCACGCTGATGGACAAGCTTTCTGTCTGGCGATTCCTGAGGAAACGAACTGTGCGCTTTCCATCGGGCCCGGGAACCGGATACTCGACGACGTCTGCAATGGGTAAGTCCTCCGGACCGTAGGAGAAGCTGTTCGATGGCGGAACCTCTTCCTCGACGACCCAAATCTCACAAGTCACCGTGGCCGATGCGATGTCCCGGAAGGCACCGTCAACTGCAATCTGGAATTGCGTGTCCGGGTTCGGGTACCTTAGCGTAGGGTGGATCAGCCGCCGTGGGCTGCCAGTGGCAAGCTTGGCATAGAAGTCGTGACCGTCGCAGCGTGCCCGGACTGCAGCTTGGTCCCAGATGTCGAGCAAGGATACCTTGGTACCGGTCTTCCTCATTCTGAATACCGCATCAGTCACACGTATGCCGGTGGCCACGAATTCCCCGTGTGGATGCACGTTCGGATCGACAAACTCAACGTCAACCTTGTAGAAGTGTACGTTGGGATGTGAGACGGTGAGATTCTCGACCGAGAACCATGATTTGACGTCCTGAGCCGTGATATCTTTGATGCGATAAACACGTACTCCTAGGTTCTGAGCTTTGAGTGTCGCAGGGTGTGTGAGCCCATTGGTCGTCACGACGACTGCAGCGTCTGCCCCGACACTATCGCGCTTGCTAGCCACCTGCTCAATCCACTCGACGTCCTGCCTCCGTCTTCTATCACGGCACTCCACAATGACTAGGACTGGCACACTGCCCACCGACCGACGAATTGAGACATCGATTTCACGGAGCCGCTTGGTTACCAGGTCAGGGATCCTATCGTTTCGCTTGACGGTCGCACTCGGGTCTGCGAGTGCCATCTCAAGGCGCACAACAAGCCGTTCTAGGTCAATCCCCTTTCTACTAGCCACGGTCTGTCCTCCTCAACATGACACGCAGTCACACGAAGCGTTCTCGTGCAGGATGCACCGCTATCATTGCGGGACATCCCGGTCCTTCGCCAGCACTGATCTACGACCTTGGACTTCTGGCATCACTCTCCTGGAGTCGCGCCTGCTGCCAATGCTACGACATGTTCGATGATGTGTGTGAGCGTCGGGGCTTCCTTCCCGGATTGTGAGGCAAGGTCCAGCACACGTTTGATCACCTGGGGATTCTTGATCGCATGACTTGTCTCGACAATGCCTAGCTCGCTCTTGGCCTGGTCCAATGCCACCTCATATACCGATAGCGTGAGTTCGCTCTTGATCGTGCCCACAAGCTCGGTCGCGAAGCAGGCGTAGTCACGCTCCACCCGGAGTCCTGGCCAACGAACGGGAGTCCTCCCTTGCATATTCAGCAGCCGCTCGTTCGTCTCTGAATGAGCCTTGCATCCCGTTTTCTGGGATGGGTCACACAACGAGCAGTCAGTGCTCCCTGCGTTTCCGCAGAGGTTTGCATCACTGTCCCACACAATGTACGAGGGGATACCTAGTTCTGTGAACACTGCCCACGGTCTGTCCAGGTTGGTCTTGCCCGAGCAAGGTATGACGGCGATGCCCATGCTTTCTAGGTTGTATCCCATCCGCATCGCAGTACCGAGCAGCGCACCACGATCGTCGTCGCCTTCAACTAGCACGACTGCATGTGCGAAGAACCCCTCGTTCATCCACGGAGTCATGATTGTCTGCAGCTTCGACAGCATCAAGTTGTGCTCCTGCTCGCTATCCTGCCTTCCGAGCCTCCTGCAGACTGTGGCTATGTTGGTCTGCTTCACTTGTGTCTGTTTGGGGATGCCCGGGGTGTTTGTTCCCGCTCTTCGAAACAGACGAATTCCTCCGAATCGACTCATGTCGATGAAGAGTGGCGAGTGTGTGCAGAAGCATACCCGTGTGAAAGCTGAGGCACCTTGTATCGATACGCCGGCTAGCTGGGAGAAGACTTGAGCTAGGTGGCGTTGCCGGTCCGGGTGCTGATACAACTCGGGTTCTTCGATCAGTATCATGTAGCTTGGAGGTAGGTTTCCAGCGTCAGCCTCAGCATGACGTGCGCCAGTGTCTGGCATGTCGGACGTTGCCGCTAGCTGCTGCAGAAGACTGATGGTGCAGGCTCTCTGCAGTCCACTGCCGACATGCGTAATGGGGGATGAGAATCCATCCTCGGTTACTTCAGGTATGGCGACGGGCAGCCTGATGCCGGGAGTCTGCGTCTCATCCCAAGTCAGTCGAACAGATGTCCCCGGCACGAGCGTGGAAAGCTTCTGAGATATGTCCGTACCTAGTTCGTCGAGCTGTGCCTGATGCTCTCGCATGTACCTGATATACTTGTCCTTCAGCTCCAGACTGAGATTCTTGAATGAAGCATCTGTTGCCAGGGCTGTCCGGGCCACCAAGTCGACGAGTTTCGTTAGCGCGGACCCTTTGTTATCCTGTGCAACTTCCGCAGGATCCTGCACCGCGGGAATGTAGAGGATCTCCCAGCGTTCCTTCAGGAACTGAGTGCCCTTTCCCCTGGCGGCGAAGAGCTCGCCGTTGTCCACCGATCGAGGGCATTGACCTCTGTGAGCCCGGATCCAGTTCAGCTTGTCGATTTCAAACTGGTTGACGCTTGTCCAGCGCTGGGGCATGTCGTGGTAGGGCGAGTCCGGCTGGCTCACGACTTCCAGATATCGCTCCTTCTTTGCGTCTGCGGAAAGGAGTTGACTGATGTTTTCGAGTTCTGACGCACACAGCCGTGTGCCATACCCCTTGGCCTCAACTCCCTGTTCCGTCCACGCAAACTGTCGCTGCAGGACGAGTCTCCCGTCAGCCATGTAGACATCGAAGTAAGTCTCCTCAGCTGCCGTGAGAGACGTGAACGTTCCCTCGATCAGAATCGGCTGCGATGTGTCCCTGTTGAAGAAGTCACTCTCGCACACAACAAGAGCGGGGTCATGTAGCAGGCGAATAGCCATGAGAAACGCGGACTTGCCTGCACCATTTGCCCCGACAAGCGCTGTCAGGTCATCGAACACGAGAGTGCTATCCAAGATCGACCGGAAGTTCTGGACGTGCAGAGACTCGAGAACCATCTCTCAGCGAATCCGGCGATACTGGAAGTGCCCTGCGATGTACTGATGAAGGAATCTGCCCTTTGACAGTGCAATCATCAGATTCTCATGGGTGTCCCGGGGCACATCGACGTACTCGTATTCCTCATCGTTATGAAAGTCGATTCTCAGGATGAGTGTGTCCTGGTCATACTCTACCCACGCCAGGTCACTCGAATCAACGTACTCTCTTTGCGACATGCTTGCCTCCATTTGCGTCATTGACAGGTGTTGCCGGATTCCGGAGTCGTGTAGGTCTCAAGTGATACTCTGTGGTGTCGCTAACGGTAGTGGACTGGCGGTCGGCTGGCTGCATTCGGCTGCTGTGAGTGGCAGCAAGAAGTTCTTCTGCTGGAGCCTTGACCGCAGAGCCGTTCGAGCCTTCGGATCGACCAGTCCAGCATCGAGGTCGCGCAAGAACAGCTTCCGATTCATGTCGCCCGACTGTAGGAAGACGGAGACGAGAACGCGGCAATAGTAACCGAGCGTATCGGCCAGCTCCGCTGTGGCTGACTCACGATCCTTCCGTTTCACGTGTCCATGGAAGAATCCACTTCGAATGCCGTAGGCTGTTCCCACATTGGCCAGCACCTGAACGCCGTCTGTGCCCGTCAACATGGTCAACGCGGCAGCAACGCGAATCCTCAGCTTATAGGAAACCTCGGCAGTCTCGTCGTCCGTCAGGAACATGCTTTCCAGAGATGCGATCTTGAACGCGATTCCGCCGACGGTGTCCGGGTGGTTCCTGAGACCCTCGTCATACAGATCCAGGGTCGAGGTTCCAATCCTTTGCATTGACCCTTCCTCTGGTTCTCCGGAAGAGCCATCTAAGAATGGCAGGATGCGCTGGATGAATGCCCGGGCAACTGGCGTCTTGCTCCTTCTGATGCAGTACCTGCCGCCACTATCACTGAGACGTTCTGGCGCAGCCATGACCGATTCGAGAAAGCGTGTTCCAAGTTGTGATCGAGCATACCGGAGAAGCCGTACCTGGTTAGGCCCGAGAAGCGTAAACACACGTACCAGATTGCGCAGCTGTCGCTCGACAGTATCCGGCGATGTACCCCGTCCAACCAAGCCTAGCCTCGCGTCCGGCAGATGCTCCCATGGAATGTCAAACCGTTTCTCAACTGCGTCGACGTCGTCCCGGTAGGTCACACTCCAGACTTGCTGCATGACTGCTGACGGGATCAACCTGATCAAAGGTTCTTCCGGCCAAGCTCCGTCGATCTCCGCCTCCAGTTCCCATGACGCTGGCTCACCGAGGAGCACGGAGGTCAGTTGTTGTACGATGGCCTTCACGCGCGGGCAAGGCAGCAAAGTTCCGCTTGGTTGCAGGACTCTCCACCGAATCTGCTCCATGAACTCCACTATCCTCATGGAATCATCGATAGAGCACTCTTTTGCAGCTGCGAGCACTCTCTGGCGTTCAGTTTCGGTTGTCGTCACCAGACTTCCCATGAACACGGCCCTGTCGACGATGTTCCATTGCCTCTTGGGGAAGTACTGCTCGTGAATTACGGACGTAGTCGAGTCGTAGTGTTCGGCAGTATGAACGTCGGCAAAAGGACCGTTTGCTGGTCCTCGGGTAATCGTGTAGGTTGTGTAGTTCTGCTCAGGAACCTGTATCTTCCTTGAACGGCGATACTGAGACATCGCCGAACGAAGGACCATAGCATATCGCAGTGCACTTTCCTCAAGACGCAGACGGTCTGTCTGGTTCAATCGAGCTTCCTCCCTCATCGGTGATATCGCGCAGTCACGAGCGATCAACGCATTGTTGCACATTTCAATGCCTGTGTGCATTGAAATGTTCAGTTCCGGGTGATTCCAGTAGGAACTCGGCATTCCCCTTCATCGCCTGATACCAAGATACTCCGTCCTGGGTATTCATCAATTGCTCTGTTGCCCCCGTCGTATCCGCGTCAGCCCGGGCGAACAGGCACTCCTGTGATCCATCCGCAAGGCTGCTATTCAAGCTGGTCCTGGAGGTCGTCATCGGCGTTGCGGGCTGGACATGCAGAGGGACAAGCCAAGGGAAGAGTTCTTGAGTTCCCATATCGGAGCAGATGCAGTGCCAATGACCCGCACGCAGGATCCGTAATGCTGACATGCTAGTGTGTTGGAGGGCAAGATGGTTGCGCTGGGACTCGTAGCCGGACGAGGACTCGCGTTGGCGGGGAGCTTCAGATGTAGTTGTCGACGAACTCCTGTGTGGAGAGGACTCTGAACGGGCGAAAGGGCATTAGTTGGCACGTCCGCTGCAAATCAGCGTCAGACGTGACAAGAACGTCTGCCGCCACACTGAGAACACAGTAGTGGCGATCGTATGCATCACCTCGGGCCCAGAGGGTACGGTTTCTGAGATGCCTCCCGAGATGGGCGTAGTAGTACGCGACGTAAGCAGAGAAGAACGGGTGGTGGGCTGGATCATCGGCGATCACGTTTGCCGCTGCTCCTGATTTCGCAAGGATGTCGCGGACCCATGCCTCAAATGTTTGTTCTGCTTGCTGCATCATCCTGTCGCCATATGCTTGGAGCACTTCTTCCGAAGTCGCATCAGGCGTCAATTCAAGGCCGTCCGTCAGCACGAGACCATCTTGCGCTGGATTGGAATTTCGTGAGCTCCATGCGGACACGATCTCCATCTCAGTCCCTTTGTCACTTGATCCTGCGCTGTATCGTTGCGAGTTCTTCGTGTCGTTTGCGATGTTGGACGCATGATAGGTCTTTCCATCGGTCGGCGCAATGAAGGTACCATGGTTGTCCGAGGCTGCCAAAGCCATGGCGAAGAGAGCAGTTGCTTCCACGTCTGGCATGAAGACGCGTCCCGCAGTTGACTCCCCTCTCGTCTCCATATGGGCAAGTTCGGATAGATCGCGCAAGAGGTGACCGTGACCGAACGCACGCATGTATGCGAGGCGTCTTCGAGTCTCAATACCGTCAGTTGTTGCAAATGCCATCGTCTCCTCGATGGCCGCCAAAGGCACCAGCGCGTCGACGCTTCCTCGAGCTACAGCCCGCTGCAACTTCGTCAGCATTTTCCCGGAGGAATCGCGAGTAACGATGTCGATCCACGCATTGTTGTCGAGGAGTGCAGTAGTCGCTTCACACTTCATGGATACCGTATCCTACGGTCCACGATGAGACACTGTGGGGAGTATGGGCCATCATTTCCTCGAAGACTCGTTCATCAGTATGCCTCGCCATTCTCTCAGGCTCCCTCTCAGGGATCGAGTGCCACCGTTGTTCGATCGGGAGTCAACATACCCAGTACACCACAACGACTACATCGAGTCCGTACATTGCCACTGCTCGATCAGTGACATTGCAGGAGGATACGCGCGCCTCGCAGCCTCGTGATGCATAGACTTCACTAGGACACGGTGTTGTGCATTCCTCCGTCGCCTGGCTTCGCTCAGGTAGCGGAACCGAGCAGATGACTGTTCCCATGCGCTACATCGGTTCTAGGCCACCCCACTTGTTCCATGGCACTCCCTCAGAAGCTGAGTCCGAAGAGCCCCCCGTCCTCCGTTGCGTCTGTCAGCTCCACCGGCAAGACGTATTTCTGCAGGTCAAACCCCTCTTTCTTTTCTTTGGAAGCGTCGTCCTCATTCATGGTCACGATGTACTGAAACCCTAACTTAGTGGCCATTTCTTCCCCAACCTGCAAAGCATCTACGACTTGACGACCATCTACACCATCGAAGAGATGGCTATCGTGCACCAAGAAGCCGGGTCCGATTCCGCGCTTGGCACAGAGACGCATTAGCATCATGTCAAAACAGAAGATTTGCATGTTCTTGATACCCTTGCTGCGTGACCTCTCCATGGGGAATTTGAACATGGGACCGTTGGAGGTTTCCTCCACCTTCATACTGCCAGCAGAATCGTACAACCGTTTTGATGTCTCCTCGAATGCGAGAATAGCCTCGGCCAGCGTCTCCTTCTGTTCGGAGAAATCACGTCTTAGCCGTATGGCCAGCCGATTGCGCTCAATCTCCAGTTCGTTCTTCGTGCCCTCCAGTTGCTCGGCAGACTCGAATTGCTGTCGCAGCGTCTCCACTTCTGCCTCCAGGTGCCCATTCTCCGCCTGCAACTTGGCATACTGTTCGAGTGCCCCATGACTCTGCAAAATGCCCATGACCTCGGATCGTCGCCGATCGAGACGTTCCCTCTCCTGCTCCCGAAGAGTTGTCCGCTGTTTCGCTGCGTCCAGTTCCCCGGAAAGGTAGTCGTGTCGGTTCCGGACCACTGACTCGTGGAAACTCTTCACGTCCTTGAAGCGTTTGACCGCCAGCCCGGGCAGCACAATTCCTGTCTCAGCGTAGACGCTTTCCAGTTCAATGAAAGACGGTGGAGCTTCAGACTGCATCGCTGTCTCAAGCTCTCGAATCGTCGCCATATCGATCGTGTCGGCATTCGACATGTTCTTGAATCGCTGCGTGATCTGATCGGCCTCCTCTTGGAGTTCTTCGTACTCGGGCAGCACTCGGAAGGAAGCAATCTGAGACCCCAATCCTGTCAGCCTCGCCTCGGCCACGGCCAATCGTGTTCGCAGGTCGGCAGCTTTGCCTATGATGCTACCGAAAGCTCCACCTTCCGCTGCCTTCTTGATCGCTTCAAGTGTCTTCTCTCGATCGCGGACTCCCTGCCAGTCGTTCGCAATTCTCCAGTCCAACCCAAGCAAGAACAGAAGAGCGACCTGGTAGTCTCCTATCTGCTGCATCGCAGCCTGTTTCTCAGGGGTCGTGAATGCCGTGCTAAGCTGGCGACGAACGAAGTAGGCAAAGAGTGAGCGGAAAGTTGGGGCGTGCGCGGCATCCTTGGAGAGTGCGTGCAATCCGAACATCCCCTCACCCAGGACCTCCACCCACTGCGAGTTAGTTATCCGCGTCTTGCCTTCGAGGAAGCTGGCACCTGCGACATGGACTTTGGATCCCTCCTTGCCAGAACGCTCGGCGGATATCCGTTCCCCTCCCAAGTCGAAATCGATGCCAAAGAATACGTCGGAGAGAGCGTCCCCGCGGAGAAAGGAGTCCTTCGCGACGTCGGCTCCGCTAAGGAAATGGATGATCTCGACCAGGCTCGTCTTGCCAGTTCCGTTGCGAGTCTGTTTGTTGCTCGCACCCAACTCCTTCTTCGCGATCAGGACGTTGAGTCCAGGTCGGAACTCGAGAGTCTTGAAAGAAGACAGCGTGCTGAAGATACGGTGAATCATGGCGTTCTCCGGGTTAGAAGTCCATCGTGTAGATCGATCGCGCCAACGAGAAACAGAAGATCTACGGCTAACACAAATGCATCATAGCGCAGAACCGGCACATCGGCACGTGTGGCGGCGCCCCTCGGTACCTCCTCCCATAGAGCAGAAACCGTCTTCGGTCTAGACAGGTGCTGCAAGATCCTTCCTCCAACCGTGAGCAGTGCGCGGTCTTGGGACAGGTGCTTAGATGGGAGTATCATGCCGTGCCTCGCGGTTCTTCGAAGATGTCGCAGCTGTCAAAGTAGTAGGCCAGAACGGCAAGAATGGCCAATTCGTGTCTTGGCGATCCTCGGTCAACTCCACCCGCCCACGACTGCAGCTTGGCGAATACCTTATCCGGAGCAGACTGACCGTGTAGAGTCCGATACTGGCTGCGAAACGACTCTGCAACGCGTTCGCCGAGCGTTTCATCGTACCACGTCTTGAAGAACTCTCCGACCAGCGGTGCTTTTGCCATGCCCATCCTAAGGTAGGCTGCGACGCTGTCGCTCAACTCGTTGGCCTCGATCTTCCCCGGGGGGACATCTCTTACTTCCCGATCTGGCGGCACGTCCCGGTCAGCGATGGTCTCCACGACGAGCTGCAAATCGCTGAAGTCGAGCTCACACTTGGCCTCACCAGACGGAATCCACCCGAACCATTCCCGAAGATCCTCAAGAGTCAACATACGGAATATCGTGAGAAACTGCTCCAAACCCCATATCTCCAGTGTGATGCCCGGATTCGCACGCTCGAAATCAAGAATTGTCTTCGACACATGGGGTGGCAAACCATCGACAGCATTGTGCGCAAAAACCCACTTGTCGAAGTCGTCTCTCCAGTGAACCTTGGCGCCTTCGAAGTCTTCTGTGATCTTTGCAGTGGTCTTTGCCTCTGTCATCTCATACGGCGCATATAACTGGAAGAGCCTGCGTTCCGACTTGAGGAACCCATCGTTCTTGCCGTCACCCCGGTTTCCCCACGGTCGGGAGGCCATGTAGTCAGTCTTGTAGGCCAAGCCCATCAACTTCGCGAACAAGCTCTGAAACTCATTGCCTTTGGCACTTCGGAAGGCAATCTCGAAGCGCTGTTCATAGCAGAGTTGCTCCAATGGGTCCATCAGTCAGTCCCCCGATGCCGATTGCTCATTGTCACCCCAGACACGGGCGAGGGTAGCCTGGATCTTCTTCTCAAAGCGAGTGATCAGCTCGCGGTTGGCGGCGACCAGTGTCTGCTCGGCTTCAATCTCGGCGACGATGGCTTGCTGCGTGGCGAGGGGTGGGAGCGGGATGCGGAGGCTCCTTAGAACTTTTAGGCTCAAGATGTCCATCGTTCCGCCATACGACATGCCGTGAACTTGATTCATCACTGTCTCCTGTGCGAACGCGATGACAAGAAACATCGGTGTGATCTTCTCCGGGTTGAGCGTCAGCTTTAGCAGCCGTGGATTGATGATTCCCGGCTCGTGATCGTCCGGCACAATCAGCGTCTTGCCGTAAGTCCCGACCAAACTTATGAGCACATCGCCCGTCTTGACCTTACAGCTCTCAAGCTCGCGATACTTCTCTTCGCTAATGTAATAATTGCCGAATTTGGCATCTCCACGGATGACCTGTTCCTGCCCGTAAATCTTGTATCCGGACGGGATGTAAAACTCCTTCTTCAGTGATGAGCCAAACGGGCCTGCTTTCATGCTGTGGGGAACATCGGCAACCAAGTCTTCGACGGCCACCATCGGCCAGTCGGGATCGATTGGGATGTGGGGACGGTAGTTGTCGAGGACGGCGCGGGCACCGTCGATAACTTTCTGGTAGCCCTGAATCTCCGCCACAATCTCCTTCTGCACGTCCAACGGTGGCAGGACGATTTGGATGGACCTCAGTTTTTCTTGGTTGAGCTTTGGGACGGTGACGCCCGTGACATATGGCAACAAATCGGCCTCATTGAGGATTTCGATGAGGAAGCGGTCCAGAAGCCGGTCACGTTTTGGGCGCAGCACATGTGCGTGATTATTGACCCACACTCTGCCATCGACGGGAAATGCACTGTTCTCTCCTGCTCCCCACTTTGCGCCATCTTCTCCGACCAAAACCAGCGGCTCGTCGAAGAGATAACCCTCAACATGGTCCAGGACTCCCGTCGCTCCGTAGTATGGATACGGGCCGGGCTTTCTGTCGCTCTTGGTTATTGGTCGCCTGAGGGAATCGAGAATGTCCACGACTTCGCCAAGTTCGACATGCGGATACTCGGACGACCTTTGGTCACCCTTCCGATACCTCTCCCCACTCAGATTGTAGTCGCCATTCTCAGCGATGCGGGTCTTCTCCACCACGAGCGCGTTATGGTAATGGTTTGGATCAAATTCCTCTGGATTCCCGTCCTCTATAGAAACATTCGGCGAAAGCGCCCCTCGCATGGAAAAAAGTGCTTGGGGGGATGACGTTCCTTCGAGGGAATGACGAAATGCCTCAAGGGCAACAGCAGTGGATGGCAGGTCGTTCTTGTCGATTGCCCGTCGCTGAGCGCCGAGCCCAAAACCGTCGTTCTCCACCTTGAAGAAGGCGATGGTACTGGTTTTCTTGGCCAGTGGCTTGTCGAGGATCAGGACCGAGGTCTTGACGCCGGAGTAGGGATTGAACACACCGGCGGGAAGCGAGACGACGGCAACGAGGTAGTCGTCCACCAGCATCTTGCGTAACTGCTTGTAGGCAGTCTGGCTCTGGAAGATGATGCCCTCTGGCACGATGATGGCGGCGCGACCCATCGGGGTAAGATGCTCAGCCATGTAATCCACGAACAACACCTCGCTGCGCTTGGATGGAACCGAGAAGCGCCTATGGGGCTGGATGCCACCCTTGGGCGACATGAAGGGCGGGTTGGCAAGGATGACATCGGCGTACTCGTTCCATTTGTCCTGCGAGGCGAGCGTGTCGTACTCGTAGATGTGTGGGTCGACGAAGCCGTGGAGGTACATATTCACCAGCGACAGGCGCACCATGTCGGGCGAGATGTCGTAGCCCCTGAAGTTCTGCGCCAGGCGCCCTTTTTCGTCGGGCGTCAGCGTGCTATGACCCTTGACGTCGGTGTTGGCTTTGAGGATGTGTTTGTAGGACGAGATCAGGAACCCAGCGGTACCGCAGGCCGGGTCAAGCACGGTCTCGGTTTTCTTCGGGTCAATGACCTCGACCATGAAATCAATGATGTGGCGCGGGGGACGGAACTGTCCGGCGTCGCCCTGGGAGCCAAGCACGGAGAGCAGGTACTCAAAGGCATCACCCAGGCGTTCGCTGTGGTCATAGCTGAACTCGTCGATGACCTTGAGGAACATCTTGAGCGTTTCAGGGTCCCTGTAGGGCAGATAGGCGTTCTTGAAGATGTCGCGGAAGAGCGGCGGAATGCCGGGGTTCTCCGGCATCTTGGCGATGGCTTCGGCGTAGAGGTTCAGGATCTCGAAGCCGCCGAGGCCGGCGTGCATCAGGTTGGCCCAGCCATAGCGGGCAAACTCTTTGGCGAAGAACTTGCGCTTGCCGCCCAACTCCTCGCTCTCGGCATCCATGTCGTCCATGAACTTGTAGATCAGCGCGATGGTGATCTGCTCGACTTGACTCTTGGGGTCGGGCACCTTGCCCACGAGGATGTCGCGAGCTGTGTCAATGCGGCGTTTGGTGTCAGTATCAAGCATGGGTTATCCCTTGGCTTCTAATTATGGCGAATTCGCCATAGTTAAAATCGGGATTGTTGACGCGTTCCAGTGTTCCCAGAACCTCGATACTCGATTTCTTGGCATTGCTCATGCTCTTCTCCTAGTTGGCGAACTGGTTCAGGGACACGTAGTCTTTGATGTAATTGGGTATGAGCGTGCGATACTTCGCCGGCACAGCACGGAAGTCGGGGGTGGAAAAGTAGGCGTTGGTGGCCAGGTCGGTGTAGTCGCCGCTCTCGATGATGTGGCGCACCTGGTCGCTGGTAAGGTAGGCCTTGAAGTAGGTCTTGATGGCGGAGATGGCCTCAGCCTCATCGGGCTTGATATCGGCGATGAACTTGGCGAACTCCTCTTCCAGCAGTTCGTCCTTGGACTTGAAGCGCGGGATGAGGCCGAATATCTTCTCAAGGATCTCGCGCAGCGTCAGACGCCGATCCACGGCGGCGGCTTTGCGCAGCTTGTCGAGAGTGTAGTACTCTTCGGGCTTGTCAAAGACTTCTCGGTTCACGTAGTCGATAACGCGATCCCACTGACCGGTCTCGACCGCTTTCGCGATGGTCTCGTTCTCGCGCACGGTGTCCTCGAATTTCTCGAAGAACATGCGGTCGATTTTCATCCCTTCGTAGCCGATGGCCTCCTCCTTGATTGAGGAGATGATGTCGGCACCGAGGTGCTCGTAGGCGCCGCCGACCACAACGGAGCGTGTGTCATCGTCGCTGCCGTTGCCCTTGTGCTGACGTCGGGGGAGCTTCAGCACCTCGTCGTAGTTGAAGTCCTTCTCGAAGTACTCGCAGTTGGCGAAAAAGTCGAAGAGCTTGAAGGCGGTCTTTTGAGGCTGCAAGACGCCGTCCTTGAGGCTATTGTCGAAGAGCTGTTCGAGGAAGTTGTGCCTGCGGGTGCCGCGCCCCTTGATCTGGATGAAGTCGGTGGGCGAGAAGATGGGACGGAACAGGCCGAGGTTGAGGATGTCGGTACAGTCATAGCCGGTGGTCATCATGCCGACCGTCACGCAGATGCGCGCCTTGCTGGTCTTGTACGAGGGCAGAAAGTTGGCCGAACCGAGCAGGTTGTTGTTGGCGAAGTTGATGGTGAATTGCTGGGCGTCGGGGATCTGTGACGTCACCTGAACGGCGAAGTCGGACTGGTACTTGCCAGGGAACATGCGGTCGGCCATCTGATTGAGGATCTGCGCCAGCTTGCCTGCGTGGTTCTGGCTGACGGCGAAGATGATGGACTTGCCGATCTCGCCGCTGACCGGGTCACGCAGAGCGTTCTCCAGGAAGGTCTTGCAGAAGAGCTGGTTGGTGGCGTCCGCAAAGAAACGCCGTTCGAACTCGCGTTGCTTGAAGGCTTGCTGCTGATCCTCGCCGGCATCATCCGTGAACGAGACGACAAAACCCTCTTCGGAAAGAAGCTCGGTAGTGACCTCGGTGCGGGCATCCACCACCGTCGGGTTGACGAGGTAGCCCTCTTTTACGCCGTCCAGCAGGGAGTAGCGAAAGGTTGGCTGGCTGTTCTCGCAGCCGAAGGTGCGGTAGGTGTCCAGCAGCAAACGACGTTCGGCCTCGCGCGGATCGCGGGTGCCTGGATTGGAACTGGCGAATCTGCGGAGATAGTCGCGTGGCGTGGCGGTGAGGCCCAGCTTGTAGCCGATGAAATAGTCGAACACGGCGCGGGCATTGCCACCGATGGAACGGTGGGCTTCATCGGAGATGACCAGGTCGAAATCCGTCGGCGAGAAGAGCTGCTGGTACTTGTTGCCCACGAGCAGCGACTGCACCGTGGTGACCACGATTTCCGCTCGCCGCCAGTTGTCACGGTTTTCCTTGTAGATCACCGTCTGGAAATCGGCGGACAGAAGGAGCAGAGGTGAGTCGGCCTTCCTGCCAGCCTGCTCCTCCAGTTCGAGGCGATCCACCAGAAAGAGGACGCGCTGGGCGTTGCCGGAACGGAGGAAGAGTTTGATGACGGCGGCGGCAGTGAGTGTCTTGCCTGTGCCTGTGGCCATCTCGAAGAGGAAGCGGTCTTTGCCTTCCCCCACGGCTCGTTGCAGGGATTGAATGGCCTTCAACTGATACGGTCGCAAGAAACGCAGTTTGTTGGTCTGGATGTAGCCGGGGCGTTCTGTCTCGTTCCGCCACCCGGCCTCCGACTGGTAGCTCGGGCGCTGGGTGAGAACGATGTAGTCCTCGCCTACTTGTTCTGTGATCAGGCGCTGCGGATTGGGCGTGACCTTCTGGTACCCGATCACCGAGTCGGGCGTCGGAAACGAGGTGATGACGTAGGGGTTACCGCGTTCAAGGTCCCACAGATAGTGGAGGTTGCCGTTGGACAGGATGACAAAGCGGGCGTGCTGAGATTGAGCATATCGCCTGGCCTGCTCCTTGCCGACCAGGGGGTCCTTGTCCTCGGACTTCGCCTCCAGCACGACAAGCGGAAATGCATGGCTGTCCAGCAGCAGGAAGTCGACGAAACCGTTGGTGGTTTTCTCGAAGTCGTTTCCGTACGCATCGAGGAGGGACATGGTCATCTTGACGTGGTTTTCGAGGACGACGTTGGCCGGACCATGATCATCATCGATCAGCCTCCAGCCTGCCTGCTCCAGAAGCTTGTTGATCTTGATCCTTGCGGTTGCTTCTTTCTGCATGCCCTTCCTGTCACCTCGCTTCAGTTGCTGCGCGCATATAGCGCGTAACTACTAGAGGTATACCACGAACGCACAAAAAGGCCACCCCAAGCCAGGGATGTATTGGCGCATAGATTCCCGCCTGCGCCGAGAGCACCCCTCGCCTTGAACAAAAGGGCTCGGGGGGGGAATGACGGAGGCAGGCGATTTCCACCCGCGCAGCGCTGGACATAATGAGCCTGCTCCACGACATCTTCCTGTACCAGGACCAGCTGCATGACGCAGCCAAAAGGAGACAATCCCTGGTCATCAAGAAACGTGGGAACTACGCCTCCTATCGTTCAGAAATACTCTGGAAACTCATCTTCGAGCGACTTCAGTACCTCATAGGCCACTTGCCGTATGCTTGCCAACTGTGGCCTACCGGCGAAGTTCTGCTCGACACCATCCTTCTGGAACTTCCAGCCCAAGGAGTTCGCTCGAGAGAAGTCCCGATAGGTGTTGTCCAGCTTCAGATCGACATGTGCCCCGCCATCCTTGTCACACACCGTGAGAACCAGGTCCCTTCGTGTTAACGAGCCGCCCCTGCCATTCACGAATATGGTCTTGCCCCACCATTGTGCAAACGGAATTTTCCCGTTCGAGTATCTTTGTGGGGAGCCATTATCGAGCGGTGCAACATACTCCCCACCACTAGTCCCCATCTTCATCATAAGAAGTCCACACACGACAAGCAGATTGCTCGGATCGTAATCGAGCGCAGTATCGTAGAATCGAATATCCCTCTTCAAGAGGGCCAGCAAAGAACGTGAACTATCAGTGTCATGAACCAATATCCGAATTGCGACTGCCAGCCTTTTCGCTTCACTTGCCGATCCTGAATCATAGGCGTTTGAAGACTCTATCAGAAAATGGATCTGATCCTTCAGATGATCTCTTAGCTCTTCCTCAGTTTGCGGGATCTTCGTCAATGAATCCTCCCTTCTCATAGCTGTCCGACCCGGTTATACCTGCCATTGTCATGTTCAATCTTTGCATTTCGGGCTGTGGTCAGATCGTGCGCCTCGGCAACGCCAGGGGCCCTCTCATACTTGGCGATCCAGTACACCTCAAAGACCAAGAAGCTGTCGTTTCTTCGCTTGGAACTCCTCTTCAGTCACGATTCCCTTGTCTCGCAGCAAGGCAAGCTTCTCTATTTCGTCTGCAGCGCTCTGCTGCTCTACGACGGGAGGCGTGCGTGCGCTCAGAGCTTTCTGAATCGTCTCGCGTGCAATAGAGACACCGAGCTGAAAGGCTGCTCCCTGGGTCTTCCACTGAAATTGGACCATGTTGTCTGCCTTCCATGCCTGTTGAACTGCCTGGGGCGCAATCTCCGCCTGCCTGTTCCTGTCTGCTGCAGTCAGGACCTCAATGATGCCCACAGCCCATTGCTTCCGGATCTCGACCCCGGTTATCTGGTTGAAGCCGTATGCGCCGCATTGTCCCCCCAATGCATGGCTTGTCATCCATCCGTACTTCAGGATGTACAATCGACGGTCGGTCACGACGAACGCCTGCCCAAGCCCCCAGTCAGCTTGCCCTTGGAGTTTGACCAGGATTGTCTCTCCCTCCACGATGTTTGCCTTGAGCAGAGTCTCTCCTTGTTTGTCGAGGAGCTGGAGCACGTCGGCGTCTTCCACTTGCCTCTCAATCATGCCCATGCCATCTCCTATCTGTCTGATTTGGACTCACAGCTCTTTTGTCGGATCATCAGGAACAGTCAAAGCAGTGCCGCACTTGGAACAGAACCTGCTCCCTTTTGGATTTCCATATCCACAGGATGGACAGAATTGCAAATCAGACGTATCGACTGGAGGCGATATGGATTGAGGAGAAGCAGTTACGGGCAAGACTTTCTCTTTGTCAGGTCCATCCCATTGAATGAAACAGAGAAAAGTGCAAATCACTGAAAGCGACAACGTTACGTAAAAAGCAGGCTGGAATTCAAAATTGATCATGTTGGCTATCGCATCTTGACCGAGGGATTTCATAAAGGCTATCGGCGCTTCATAAAGGAAGCCAATAAGGATTGCCGATTGAAAGAGTGATAGGAAAGAAAGTCCCCTCATCACTGCTTCTTCGTCTTCATCATCAATGATGAAACCAAGCACGGATAATGCTAAGACCGCAATAATCCAGGCATTAGGTTTCCCCACCGCCGCTGGTCTTGATCCTGTAAAATCTTCATAGTGCCCGGAAACTATCTGGATCCCAGTGGCACTCCCCATTTTTTGTCCCGAACATGAAACCAGAACCCAGGGAAACAGAAACATGACGATGATCAGTAGAAACAACAGCTTCACCAACGATTTCTTGCTCATCTGCCCTTTCCTCTTTTTGCTCTCTCGTTCTCGCTCATCAGTGAGAGTGCTTTAGTTCAGTGGATAAACGAGAGCCGGTTCAGTTAAGCTTCGTTCACCCAACAACCATCCATGTGTCGTGGTTTCCGCAAAATAGTAATTCTTCCCATTTTTCGGATAAGAGGTTGTCGTGCGTAAACCTTTCTGTGTCATCTGCTGATCGGTAAATGCCACGCCAACCGCTCCATGTCCTGTCGTTCCGGCAATCGGTGAAAAAGCAAGCAAGGCGACCTTATATCCGAGAACTTCCAGGATTGAAGCGTAAAGGATCGACTTGCCCTTGCAGTCACCTTTTTCAAACAGGGTCTGTGCTGGAAGCTGTGGATTGACAGTCACTTTGTAAGGAATGGCAGTCCCGACAAAACTCAGAATGAATTCCGCCTCATGAAAATAGTCGTACCCGGAAGACTTGGCGGCAGCCCTCAGATCGAGGGCAAGTTTCTTGACATAGTACGTGTTGGTTGCTTCTTTTGTCCAAGCGGCAAGATTACCATATGGGGAAGTGGAATAAATCTCTTGGATCATGGATTTCAAGATTGGTGTTGAAGCACTCAGCATTCGTTGCTGTGTATTCCCGCTCGAATGAAAAAATGTGTTGACGTACGCTGTTTGTGACCGGTCGAACGTTAGAAGTCTCGATGGCACTTCAACATTCCATGTATAGGTATTTCTACCATAGTTCCATGCGAAAGTCTTGCCTTGAGTTACGGTCGTACTCGTATACTGAAGCGAGGGAACGTCATAGTGTGCTGATGTCGTTGCCGACAAGACGGTGACCGTCGACGGGACACAAAGCCCTGCGACCAAGAGTACGGCTACCAAGACGTTCAGCAGATATGTTCTTCTCACGGCTCCCTCCTTCACCAGGGACATTACGCTATATGCATACGACATCACAGCGGAGATCGTATTCTCTGCAACAAGTATGACACGATGACAATTTTTTTGCTAATCAGTGGGAGACAAGGTCCAAAATGGCAGAACTCTTGAACTAAGTCAACTGGCTCGACCAAACCAGAAAAAGGGGACTCGCACCGAGACACAAGGACGGATTCCCGCCTATGCGGAGAAGCGCCCCTCAGAAGCACCCCTCGCCTTACACTGAAAGGCTCGGGGGCATTGGAAAGAAATGCTCGGGGAAATGACGGGCCTGAAAGAAAGACCCGCATACGCGGGAATGACGAAGGCACTATACTGTTGACGACATCCCTGCAGTGGAGGCAACAATGGAACAGCATGGTCTGGTGATGGTGTACACAGGCAACGGCAAGGGGAAGACGACTGCGGCGCTGGGTCTCGGCCTCAGAGCCATCGGAGCCGGACAGCGCGTCCTGCTCGTCCAGTTCATGAAGGGAGACCCAAACTACTCCGAGCTGAAAGGTATCGCCCTTTTGCCAGGGTTCGAGGTTGTCCAGACGGGTCTGCACCACTGGGTGACCAAGGAAACGATCAGCTCACTGGACAAGACGGAGGCACAGCGGGGATTGAACATCGCCCGCAACGCGTTCATGGAAGAACGACATGAACTCGTTATCCTGGACGAGCTCAACTGCGCGATCGACTATGGTCTTATTCCTGAGGCTGATGTTCTCGAGCTGCTGTCACATAGACCCCAATTCATGTCGGTCTGCATAACGGGGCGTGGGGCGCCTGCGAGCCTGCTGGAGGCAGCCGACATGGTCAGTGAGGTCACCGAGGTCAAACACCACTTCCGTCAAGGCATCCCCGCCCAGAAGGGAATCGAGTTCTAGCCCGCCGGATGGAGCCAGTGAACCCGTCGAAGCGCAATGCCTGGGGGCTGTTCAACCTCGGCGCTGCGGCTACCATCTGGGGGAGCACATTTGTGGTCAGTCGCTACGCCCTGGCCAGCGTGTCCTTTCTCTACCTTGTCATCTTGCGCTTCGCATGTTCGACTGCCCTATTCACGGTCCTCTTCCTCGTCCAGCGGCCAAGACTGCCGCACGGCCGCGAATGGTGGCTCTACCTTGGCAGCGCTACGTCGGGCTATGTCCTCTCCATTCCGTTCCAGTTCCTGGGCACATCGCTGACCAGCGCACACATCGGCTCGATCGTCACCTGTGCCACACCGCTCGCGATGGTCGTTCTTGCCGGACTCTTCCTGCATGAGCGCATACGTGTCCGGGACATCTTTGCAATCGTCATCGCTCTCGCCGGCGTCACGCTGATATCACTGGAGGGACTCAGCCACAGCTCAGGGGCAAGCCCTCTGCAGTGGCTCGAAGGCATTGCCGCTTTGGTTGCCGCGGCTGTCACGTGGGCCTTCTACTCCCTGTTCCTCCGCCTCATCACCC
>Ga0209540_10001225_pt1 | contig 20229 bp, 20 predicted proteins | sample BarGraIncu01121A_FD_184501 | JGI IMG/M metagenome (GOLD analysis project Ga0209540, IMG submission 184501) | Arctic peat soil microbial communities from Barrow, Alaska - Barrow Graham LP Incubations 011-21A (SPAdes) (version 2) | ecosystem: Environmental > Terrestrial > Soil > Wetlands > Peat... | reverse complement strand
CCCCCGTACTCAAGTGGATGGACGGCAGCGCCGATATCGCATCGAGACCGCAAAAGTGCCCGGCAGACGGGCAAGGCGGGCTGAAGAGGCGTCAAAAAACCCGGCCAGCACAAGAAACGAGAGCCAACCCGTGCCACAGGACATCACTTGCCTGATCGTCGACGACCACGAAGTCGTTCGCGAAGGTTTGAGACTTTCGCTTTCGCGCGCCTCACATATCCGTGTAGTCGGCGAGGCAGCCGACGGTGCGAGCGCCGTGGCACTGGCCGAGAGGCGGCGCCCGAACGTGGTGATCATGGACGTGCGCATGCCCGGGATGGACGGCTTGCAGGCGACGCGCGAGATCATGACGAAGGCGCCCGAGAGCGCCGTTCTCCTCTTCACCGCCCACAACGAGCGCAGCCTGCTCGGGCGCGGCCTGGAGGCGGGAGCGAAGGGCTACATCCTCAAGGAGGCGCCGCATCAAACGTTGCTTCGGGCGATCGAGAAGGTCGCCGAGGGCGAGGGATATGTGGATCCGGCGCTGATGCCGTCCTTCCTCAACTCCAGGGACAAAGAGGACATGTTGACCGCGCGTGAGCGCGAGATCCTCCAGCTCCTGGCAGACGGAATGTCGAACGTGGAAGTGGCAGGAAAGCTCTTCATCAGCCAGGAGACCGTCAAGAGTCACGTCCGCCACATCCTCGCCAAGCTCGAGGCCGACACCCGCACGCACGCCGTGGCGATAGCGCTGCGAGAGTCGATCATCGACTAGTCTCCTGTCGCAATCGCGACGAATGGAGGAGCGCGTGGCCGGAGCGGATCAGGCAAAAAGCAGGCCGGCGCCCGACAAGAACGCGCGCAAAGACAAGCGGCGCAAGAGCGAGAGCGAACGTGCGCGTCTGGCCGACCAGCTGATCGCCGCAGAGCAGGAGGAGCGTAGGCGCATCTCACTCTTCCTCCATGACGGTCCGGTGCAGTCGCTCTCGGGAATCACGTTGATGCTCGATGCGGCGTTGCATCAGCTGTCGAGCGGCAACCTCGAAGAGGCGACACAGGTGATCGAGGCGGTACTCGAGCGACAGCGCTCGACGATCAAGGACCTGCGCGATCTCTCCTTCAATCTCGAGCCGGTGGTTCTGCGCGACCAGGGGTTCGAACCGGCCGTGAAGGCGCTGGCCGACGACGTCGGTATCGCCAACGAGATTCACATCGAGCTCGAGACCGGCTTCGCCGAGAACCTGGCCGAGCGGGCTCAGGTCGTCTTCTACCAGGTCATCCGCGAGGCCTTTCACCAGGCAATCCGGCGAGGTCCGCCCACCCGCCTGGCGGTCGCGCTGCACGAGCTCTCCGATCGCCGGGTAGAGCTGATCATCGCCGACAACGCCCCGGGCGAGCGCCGGCGTACGAGCTACGAGACGATCGACGAGCGGGCCCGCGTGCTCGGCGGCAAGGTCAGCGTGCGAGCGGCCAGCGGCGGCGGCACGGTGGTGCGCATCGTCGTCCCGGCGTATGCCGCCGAGCGCTAGCCGCGCCGGCTCACTAGAGTTCGGGCCGTGAACGACGAGCGCTATCTCCTCTATCTCTGGAAGACGAGCGGTTACGAGCTAGAGGAACGTGCGGGCGAGCTTCCGGAAGTCGGCAGCACGTTGACCGTGCTAGAGACCAGCCTGATGGTCTCAAAGATCGCCGCTTCACCGTTTCCGAACGACCCGCGGCCCTGCGTCTACCTGCAGCCGGCGTAGAACTACCGCTAGGGAGGCGCCGGCCGAGGTGGTCGATGCATGGCGCTCTCGTACGCCCGTACATCTCTAGAGGCAGGCTCTCAGCAACGCCTCCGTGTATCTGCCGGACTAGGAGCTGTGCGCGTCGGAGTAGGTCGTAACGAGCGCGTCCACGGCATCCACACCCTGGCCGTAGGCGGCGTTGATGCGGACGAAGGACTGCCACTTGGCCGGGAGAGCATCCTCGGGGAAGATCGCCTCGACCGGGCACTCCGGTTCGCAGGCGCCGCAGTCGATGCACTCCTCGGGATCGATGACGAGGATGCGATCGGCCTCGTGGATGCAGTCGACGGGGCAGACGTCGACGCAGGCCCCGTCCTTGACGTCGATACAGGGCTCGGAGATGACGTAGGTCATGCGACTTACTCTAGCGGCGCGGTCAACTCCGCCGACAAACCGCCTGTTTCATTCGGCGATGAGCTCCGAGATCAGATCCTCGGCGTTCTCGACCAGGAGCGATCGATCGACCACGCGATCGAAGCCCGCCTCCTGCGCCGTGCGCAACCTGAAAGGGTCGGCATGGCCGGCGTAGCCGAGAATCGGCGTTTCGGGGTAGGCGTCGGCGATCTCTCCGGGCTCGACGCGCGTGACGTCGGCTACGACGAGATCGGGCGCCTCGATGCTGCCCGTCGAGGTCAGCTGGTGCCCGGCCAGGAGCTGGTTCAGCTTCCCGGCGAAAAGAGGATCGACCCCGAGCAACAGGATCTTCGACACGCTCGCAGCGTAACACGGTCTCGCCAAACGTCGACCGAACGCTTCGGGCGCTTCGAGTCATCCGAGATGAACGCTCAGAGACGATCCGAGCGACCGCTACTGCGAGACGATGAAAACCTGCGTCCCGACAAGGACGTGATTGAACAGCCACTCGGCGTCGGGTATGTACATGCGTATGCAGCCATGAGAGAGCGAATAGCCGATCGAGCCCGAGTTAGGCGTGCCGTGGATGCCGACCCCCGAGGCCGACAGGCCCATCCAGCGGGTGCCGAGCGGATTGCCAGGCCCGGGCGGAACGGGCTTCTCCCCTTTCGCCCAAGCCGAGTTGGGCGGGTACCACCAGGGGTTGGCCCACTTCACGACGATCTCATAGTGCCCGAGCGGTGTCGGGTAAGCCGACTGCCCGGTCGCTACCGGGAATCGCTTCCGGAAGCGCTCGCCACTGTAAAGGTACAAGTGGTTGGAACCGCGCCGGATGACGATCACAGGGCCGAAATTCGACTTGGCCAGGTGCCGCGGGACTTTCTTCAGCGGCAGCGTGAGAGCGAAGCGCCGGTTGGCCGCCAGAGCCGCCCGAATCGCTCGTTGTGCCGCGGACACCTTGAGCGTCCAGCCTGGCCGCCCCTCCGAGATGCGAGGGCGTAGATGGCGCAGGAAAACTTGCGCGTCGACCGGCGTGCGGTTGAAGCGCTTGCCGATCTTGAGCACGTACTTGTGCAGCTTGTAGTTGTTCACTGCGACCTTGAGCGTCACGGTTGAGCCGGGCGCCGCGGTCTGGGCGACCTTGAGCGCAGCGTCGATGCTCGCGCGCGCTGAGATCTCGCCGGGCGCCATTGCCACCCGCTTGCTGCCGATGCGAAGCACGAGCCGTTTGTCGAAGGCCGTCTCGATCGTCGCCTTGGCGATGTCTACGCCCATTCCTCCAACCGGAACGCCACCGACGGTTACGTTGTTGGCGATATCCAGAGGCGTGGTCGTCGTAGGCGTAGTCGTAGTCTCGGTGGTCGAGCTGCTCGTCGTCGGCTCGGCAGCCGGAGCGGTTGCGACGACTGCAAAGGATGCGACCAGCCCGGCGATCGCAAGCAGAAGCCCTAAGGCGAAGCTGGTCTTTTTACTCGATCTCATCGTGGTTTCGCGAATACGGTCGTGGATCGTTCGTGATGATACCGTCAGCACCTGCCTCTACCAGCCGCTGCCGAATACGGGCGTCGTCGACCGTCCAGGCAAACACGGCTATTCCCCACTCGTGGCAACGTCGCACCAGGTCGGCGTCGATGACTCCGTGGTGCAGAGTCACGGCGGCGGCGCCCGTCTGCTCGAGCCAACTTCGGATCCGCCTCCGCAGGAGTAGGCGTAAACCGTGTAGAGCCAGCGGGACGAGTGGCGCGATCGCCCTACGCTCGGAAAGGCGCCGCCTGTCGGCGGGATAGGAGAGGCTGCGGGCGATCTCGGGAGCGAGCTCGAGCAGGCGGGCGAGCTGCGATCGTTCGAGCGAGCAGAGAACCGCCCGCTCCTGGAGCCCGTGCCGGTGCAGCGCTTCGATCAGAGCGCGCTCCTGCCCCGCGCTCTTCAGGTCGATCAGGAGCGGGCCCGAGACAAGCCGCGCCGCGGCGAGCTCCAGCACCTGCTCGAGCGTCGCCAGATCGGGATCGAGCCGTTGCAACTCGTCCAGCCCGCGCGCTCCGGCATCGCCGCGGGCTACGCCGTGACAGAGCTCGGTCAGGTCGAGCGAGTGCCCGGCCACGAGCGTCCCGTCGGCGAGCGCCACGGCGTCGACCTCGAAGCCGTCGGCTCCCTGCTCGAGCGCCAGTTCGAAGGAACGCAGCGTGTTCTCGGCAGCCAGCAGCGGTAGACCCCGGTGGCCGATCACGAGCGGTCGATCTCCTCTCAACAGCGACTCCGTCACGGCGCGGTTGGAAGCGTCCGCTCCTCGTCGAGCGAGACGCCCTCCCTGGCCGCATTGACGATCATCCGGTCGACGACCCACTCAACCGGGGCGCGGTCATCCGTCCAGGGATCACGCGCGGGAGCGACTTGCTCGGTTTGGCGCTCGAGCAGAGGGACGAGAGGGCGCAGGCGAGCGGGCGCGGAGCGACGCGCACGAGTAAGCGACGCGGACGAAAGCGGGTGATCGAGCCCGATCACGAGCGCGTTGAAGCGCAGCGCCTGCCAGCGGTATACGTGAGCAAAAACGGTGGCCAGCGTGCCCGCCGTCTGCTCGACCAGAGCGTGGTCGCGTGGCAGCGAGGCGACGTTCAGGGCGACGACCCCACCCGGACGAAGGCGGGATCGAACGAGCTGGTAGAACTCGCGCGTCGCAAGGTAGAAGGGTACGTAGGGCTGCCGGTAGGCATCGACGCAGATGATGTCGTAGCGGTAATTGTGAGCGAGCAGAAAGGGCCGCGCGTCTTCGTTGTATAGATGCAGGAGGGGCCCCGGCTCGAGGCCGAAGAATCGCTCGCCAACCGAGCTGACCTTCGGATCGATCTCGACGCCGTCGATACGCGCCTGCGGATAGAAACGGCGGTAGGCGCGGGCAACGGTGCCGCCCGCGTTGCCAAGGATCGCCACGCGCCTCACGGGATGGTCGAGGAGCAACGGCGGAACGAGGAAGAGATCCCAGTAGCCGCCCGTGAGCACACTCGCCGGGTCGTAGACGGAGTGCGCCACAACGCCCTCGTTCAGCTCCAGCACCCGCTCGTTTCCGTCCTGGGCGACGCGGATGAACTGATAGGCGGACTCGCCCTCGTAGAGGATGTCTGAGCCGGGCCTGATCGCCCCCGGCGGCAGTGCGACGAGCGCCGCGATGCAAGCGACCGGTACCAGCCCCCGGCGCCCGAGCGCCAGCGCGCTCGTCGCCGCAAGCAACGCCGAGGTGCCAAGGAGCGTGCGCTGGGTTCCCACCAGCGGAATCGACAGAAGCGCCGGTACGAAGGTGCCGAGCAGGCTGCCCGCGGTCGAGAGCGCGAAGACAGTTCCCGCCGTGTCGCCGGCCCTACCCGCGCGCTCCAGCGAGAGCCTGATCGCAAACGGCGCAACCATGCCGAGTGCCACGACTGGAGGGGCGAAGAGGATGAGCGCCGCGAAGAAGGAGCCGACGACCGCGCCGACGGCCAGTTGCCCTATCCCGCTCGCGCCACGCTCCAGTAGCGGGTGCGCGACGAACGGCACAACCGCCACGCAGAGCGCGGCAGCAAGCACGATTACCCCGAGCAGGGAGGGGCTCGGCCGACGATCGGCGAGCCTTCCGCCAAGCCAATATCCGAGCGAGAGCGAGGCGAGGATGAGACCGATGATGTTCGCCCAGACCATGGTCGAGTCGCCGAAGTAGGGAGCAAGCAGCCGCGAGGCACAGATCTCGGTCGCCATCGAGCCGCTGCCGGCGAGAAAGACGAAGAGCAGCAGAACGGGGCGCCGGAGAACGCTGCGCTCGCTTCCGGGCAGGACCCGCTCGGCCATCAGCGCGCCCGGACGACGACCACGGCGCAGTCATCGAGGAGCGGACCGCCGGCGAACTCGCGGCAGTCGGCCAGCACGGCATCGGCGAGCTCTCTGGCACCGAGGTGCGAGTGTCGGCGCAGGAAGTCATCGAGCCGCGGCGTGCCGTAAAGCTCGCGCTCGCGGCGAGCCTCGATCACTCCGTCGGTGTACAGGACGACCGCGTCGCCTGGCGTGTAGGGAATGCGAATCTCTTCGTAGCTCTGGCTGCCGATAATCCCGAGCGCGAGCCCTCCCACGGGCAGAGACTCGACGCTACCATCGGCGCGCAGCAGGCGCGGCCGAGGATGACCGGCGCTGGCGCAGGCCAGCTCGGTTCTCGCCGGATCGACCCTCATATAGATCATGGTGACGAACTTGCCGAGCTCGACCTCCTCGAGCACGACCTCGTTCATGGCGGCGAGAAACGCGTCCGGCTCGGGATAGCGCCGAGCCAGCGAGCGGAAGGTGAACTTGACCATCGCCATGTCGGCGGCCGCGTCGACGCCGTGCCCGGTCACGTCGCCGAGCACGACCGCCAGCGCCCCGTCCTCGAGCACCAAGAAGTCGTAGAGGTCACCGCCGATTTCCACGCGAGCCGAGGCGGCGTAGACGGCGCCGACATCCAGGCCCTCGATCTCGGGCTCGTAGTCGGGCAGAAGCGAGCGCTGCATGGCATCCGCGAAGGCCTTCTGCTGCTCGTACAGGCGCGCGTTGTCGATCGCGAGCGCCGCCTGTCCCACGATTGCCAGAGCCACTTCGATCGTCTCGTCGCGGATCGGCTGCTCGGGGCTGAGAGAGATGAGGGTGACCGTCGCCAGCACCTCCTTTGGCGTGGCGACGGGAAGGACGATCGCCGTCGAGCCTCGCCCCAGGAACGGCCCGAGTAATGACAGCGAGTCACTCGCGTCGGCCGTCTCGTGCGTAAGGCGCAACACGAGCCCCTCTCTAATCACGCGAGCGATATCGCCGGTCAGCGGGAGCGGCCGGTCGAGGATCGCTCGCATCGGCTCCTCCAGATCTCCTCGGGCGACGTGAAGCGCGCGCGCCTCCAGCTTCTCCTGGCGCTCATCGGGCATGTAGAGAACAGCGACGTCGACTCCCACCAGCTCGGCGATCGTCTTCGCCGCCGCTTCCAGCGTGGTCTGCAACGACAGACTCTGCGCGAAAGCGCGTGAGACCTCGTACAGCGCCCGCAACTGAGCCGCTGCCTGACGCTCCGCACGCAGCGAGTGCTCGAGCTCGCGGCCGAGAAGAGTCGCCTGCTCGTGCAGGCTCGCGCGGTGCACGGCCACGGCGAGCTGATTGCGTAGCGCCTCCAGCAACACGCGCTCGCTCTCGTCCGGTACTCGATCTTTCGACGGATAGAGAGCAAGCAGCCCGATCACCTCGTTCGCCGCCTCCAGCGGGAGAGCGAAGACCGCCTCCACGCCCGACTCGGCAAGAACGTCGCGCAGCAGCTCCAGTCTCTCGTCGGTGAGAGCGTCAGAGACGATCACACCGCCCGCGAGCCGGCCGGAGGCGAGCGTCAGTTCGAGCAGGCGACGAGCGATGAGCTCGTGCGCGCCGATAAGCCCGCGGGCGGCGGCGGTACTCAGACCGTCCTCTCCGTTCAGGTAGACGGCGACTTGCTCGATCCCGAGCAGGTCGGCGATCCGCTCCACGGCGGCGTTGAGCGTTGGCCCGACCGCGAGCTCTGACATGGCCTGCCCGCTGAAGGAGAGAAGCGCTTGCGTCCGCTCCAGCTCCAGGACGATATCGCGGCGCAGCGCGGCCTCTTCGAGCACCCCGGCGACGCGAGCGGCAAGCGTCCGCAAGGCCTCGAGCTCGCGTTCGCTCGTCTGCGTCCCCTCGCTGAATCTCGCCTCCAGCACGCCGAGCGGCTCGAGCCCGAGGGGCAGCGCGACAGCGAGCGTCCCGGGCAGCTGCTCGCGCAGAGGCCTGCCCTGCTCGCGCACGCGATTAGCCCTGACTCGCGCCGCGTCGAGCTCGGAGGGAGAGAGGACCGCGGGCGTCCCGAGCTGCACGGCGTCTGCTTGGTCGCCCAGCCAAAGCAGCACCTGCTCGGCCCTTGTCGCCGCGGCGACAAGACCCGCCAGGCGTCGCGGCAGCCCACTGGAATCGAGCGCCACCACGAGGGCATCGGCAAGCAGCTGCTGGGCTGCCTCGGGCGAGCGCAGATCCCTGTCGCGGTCCGCAGGCGCCGCTCTATCGGAGCTGGACGAGTGCTGAGCACCCGGCCCCGGAGCGGGAAAGGAGAGATCGCTCACGCCGGTAGTATCCCGCCGATCGCGCCCCTGACGCGGAATCGATCGCCGCTCGGCCCGGGCGAAAAACTCCGACAGCGCTGCCGCATAAGCAGCGAAGCGGCGGCCGGCGCCCGTCGATCGATCGGATCAGACCTGCAGAGTCGAGGCGATAGGCCCTAAACTGGGGTGCCGGTGGGATACCCAGCGCGACAGACGCAGCCCGAGGACGAGAAACCGCCAATCGACCCTACGGCGGTCGTCCGCGCCTATGAGCGCGAACGAGCTTCGCGGCAGATACGCGAAGAGCGGGCACGAGCGCGCAATCGGGCGCACGTACGCTTTTACGTGACAATCCTGATCATGCTGGCGGCAATTGCCACGATAGCGCTGCTGATCTGGCAAGAAACGAAGACCCTGTTCGGTATTTGACGCGCGTTCCACTCGCTACATCGAGCGATTCAAGACCAATAAGCGCCCGCTTCAGTGCCATACTTCCAAGCCATGCAGACTCCAACTCCACACCGCGCTCATCACGCCAACCCGCGTCCGCCGCTGGCTCGCCCCTCGCTACGCCACCCCGAGGGCTTCCTTTTCACCCCTGAAACACTCACCTGGCTTTCGGGCCTCGTGCTCAGCTTGTCGACCTTTATGAGTTGGTACAGCGGCTCCGGGGCCCCCCAACTCGTCTTGAGCGTGATCGGTTGGCACACGGGCCTGGTGGGCCAGATCGTTTTCTTCCTCGGCCTGGCCGTGCTCGTGCTCGTCGCACTGCGCGTGTTCGGAGTCGCGCTGCCGGCCAGCCTCCCGGACAGCTTGATCGTGATCGGGATCGGGGTTCTCGCCACCATTCTCGTGCTCGTGCGCCTGATCTGGATTCCCGATCGGTTCCTTCCGGCGGACGGCCGTGGAATCGGCATCTGGATTGCGCTTCTAGCGTCATTCGGCGTGATCGCGGCGGGCCTGATAGAGGCCAGCGAAGAGATCTAGACCGGTAAAACGTCACGAGCGCGCTCGACCAGGCGCCGCGGGTCGAGCGGGCTGCCGAAGTAGGCTGCCGCGCCGAGCGAACGCGCCAACTCCTCGTCGCTCTCGCTGACGGCGCTGAACAAGATCACCGGCGGCGCCGCTTCAACGCGCTGCTCACGCAGGCGACGGAGCGTTTCCCAACCGTTCGCTCCCGGCATCGTCACATCGACCATGATCAAATCGGGCGGGCGGGCCTCAATCAGGCGTTGGCCTTCCCTCGCGTCGTTGGATTGCTCGACCTCGTAACCGACGGGCTCCAGGCTGGCGCGAACATAGGCGGCAATTCCCGGTTCGTCGTCGATCACTAAAACGACAGGCCTACGGCGGCCTCGAGAGCCGAAATGGGATTGCCCCACAAACTCGTCGAGATCGCTCTTTCGGAAGCGTCGGTGGCCACCGGGCGTCGTAAACGCAGGCACTCGCCTCGCATCAGACCACTTCCTGAGCGTGCTTTGAGCAACTCCCAGGTATTTCGCCGCCTGACCGAGAGTCAGCCACTCGGGTTGTTCGCCTGCCCTGCTCGGGTCGGATCGCCTGTGATCGGACATCTTCGCTCAGCATCTCCAGTTCGCGCGTTTCTACACGGCTCCGGTAGTTTTGGCCGCTTTCGCCGAATGCAAACAGGGGTCGGCTGTGAGAAATCAGTACGGCGCGCGTGCTGGGGGATCGGCGGCGGTCCGGGGGGAGACGGGTTCCCCGCCTCCCATCCCGATTCGAGCCTAACTCGAAAAAGCGCGCCCGTCTCTATCGAAATCGAGACGAAAGCCTGCACGCCTTTCTCCCCGTAGTTTCAGCGCTTCGTGAGCGTGATGGTCACAAGGCGAAGGGTGCGCTCACATGTCTGTGTGCCTTTCGCACCCGAGCCCTGATCGAGCGCCAACCCGAGCGCTGTCCCGAGAGCGAAGACGGCAGCCGTCGCCACGAGTAATAGCGCTCGCCGCAACCAGCCGGAGCGCGGTCGCTCGCGGCGGGACCGTTCACGGAAGCGAGGCTGCAAGGGTTGGGTCACGGTAGGTAGTCGACCGCCGCGCGCGTGTACAGGTGGAAGGCGGCGTCGAGCACAATAGCCAAATCGTGCGACCAGCCACGAACGGCCGCGCGCTCGGCCATTGCGTCGGTCGCCCAGCGCTCCGCGCTGCCGTAGAGCTCGACCGCCTCGGCCAGAGTAAAGGTCTGCCCGATTCGCCGCCTGAGCTCGTCGGATATCGTCTCCAGCTCCAGGTAGAGGCGGTCGCCGGCGGCCGAGCCGGTAACCAGCGCCTGGAAGCGCCGGTAGCCCTCCTGCCATTGCTGGCGCGATACCTCGGTGGTTGCAGACACGCCGGCGATGATACTCAGCGTGTATCTGCCCGGGAGTGGGCCCCGCACGCTTTACGAGAGTGACAGATCTCGGGCCAAAGGGGCTCGATCTCAGCGAGGATGCTCTCACCCAGCTCGTAGCCGGTGTTGGCGAGCGCAAACGCGACGTGAGCGTGCAGGCATTTGAGCTTCCGACTGTTTCTCGAGCCGCCGATACCCAGATCGAGCGAGGCGCCGCCGTCCAGCATCAAGTCTGCCGAACGCGCGGGCTCCGTACGCAGGCGACGCTGCTTGCGGTTGGCGCGCCAGAGGCTCCAGCGCAAACGGCGGCTCTTTCGCACCTGCTCGCTCCAGCGCTCCACCCCGCCCGCGGCCTCCAGCCGAGCGACCGCCACGACGAGCTCGGGGCAGGTCAGGTAGAAGCCGGTGGGAAACGGTACCCCCTTATCGTCGTACGGTTTCTGCTCAGAGACCGCCGGAAAGCCGAATGGGCAGCGCGCGGCGACGCGCGAGAAGGCTCGTGGCTCTCTACCGATCTGGGCGCCGACAATCGACCTGTCATCCACGAAGGTCATGCTACTCGCGCCGCGGGGCAGCCGATTTTCATTTCCTCATTTACGGGCGTCTGGCCGCTCGGCTTTAGCCGGATCTAGAAAAGCGTGCTCCCCGCGGACTTCAGTGGCCGGTGCGAGCCTGGCTGCACCGCCCGCCTTTAACTCCCTTGACGATATACAGCCGCTCTCCGGGCTTGACGTAGAAGAGACATCGCGCCGCACGCTCAACCGCCTCGGTTGTCGCCGCGCGCTTTAGCTTCTGCGTCAGCTCGTTGTGCTGCGATCTGAGGAGAGCGATCCTGGCGTGCTCGCTGCGAACGAGCTCGCGCTTGTCGTAATAGGAGCGAAGCGGCCCCGCGTAAAGGAGAGCGATCAGCACGACGAGCCCCATCACGACGAGCCGGCGCGCGCTCGACCGCTGCCGCCGACGGTGGGCGCGCGCGGTTCGTCTGGACTTCATTCGCTTCCCCCTGGTGGACACGGCTTGGAAAAGTTCTAAGCCGCGGGCGACTGTCCTGCAGTTGAACGCTCGCCGGCTCGCAGATAGAACGAGGGGCCGGCGTTGTCCGGCCCCTCGTTCGAATCAGTTATCGACGCAGCCTGCGCGCTAGTGCTTGGCGCGCGGGAACGAGCCCCAACCCGGGTAAACGGCCTTGTCGCCCAGCTCCTCCTCGATGCGCAGAAGCTGGTTGTACTTGGCGACGCGATCGGTTCGGCAGGGCGCGCCTGTCTTGAGCTGGCCCACGCCGGTGGCGACGGCGAGGTCGGCGATGGTCGCGTCCTCGGTCTCGCCCGAGCGGTGCGAGATCACCGCGGAGTAGCCGTTATCGCGCGCCAGTTCGATGCAGTCGAGCGTCTCGGTCAGCGTTCCAATCTGGTTCAGCTTGATCAGGATCGAGTTGGCTACCTTGCGCTCGATACCTAGCTTCAGGCGCTCGACGTTGGTGACGAAGAGATCGTCACCGACCAGCTGAATCTTGGCGCCGAGCTTCTGGGTGATATCGCTCCAGCCCTCCCAGTCGTCCTCGGCATGGCCGTCCTCGATCGAAACGATGGGGAAGCGGTCGCACAGCGAAGCGTAGTAGTCGGTCATCTCGCTCGGGCTCAGGTTCTTGCCCTCGCCCGCGAGCACGTAGCGACCGTCCTTGAAGACCTCGCTCGCCGCCGGGTCGAGGGCGATCGCAACCTTGTCGGCGTGGCCGGCCTTCTCGGCCGCCTCGAGAATGGCCTCGATTGCCGCCTCGGTCGAAGGCAGGTTGGGCGCGAAACCGCCCTCGTCGCCGACGCCGGTGGCCAGTCCGCGAGCGGAAATGACGCCCTTCAACGTGTGGTAGACCTCGGCCGCGATGCGCAGCGCCTCGGCGAAGGTACTTGCGCCCACCGGCACAACCATGAATTCCTGCAGGTCGATCGAGTTTTGGGCGTGTGCGCCGCCGTTGATCACGTTCAACATCGGTACGGGCAACGTGCTCGCGCTCGGTCCACCGAGCCAGCGGTAGAGCGAGACGCCGGCCTCGTCCGCCGCGGCCTTGGCAACCGCCAGCGAGGCGCCGAGCACCGCGTTGGCGCCCAGGCGGCCCTTGTTCGGAGTTCCGTCGAGCTCGATCAACTTCTGGTCAACCCCGCGCTGATCCTCCGGGTCGGCGCCCTTCAGCGCCGCGGCAATCTCGCCGTTGACATTGCCGACCGCCTTCGTGACGGCCTTGCCCAGGTAGACGTTCTTGTCGCCGTCGCGAAGCTCGACCGCCTCGTGCACGCCGGTGGAGGCGCCGGAAGGAACGATGGCCCGACCTTTGCGTCCGGACTCGAGCACGACGTCAACCTCGACCGTCGGGTTTCCGCGCGAGTCGAGAACCTGGCGGCCGTGCACTGAAGCGATCTTGCTACTCATCTCATTTTCTCCTTTGCTCGATCGAAGTAAGAGTCTTGTTCTGCGAGCGTTAGCTCGGAAAACGCCTTTCCGTCGGCCTCGGCCAGCGAGGCGGCAAGCTCGACGCGCTCGCGGAAGCGACCGGCCGCCTGCCTGAGGGCCAGCTCGGCGTCAACGCGCGCGAGCCGGCTGACGTTCACACAGGCGAAGAGTACGTCACCGATCTCCTCGGCGACGCGGTTGTCGGGCTCGGCGCCGGGAGCGGGCTGGCCGGCGACCTCGACCGCCTCGATTACCTCCTCCAACTCGGAGGCCATGTCGACCAGCGCCTCGCCGAGCGTCGGGTAGTCGAAGCCGACTGCCGCGGCCCGTTCCTGCAACTTACGGGCGCGCAGAAGCGCGGGCAAGTCCGCTCCGACCTCGTGGAATATCCCCTCGCGGCCATCCTCGCCGGCCTTGATCTTCTCCCAGTTCTCGAGCACGCGCCCGGCCGTCTTGGCCTCGACAGCGCCGAAGACATGGGGATGCCGGCGCACGAGCTTCTCGTGGCAGCGTCGCGCGACCTGCTCGAGGCTGCCGCGGCCCTCTTCTTCGAGCAGGAGCGAGAGGAAATAAACCTGGAAGAGCAGGTCGCCAAGCTCGTCCAGCTGCTTGTCCGCATCGCCCTGGAGAACGGCGTCGGCCACCTCATAGGCCTCCTCGAGCGTATGGGGGACGATCGTGGCCGCGGTCTGCTCGCGGTCCCACGGACACTCACGACGCAGGCGCTCGGTTAGCCCCTGTAGATCGAGAAGCGCTTGTGAGAGATCGCTCAGGGTCGCCTCCCGGCGGCTCGAGTGCTCAGCCCGTGGTGGTCGTGCCGACCGTGGAGGAGCTGGTCGTCGTCGTCGGCTTGTAGCTTGCGGCGTAGCTCGTGTTACCCGCGGCGAACTTCTCCGCCTTCGCGACCCAGTTCGTGGTTGCTTCGGTCTGCTTGGGTGCGAGCAGGGCCTGGCGGATAGAGGCCGTGGCTTCCTTGAGCGAACTGAGATGCGGCTTCACGATCGGCCCGGTGGGCATGATTATGTGCCAACCGTAGATCGTACGGACCGGCTTCGAGAAGGTGCCGGTCTTGAGATCGCTGAACAGGACCTTGGCGAACGGTTTCGCCAACGTCGTCGTCTTCTCCAGGCTGCCGAGCTTGCCCCCGACGTTCTTGGTTTGCGTGTCGATCGAGTATTTCTTGGCCAGCTTGGCGAAGTTCGCGCCGGCTTTCAGCTGCTGGTAGACGAGGTCGGCCTTGGCCTTCGTCTTGAGCAGGATGTGCGAGACGGAGCGGCTCACGCCTTTCTGGTAGGAACTCTTGTGCGCGTTGTAGTAGTCGTTTATCGCGCTCGAGGAAATTGTGACGCTCGCGAATAGGGCCGATTGCACCTTGTTCTTGATCAGGTTGTTACGGATCTGCTCTTTGACCTGCGGCTCGGTTAGGTGCAACTTGTTGAGCTCGGCCTGATACTTCTTCTGGCTGCCATTGAAGTTCTGCGCGATCGACTGTTTGAGGCTGGTGGTGACTTCCGCGTCGGTAACCTTGACGCCCATCTTCGTGGCCTGGTGAATGACCGCAGCTTGCTCGACGAGAGAGGCGACCGCCTGGTCCTTGAGGGTCTGATAGTCCTTGCTCCCGACTGCCGGAAACGTCTTGGGCGTCGCCGTGTTCTTGGTCGCTGCGTACTGCGCCTTGACTTGAGTGATCAGAAAATCGAACTGGGCAACGGTGACGGGCTGGTCGCCGACGATCGCTATGTCACCGGCGGGCACGTCTTTCTGCTTCGCGCTGCCGCAGGCGGCCAGTGCCGTCGCCGCCAGGAGCGCGAGTAGTAGAGAAAGGATGATGCGTCGAGTTCTCATACAGATAAGCGCCTGCAAGACATCACGCTCGGCGCGCGGCGAGTATAGCAACGAGCAACTCTCTGGCCGCGGCGAAAGAGGAGCCGCGCAGCGTCAGCTCGCGCTTGGAGGAGCTGTAGACGGCCGTCCCGACGCGGGTCTTCAACTCGCGCAGCTCGCCCGAGCCCAGCACGAGCGGACCGACGCTCACACGACCGTCGCGGTAGACGAGGTAATCGGCCTCGATCTGGGCCAGGTCGAGCTTTGCCCGCTGGATCGCGAAGAGGTTGCCAACGGGCTCCGGCAGCGGTCCGAAACGATCCTCACAGGAGCCCTCCAGCTCGCGCAGCTCGTCTTCGTCTTCGACCAGAGCCAGGCGCCGGTGCAGATCGATCTTGAGCGCCTCGGAGGACACGTAGCCGGCGGGAATGTAGGCGTCGATACGGGCGTCGACGCGAAGCGGACGCGGCGTGGCGTGGCGCCTGCCCGATAGCTCGGCGACCGCCTCCTCGAGCATCTCCACGTAGAGCTCGAAACCGACCGCGGCCACGTGGCCGGATTGCTCGTCTCCGAGCAGCTCGCCGGCCCCGCGCAACTCCAGGTCGCGCATGGCGATTGCGAGCCCCGCCCCCAGCTCGGTGTGGTCGGCGAGCGTGGCCAGCCGTATGCGAGCCTCGTGCGAGAGCTCCTCGGCGCTCGGGTAGAGAAGGTAGGCATGGGCGATGCGATCGGAGCGGCCGACGCGCCCGCGGATCTGGTAGAGCTGGGCCAGCCCGAGAGCGTCCGCCCGCTCGATCACGAGCGTGTTGGCCTGCGGAATGTCGAGCCCCGACTCGATGATCGTCGTGGCGACGAGCACATCGGCCTCGCCGTGCAGAAAGGCGAGCACCCGCTCTTCGAGCTGGCGCTCGCGCATCTTGCCGTGGGCAACCAGCATGCTGAGGCCTGGGCAGAGCTGGCGCAGGTGCTCCGCCGTCTCCTCGATCGTCTCGACACGGTTGTGCAGGTAGAAGGACTGGCCGCCGCGCGCATGCTCGCGCTCGAGAGCGCTCTTGATCATCTCCTCGTCATAGACCCCGACGTAGGTACGGATCGGTTGGCGTCCCTCCGGCGGCGTCTCGATCGTCGAGATGTCGCGCAGACCGGCGAGCGACATGTGCAGAGTGCGCGGGATAGGGGTGGCGCTGAGCGTGAGCACGTCCACCTCCAGCCTGAGCGAGCGCAGGAGCTCCTTCTGAGCAACGCCGAAACGCTGCTCCTCGTCTAGCACTACAAGACCGAGGTCTTTGGCGACCACATCGCGCGAAAGAACACGGTGCGTGCCGATGAGAACGTCGATCTTGCCCTCGCGGAAATCGGCAAGGATGCGCTTTGCCTCGGCGGGCTTGCGGAAGCGCGAGATCATCTCCACGCGCACCGGAAAGTCACGGTAGCGCTCGCGGAAGGTGTTCCAGTGCTGCTCGGCGAGCACGGTGGTCGGTGCCAGCACGAGCGCCTGGCGGCCGTTCAGCGTTACGGCGAAGGCCGCGCGAACGGCTATCTCGGTCTTACCGAAGCCCACGTCGCCGCAGACCAGCCGATCCATCGGGCGCGGTGCCTCCAGATCCTCCTTGACCGCCTCGATCGCCCGCTCCTGGTCATCGGTCTCGCGAAAGGGGAAGCTTGCCTCCAGCTGCTCCAACCAGGCCTGGTCGAGGTCGTAGGCGACCCCTTCCACCTGCTGGCGCTGAGCGTAGAGCGAGAGCAGCTCTCCGGCCAGCTCGTGCACGTTGACCCGCGCGCGCGACTTGAGCAGCTGCCAGGCCTTGCCGCCGAGCTTGGAGAGTGCGGGCGCCTTGCCGTCTGACCCGATGTAGCGCGAGACCTTGGCGATCTGCTCGTGCGGGACATAGAGCCGATCGTCGCCCTTGAAGGCGAGCAGCAGGTAGTCACGCGTGACGCCGGCGACCTTCTTGGTCTCGAAGGCCATCAGCCTGCCGACGCCCTGGTCTTCGTGCACCACGTAGTCGCCCGGGCGCAGGTCGGAGAACGATTGCAGGGCGCGCCCGATTCGTGGCGCGGCCCGCGACGGCCGCTTGCGGAAGACCTGGCTCGCCGGAAGAAGAACGAGACCGAGCTCCCTCCAGACCAGCCCGCGCCGGGCGGGCGAAACGACGAAACGCAAGTCTCCCTCTCGCGCGAGCTCCTCCCCCTGCTCGAGCAGCGGCGCCGCGAGCGAGCGCAGTCGGCTGCCCGTGCGCAGCGCCTCGCCCCGATGCGGGAAGGCGACAACGACGCGCTGGCCGGAGCGCACGAACGAGCCGAGGTCTCGCTCGGCCTCGCTCAGACCACGTGCGGCGATGGCCGGCCGTTGCGCCTCGAACGAGAAGGACTGCCCACGGGGAAACGAATCTAGCTCGCTCACACCCTCCAGCGGCAGGGGATCGATCTCGAGCTCCTCGCGCCAGACCCGCTCGACTTCCTCGCGCTGCCAGACGAGATCGAGCGCCGAGGCGAGCGGCGAGACGAGCGGCGCCGGAGGCGCGGCGGCTCCTCCCTCCTCCTCCAGCGACGCGGCAAGATCGAGTCGCCACTCGGCGGCGGGCTGGACGAGCACCTCGTCGACCTCGTGCAGGGTGCGCTGTGTGAAGGGCGAGAAGGCGCGCATCTGCTCGATCTCATCACCGAAGAGCTCGATGCGCAGCGGGTCACGGCCACTCGCCGGAAAGACGTCGACGAGGCCGCCGCGAACAGCGAACTGACCGCGCTCCTCCGCCCGCTCAACCCGTTCGTATCCCGCGCCGGCGAGATTCACAGAGATCTCCTCCAGGCTCTTCCTGTCGCCGATGTGGAGTCGGATCGCCTCGGGCCTGAGCTCTGGCGGTGGCATACCCGCGGCGAAAGCGGTCGCCGAGACGAAGATCAGCCCTCCCGCCGCCAGCACCTCCAGCGCCCTTGCCCGCTCGCCGATCAAATGGGCGGCCGGCACCAGCCCCGAGTCCCAGCGAACACCGCGGCTGGGCAGGAAGGCGACCCTGTCTTCGCCCATGAACCAGCCCGCGGCCTCGGCGAGATTGCGCGCGTCTTCATCGTCGGCAACTAGAACGGACAGCGCTCGCCCGAGCCGTTCGTGCAGAGCGCTGACCAGAAGGGGCAGCGCCGGTTCGGATACGCGCACACGGGCTGGAAGAGAAGAGGCCAGGCTCGAGAGGCGCTCGTGGCCTGCGAGCTCGCGAACGAAGGAGTGGAGAACTGGGCGGTCCATGGCTTCAGCGGGACTTTCGCCCCGCAGGCGCAGTGTAGCCCGCGCCTATTCGTCCCCGGCCCGCCGGAATAGCGTTAGGGCTCGTGCTCGTTGAAGCGGGCCTGTGCGACATCGAGACCCTCGCCCGCGAGCAACTCGACTGCGTCGGCAGTGCGCGAAACGATTGCCTCCACGTCCGTGCCGGCGTCGAAATTCGAAAGCACGAAATCGGCCACCGTCCTACGGTCACCGCGACCGGGGCGGCCGACTCCTACGCGCAAGCGCAAGAACTCCTTCGTCGCCAGTGCCGCGGCAACCGAGCGCAGACCGTTATGGCCCGCAAGACCTCCGCCCAAGCGCAATTGCAAGCGGCCGGGCTCCAGATCGACGTCGTCGTGAACGACGAGCAGATGCTCGGGCCGGAGCTTGAAGTAGCGGGCCGCGGCGGCCAACGAGCGGCCGGATTCGTTCATGAAGGTCTCGGGCGCGAGCAACGCGACCCGACTTCCCTCCAGCCTCAACTCGGCCAGTCGCCCGTGGAACTTGGCGCGGAAGCGCGCGTCGTGGCGCCGGGCCAGCTCCTCGACGACCATGAAACCGAGGTTGTGACGGTTGCGAGCGTACTCTCGCCCAGGGTTGCCCAGGCCGGCGATGAGCAGATCCAGCGTCGAGACCGACTTGTCTCGACGCAACCAGCCCATCTACTCGGAGGGAGCCTCTGCCTCGCCCGCCGGGCTCTCGCCCTCGGCGGCTTCGCCTTCGCCCTCGACTTCCTCGCCCTCGACTTCCTCCTCAACCTCTTCGACCACGAGAGAGGGAAGCGTGACGCTGACGAGCAGAGTTTCGGCGTCGTCGAGGAAGACGACTCCTTCGGGTGGCGTCAGGTCGGAGAGGTGCAGCAGGTCGCCGATGTCAAGCGAGCTCACGTCCACCTCGATTTGATCGGGAACCTGAGCTGGTAGCGCCTCGACGAGGAGCTCGCGCGCGGACGGCGTGACAACTCCACCAGCCTTCGCGCCCGGCGACTCGCCCACGAGCGCGATCGTGACGCTGGACTGAATCGCCTGATCGAGGCGAATGACTTGGAGATCGACGTGCAGAAGGCTGCCGCGAACCGGATCGCGCTGATAGTCCTTGAGAATCGCCGAGTGGGGCTTCTTCTCGTCGCCGACGACGACGTCGAGGATCGCATGACCGCCGTGCGCTCCGGTCAGCGCGTGGCGCAGATCCGCCTCGGGCACAACGAACGCGCGTGCATCGGAGGCGCCTCCGTAGATGACCCCGGGCACGAGCCCCTGCCGGCGCAGGCGCCGATTGGCAGCGCTACCGCGCTCGGATCGTTCCTGAACCTGGAGCTTTACTCTCTCGGAAGCCACGGCGCCGAAGTGTAGCGACCTGGACGCGTCGTGCGCCTGGCAAGGCGAAGAAGAGCTTCGTTTCGAAAGGATTCCAGGAACTCATTTCGGAAAGAAGACCCGCCGAATGGGTGCGATCGTCGAGTGCGATGCCAGGACGCAGTGTCGCGTTCGTAGCCGGAGGCTACGAGCGCGACCGAGGACGACGTAGCGCGCCGTCGAGCGCGGCCAGGCGGTGGAGTGCTTCGTTTCGAAAGGAGTTCTTAATAGCTCAGCCCGGCTCCGTAGGTGAAGAGCTGCTTCGCGCGCCTGCCGTCCTTCAGGCGCGTTCCTTTCACCATCGGCACGTCTTTGATCGATGCCGGCCAGCTCACCGGCAACTTGCCGTGTGGCGACACCCGGCCGAAGAGAACGTCCGCAACGCCGTGACCGGCCTCGCTGCCCGGGAGGTAGGCCATCACGAGCGCGTCGGCCTTTTTGACGAGGCCGCTGATCATGAGTGGGCGTCCGGCGACGAGCACCAGCACGACCGGCTTGCCGCCGGCCTCGGCCGCTTTGACCAGTCGCATCTGATCGGCTGTGAGCGCTCCGCGCGGGTTGTCGCCGTACCACTCGGCGTAAGCCCTCTCGCCGATCGCAACGACGATGGCGCGTGCCTTCTTCGCCTTGGCGCGCACGTCCGCCCGGTTATGCCAGTCCGCCGTCACCACCTTGCGAGCCCCGACCACCTCGCGGATGCCCTGAAGGATCGTGACCGCCGGCGGCTTGGCACCCGCCGGAATCCCTTGCCAGCCGATCGTCCAGCCGCCCATCTGCCAAGAGACACTGCTCGC
>Ga0209540_10001221_pt1 | contig 20313 bp, 20 predicted proteins | sample BarGraIncu01121A_FD_184501 | JGI IMG/M metagenome (GOLD analysis project Ga0209540, IMG submission 184501) | Arctic peat soil microbial communities from Barrow, Alaska - Barrow Graham LP Incubations 011-21A (SPAdes) (version 2) | ecosystem: Environmental > Terrestrial > Soil > Wetlands > Peat... | reverse complement strand
GGGGGAGCCGCTCTCCGGTGGCGGGGTCGACCAGGGAGGCCGCTATGGTTGTGGTGCCGAGATCGAAGGCGGCTGCCAGGCTTCTAGACGAAGACAAGGGGGGTTCCTCCGTCCGGCTCGACCTCGCCGATGGCGACCGCGAACGCCCCGGTGTCCCGCGAGCGGGCCAGGAACTGCCGGGCGGCCGCAGGAGGGAGCGCGATCAGGAGCCCGCCGGAGGTCTGGGGGTCGAAGAGCGGCAGCAGGGGGTCGCCCGTGATTCCCGAGACATGTCGGGAGTAGTGCTCGCGGTTCCGGTAGCAGCCGGCGGGGACCAGGCCGTCCTGCACCAGCCCCGCCACGCCGTCCATGACCGGCACCTGCGCCAGGTCGATCCTGAAGCTGAGGCCGGCGCCGAGCGCCATCTCGCAGGCGTGCCCGATGAAGCCGAAGCCGGTCACGTCGGTGGCGGCCGTGGCCCCCAGGGAGACCATCAGCTGCGCGGCGGCCCCGTTCAGAAGGACCATCCAGCGGATCGCCTCGGCCTCCAGGGCGGGCGCGACCATCTGGGCCTTGATGGCAGTCGATACGATGCCGGTACCGAGCGGCTTGGTCAGGACCAGCAGGTCGCCGGGACCCGCGGTGCAGTTCCTGACGATGCGGGAGGGATCGATAAGGCCGGTCACGGCGAGGCCGTACTTAAGCTCCTGGTCCTCGACGGTGTGGCCGCCGACCAGGCAGGCGCCCGCCTCCCGGAGCGCGTCCGAGCCACCGGCGAGGATCGCCGCGAGGACCGAGGTCGGCAGGGTGCAGCCCGGGAAAAAGGCGAGGTTCATGGCCGTCACCGGGCGCCCCCCCATGGCGTAGACGTCGGAGAGGGCGTTCGCCGCGGCGATGCGTCCGAAGGTGAACGGGTCGTCCACCAGCGGTGTGATGATATCGGTGGTCTCCACCAGGGCGAGGCTCTCCCCTATGCGGTAGACCCCCGCATCCTCGGCCCCCTCGACCCCCACGATCAGGTTCGGGTCATCCGAGCGCGTTATATCGCGAATAGCTTCCTCCAGGCCCGCCGGGCCCAGCTTAGCGGCTCAACCCGCCGCCTGCACAAAACTGGTCAGCCTGATCTTGTCGTCCATAATGCCCCTCGTAACATATTCAGGTTGAGGTTAAGGTTATAACTCAACCTCAACCTTAGCCTTAACCTGTCTTATCTCAGATACACCCTCGGCACCCTCTTGCTGATGCCGCAGAAGATCTCGTACGGGATGGTCCCGGCTGCCGCGGCCAACTCCTCCGCCGTGATGCAGTCACCCATCGGGTCCGGCCCCAGTAGCGTCACCTGGTCGCCTACCGCCACCCCGTCTATTCCGGTCACGTCCAGCATGATCCAGTCCATGCAGACCGTCCCCGCGACCCGCGCCCTTTTGCCCCGCACCAGCGCCTCGCCCCGGTTGGTGAGCGCGCGGTTGTAACCGTCGGCGTACCCGATCGGGACGCTCGCGATCAAGCGCCGCTCCTGCGCCGTGTAGCGCCTGGCATAGCTGATGCTGGTCCCCGGCTCGACCCATTTGAGCATGGCGACCACGCTCTTCAGGCGCATCACCGGTTTCAGGCCAACCATCCCCTGGAAATCGGCGGAGGGAAGCACTCCGTAAAGGGTGATGCCGGGACGGATCAGGTTGCAAAACGGCAGATCCAGCACAAGGGCTGCCGCACTGTTGGCGATATGGATGTAGCGCGGCGCGAAACCCGCGGCTCTGGCCGCGGCTACCGCAGCGGCGAAAAAGGCGACCTGCTGCCCGGTATAGTGCCGGCCGGCCTCATCAAGCTCGTCAGCCGAGGCAAAATGGGAGAAGATCCCCTCCAGCTCCAGATGGGGCAGGGCCTTTAGCGCCTGGAAAAACGTTTCAGCTTCCCCGGAGGGGATGCCCAGCCGCCCCATTCCGGTATCGATCTTCACATGAATCTTCGCCTTACGGTACAGCCTGCCCGCGGCGTCGTTCAGCGCCTGAGCCTGGTCCAGAGTGTAGACCGCCGTCGACAGGTTGAAGCCGACGCATTTCCTTTCCTGTCCAGGGTAGATCCCGCCCAGAATGAGGATGGGGCGGTCGATGCCGCTTTTCCTGAGCTGGATCCCCTCCGCGAGGAAAGCCACCGCATAGGCGGTCACACCGAGCGCTTCCAATTCCAGGGCAACGTCCATGAAACCGTGGCCATAGGCGTCCGCCTTCACCACGGCAAGGATGCCGCACCCCTTGGGAGCTCTTTGAACAATGACGGAGTAGTTGTACCTGAGTGCTGCCAGGTCGATTTCAGCGACAGTCGGGCGGCTATCCATAGGAGATTTCCGATCCTGCACCTTTGGTGGATTCAAGCTGAATCGCCCCGGGCGAACGCGCTGCCCGGGGCGATTCAAGTCATCCGGATTATCTACCACTTCTGCACCCTGCTGTAAAGGCAAAAACCCGAAAACAGTTGACTTTCCAGGAGGATTCCATTAAGTTACCGAAAAGCTTTTGGCCAGCTGGGGGAGTTCGCAAGAACTGAGACAGGCGCAGCCTGAGACCCTTTGAACCTGATCCGGGTAAGACCGGCGTAGGGAAGCGGCGCGCACTCCGACCTGCATAATTCTGGAGCCGTGACCTTCCCCGTCGCGGCTTTTTCATTTAAACCTGAAAACATTTGGCCACAAAGAAGCACAAAAGGCACAAAAACAGGCTCAAGTCTTTTACAATAAAAAAACGTCATCACCGAGCTGGATTAAACCTTCGCAAGGAAAAGGCCTTTTTTTGTGCATTTTGTGCCTTTTTGTGGCAAAGGGCTTTGGGTTCTGTTTTTTCTCCGTCTCTTTTTGGTTCATTGAATCGGCTTTACATCTAAAAGGAAAACCGTTGCTGAAGCTCGTGGTTGACCATAGCGGAAAAGGGAAGCAGATCGGCGGGCTCTACCTGATCACGGACCAGGGAGACCGCCTCCTGGAGCGCGTGCGCGAGGCCCTCCAGGGAGGCGTCAGCGTCCTGCAGTACCGGGACAAGGTGCGCAACTTCCAGGAGCGCATGACCCTCGGCGGGGAGCTGAAGCTCCTCTGCGCCGGGTTCCAAGTCAGCTTCATCGTGAACGACGACCTGGAACTCGCGGCCGCGCTCGACGCCGACGGCCTGCACCTGGGGCAGGAGGACGGCAACCCGGCCCAGGCCCGCGCGGCGCTCGGCCCCAAGAAGATCATAGGCATATCGACCCACTCCCTTGAAGAGGCCCTCGCGGCGCAGGCGGCGGGCGCCGACTATGTCGGCTTCGGCGCCATCTACCCGACCAGCAGCAAGGAGGTGCCTGCCACCCAGGGCCCGGAGGGGCTCGCCCTCGTGAAGGGCGCGCTTGAGATCCCGGTCGTGGCGATCGGCGGCATCACCAGGGACAACGCCGGCGCGCTCATCGACTGCGGGGCGGACGCGGTCGCCGTCATCTCGTCGGTGCTGTCGGCACGCTCTCCCGGCCTTGCGGCCAACGAACTGGCGCTTCTCTTCAACAGGCGCTGTGCGCGCCCCCGGGGAGCCGTCCTGACGGTCGCCGGCAGCGACTCGGGAGGGGGAGCGGGGATCCAGGGGGACCTGAAGACCATCGCCCTCCTGGGAAGCTACGGCGCCTCCGCGATCACGGCCCTGACCGCCCAGAACACCAGGGGGGTCTCCTCCATCCACCCGGTCCCGCCGGCCTTCCTCGCCGAGCAGATCGACGCGGTCCTCTCGGATATCCCGATCGACGTGGTGAAGGTCGGCATGCTCTTCTCGCCCGAGAACACGGCGATCCTCTCCGACAGGCTCACGGCCTACCGGATCAGGATGATCGTCCTCGACCCGGTGATGAGCGCCAAGGGGGGGGTGGCACTTTTGGAGGACGAGGCGCTCGCGGTGCTGAAAAGGCGGCTCATCCCGCTTTGCTACCTCCTCACCCCGAACATCCCGGAGGCGGAACGGCTCACAGGCCTCACCATAACCGACCAGGCAGGGATGGAACTGGCGGCCCGGGCGCTGCATCTCATGGGAGCCAGGAACGTGCTGGTCAAGGGGGGGCACCTGACCGAAGGGGTGGCGACCGACATCCTCTTCGACGGGTCCGGCTTCATCCGGCTCACCGCGCCGCGCACCCTTTCCAGGAACACCCACGGCACCGGCTGCGCCCTTGCCTCGGCGATCGCCAGCTTTCTCGCCCAGGGCGAGACCCTGCCGGACGCCGTCCTCGGGGCGAAACGTTTTATCACCCGAGCCATCAAGTTCGCCCAACCCCTGGGAAAAGGGCACGGGGCGGTCAACCACTTTCTCGCAGCAAAAGACCAGGCCGAGCCCTAGCTCGGCATTTCATCAGGAGTAGCCATGACCCAGCTCGAAAGCGCCCGCAAGGGGATCATCACGGAAAAGATGCAAGCTGCAGCCCTCTCGGAGGGGGTCGAGCCCGAGTTCATCCGTGCCGGGATCGCCGCAGGCAACATCATCATCTGCCACAACAACAAGCACGCAAACGGCAAGCCGCTTGCGGTCGGCAAGGGATTGAGAACCAAGGTGAACGCCAACATCGGCAGTTCCGCCGACGACCTCAACATCGAGAAGGAGCTGGAGAAGGCGCGCGTGGCAGTAGCCAGCGGCGCCGACGCCATCATGGACCTCTCCACCGGTGGACCGGTCGACGAGATACGCCGCGCCATCATCGCCGAGACCTCCGCCTGCATCGGGACCGTCCCGCTCTACCAGGCGGCGCTCGACGCGGTCAGGATCAAGAAGAAGGCGATCGTCGAGATGACCGTCGAGGACATCTTCGCAGGGGTTCTGAAGCACGCCGAGGACGGCGTCGACTTCATCACGGTGCACTGCGGCGTGACCCGGGCCACCGTGGAGCGGATGAGGCACGAGGGGCGCATCATGGACGTCGTGTCCCGCGGCGGCGCCTTCACCATCGAGTGGATGGCGCACAACAACATGGAGAACCCGCTCTTCGAGCACTTCGACCGCCTGCTTGAGATCACCAAGGCCTACGACATGACGCTCTCGCTGGGCGACGGGTTCCGTCCCGGCTGCCTCGCGGACGCGACCGACCGCGCCCAGATCCACGAGCTGATCCTCCTGGGCGAACTGACCCAGCGGGCTCAGGCGTACGGGGTCCAGGTGATGATCGAGGGCCCCGGCCACATGCCGCTGAACCAGATCGAGGCCAACGTCCTGCTGCAGAAGCGGCTTTGCCACGGCGCCCCGTTCTACGTGCTGGGCCCCCTGGTGACCGACATCGCCCCCGGCTACGACCACATCACCTCGGCGATCGGCGGGACCATCGCGGCCGCGGCCGGCGCCGACTTCCTCTGTTACGTGACCCCGAGCGAGCACCTGCGTCTCCCGACGGTTGAGGACGTGAAGGAAGGGGTGATCGCCTGCCGCATCGCAGCGCACGCAGCCGACATCGTGAAGGGAGTGAAGGGTGCCATCGAGCAGGACAACCAGATGGCACGTTGCCGCAAGAAGCTCGACTGGGAGGGGCAGTTTGCCCTCGCCATCGACCCGGAGAAGGCGCGGCGCCTGCGCGCCGAGTCCGGCGTCGCCGAGCACGGCGCCTGCACCATGTGCGGCGAGTTCTGCGCCTACAAGGTGATGGACGACGCGACCGAGCGGGAAAGGGCGAACGCCGCGGCCTGATCCCGACGACTGCACCCCGCAGATTTCCCCCTGCCAAACCAACAAAAAAGTCGCCGACCTCTTAAAGGTTGGCGGCTTTTTTGTTTTCCGGAAGGAGCGCCTATTTTGATACCGGCAGGGGCAATGCGCCGAAGGATCCCGGGGTCGCAAGGTAGGGGCGACCCGGTGGGTCGCAGTTGCAGGCCAGAAACCTGCACGGATGAACCGGAATCAAAGCAGGGCGACCCACCGGGTCGCCCCTACAGGATCCCTCGTCCGGCAAGGACAGGCCAGCGTCCCTGCCGCGGCCGTGCTGGACTTTGAAGGGAGGGGTGTTAAAATCCGGAAGTACTTTAACCGGAGGCAAGCAGTCCGTTCAGCAGGACCGTCAAGAATAATTGTCAATTGTCAATTGTCCATCAGTAGTGTCCGATTTGCTTTTTGCTTTCGACAATCGCCGTGCTGTAGACCGTAAAATGCGGCAGATCGACCGAGTAAAGTTGAAATCACCAAACAACACAAAATCTTTTCGCCACAAAAAGGCACAAAAGGCGCAAAAAACTTCTTCAAGCTTTTAAGCTTTTGTGCGTTTTGTGGCCAATTTTTCGTTTGTGGTTTTGCAGGCAAGAATCAAAACGGACAACGCTGAAAATAAACCTTTAATGCCTTTACCTTTTTGCGCATTTTGTGCCTTTTTGTGGCTAATGTTTCTTTGTGGTTTGTTTGCAGGAATTAAACCGGACAACGCTGATTGTCCATTGTCAATTGCTGAGGTGGCTATGAGACGTTCCGCAATCATCATGACAATCGTGGCCGTCGCGCTGCTGGCGTTCGGCATTTTTTATCTTATGGACACGACCGGTCCGGCACTCGTCCTCTCCCCCGCGTCCGGGCCGGTCTCCGCAAAACGGGAACTCACCCTGACGCTTCGAGATCCCGGCAAGGGGCTCAAAAGCCTGAGCGTCAGCGCGGTCCAGGGGGACCGGACCATACCTCTTCTCTCCAGGCAGTACCCGCCCGGCAGCCACGAGGGTCGCGAGACCCTGAAGCTGGCGCAGGCAGGCCTCAAGGAGGGTCCCTTCCAGTTGCAGATCACCGCGACGGACCGCGCCGTCTTCCACTTCGGCGCGGGTAACAGCACCGTCCAATCGCCAAGCTTCGACTTCTGGAACAAGCCGCCCGCCGTGGTGGTCCTCAGCACCGCACACAACATCTCCCGGGGCGGTGCGGGGCTGGTGGTCTACACCCTGAACAGGGAGGTCGAACGGACCGGAGTCGTCTTCGGCAACCGCTTCTTCCCGGGCTACCGGCAGTCCGGCGACCTCTACGCCTGCCTGTTCGCTTTCCCCTACAACCAGGCGCCGGAGAGCTACCTTCCGAAGGTGCTGGCAATCGACCGCGCCGGCAACGAGCGGCAGGCCGGGATCTATTTCCACCTGCTCCCCAAAACCTTCCCGAGCGACCGGATCGAGCTGAGCGACGGCTTTCTGGAGAAGGTGTCCGCCGAATTCAAGGACCGGTTCCCGCAGGCGGCAACACCCCTCGAAGTCTTCCTGAAGGCGAACAGCGAGCTGAGGGGACACGATCTCAAGCTCCTCGAGGAATGCGGCCGCAAGACCTCGCCCGTGCCGCTTTGGGAGGGGAACTTCCTGCGCCTGGCCAACTCCGCGCCTCGCGGCAGCTTCGCCCAGCAGCGCAGCTACCTGTACCACGGAAAGCAGGTCGACCGGCAGACCCACCTCGGCATAGACCTCGCTTCCCTGGCCCACGCCCCGGTGCCCGCCGCCAACCGCGGCAAGGTGGTCTACGCCGACGACCTCGGCATCTACGGCCAGTGCGTCATCATCGACCACGGTCTAGGGCTGCAGACCCTTTACGGGCACCTGAGCCGGATCGGTGTGAAGGTCGGGGACGAGGTGAACAAGGGGCAGATCATCGGCAGCACCGGGGACACCGGCCTGGCCGGCGGCGACCATCTCCACTTCGGAGTGGTCATCTCCGGGGAGCAGGTGAACCCGATCGAGTGGTGGGATCCCACCTGGATCAGGAACAATGTCACCGGCAAGCTCGAGGCCGGCAAATCCGCAGTCCCGGCGCGTTAGTCCCGGAATCCGGCCCGCGTTTCGACTCCGCTGCGCGCACGCATCGGCTCGCCACCCGGCAGGCCGATGCGTGCGCCGGTTGACCGGATTAAGGCACGGACCGAGGCAGGCGAAGCACCACCAAGGCTTTCCTGATTTGATTCCTGCTGATCTTCGAACTCCCGCGCTCCTCCCGGACAAATACGAGAGTTCCTGCATACTACATCCTCGCCTAAATCCTGTAGAGACGCATTGCATGCGTCTCAGCACTGTAGCAATCGCCAAGACCAATGGTTCTCCCGGAAGCGGGCTCGGCTGGATTACGGAGACGCATGCAATGCGTCTCTACGCACGGATGGAGCGTTCGCTTAAGCGGAGTCGAAGCGCCTACAACCTGCACCGAAGTTACCTTGTCCCTTTGAGGTAATTGACAATTTCGGCTCAAACAGTAAAGTTCACAGGCAGCTTGGCTGTCATTACTGAAAATCCGGAAGCTCCGGGGGTACTCATGAGACAGATCCTGATAGGGCTACTGCTGCTGGTTTGTCTGGCCTGTGGCATGCCCCCAAGATGGTGCAGTGCGTCAGACCAGGGGTGGAAAGCAGTAGGCGTCAGGGGAGGGTTTTCCTCTACGCCCAAACATGATTTTTTTCATCAGTATGAGGTCTATACGACCTACGGCCTCCCCTGGTCCTGGCGGGCGGAATCGGGGTGGGGTGTGGCCATGGAGTTAAACGCCGCCGTGGGAGCCCTCCATGCCGCTGGTGAAACCGGTATCATCGGTGCCATCGGCCCCGGAGTGATCTTTGACAAGGCGGGCAAGGGGCTGGCATTCGACCTGGGTGGCGACGTCAACGTCCTGAGCAGGCGCAATTTCGGCAGCACGAACTTGAACGGGAATCCGATGTTCGAGGGGCACCTTGGCGTTGCCTACCGTTTCGTGAGCGGACTGGGCGTTTCCTACCGTTTTCAGCACATGTCCAACGGAGGGCTGGGGCTCGATGGCAACGGAAACATCGGACTCGACCTGCACATGTTCGGGGTGAGCTGGAACTTCTAGACAAAAGCGTGAAGGAGACCATTCGAATGCATCAGCTGGTCCTTCTGCGACACGGCGAAAGCCTCTGGAACAAGGAAAATCTCTTCACCGGCTGGACCGACGTGGACCTCTCCGATAGCGGCAGGGAAGAGAGCCGCCAGGCCGGGGAAGGTCTCCGGGACCACGGATTCGCGTTTGACGTCGCATTTACCTCCGTGCTGAAGCGGGCCATTCGCACCCTCTGGATACTGCTCGACGAGATGGATCTTATGTGGGTACCGGTTCGGAAAGATTGGCGGCTGAACGAGCGGCATTACGGGGCGCTGCAGGGGCTGAACAAGGCCGAGACGGCCGGTAAGTACGGCGAGGAGCAGGTGAAGCTGTGGCGGCGCAGTTACCAGGTGCGGCCGCCCGCGCTCGAGGAGGGGGATCCGCGGCATCCGCGCTTTGATCCGCGCTATGGCCGGCTGGGCCGGGAGTTGCTTCCGGCAGCGGAATGCCTGCAGGATACCGTGGAGCGGGTCCTACCCTTTTGGCGTGAGCAGTTAGTGCCGGCGTTGCAAAGCGGTGAGCGCCCGCTTATCGTGGCCCACGGCAACAGCCTGCGTGGCCTGGTAAAGTACCTGGACCAGGTTTCGGACGACGACATCGTGAATCTGGAAATTCCCACCGGAAGGCCGCTGGTGTACGAACTGGATGAGCGTTTAAAACCGGTGCGTCACTATTACATCGGCGCTGACCAGCCCGAATGAAACGGCGGATCTGGAGAATTCCCTTCAGTTCCGGCGCCTCCTGCCGATGACAACCTAAAGGAGGATCAGCACCATGGAAATAAGTCAAATAGCAGCCGTGCAGATAGCAGGCGCGGCGGCACTCACGCAGCAGGCAGCCTCGATGGCAATGATGAAAAAGTCGGCCCAGGCCCAGATGCAGATGGCAAACGTCATAGCGCAACAGGCTGCGCAGGGGAATACGCAGCAGGGCTTCTCCGTCTACGCCTGACGCTTACCTTTTCTGTTCCGACTCTTCCCCCCGGCACCAGGATCACCTGGGGCCACACAAAGATGCAGGGCCTACAGCAGTTACGCTGTAGGCCTTTTTTTATCCCCCTCCCACGTCAGCCAGGTAAAATACTTTTTTTTGCACCTGTTTGACAGGTGATCTTCCCTATGTATAATTCAGTAAATTTTTAATTAATACATTCACATTTCACTATCCAGGCATTTTTTGCCGACCGCGGGCGTGCAGGTCACGCCATCCCCCTGAGTTAGCTAAGGTTGCCCCTGAGAGCCGTCATGATTTCACATGCCTTGACCATTGTGATGAATGAATTGAATACGCACCTTTCCGACAGCTATGGAACTGCCCCGTCTCCAGTTCAACCTCAAGCTGGATTGGGAAATGTCGCAGAAGGGCTCGTTATGGTTCCAGGCAGTGGCGGTCTTTTAAGGGACAAGCTCTACTTATCTCTGGTGAATATAAAAGAGGAAAAAACTCTAAAGAATATCCCGAATCGCATACGCAATGATGCAACGCTCGGGGTAACCTACGAAAACCCTCCGGTTTTTATAAATTTACTGATCCTGATGACTGCAACGCACACTGAATACGTAAACGCGCTGACGGTATTGTCCAGAACAATTCGCTTTTTTCAATTCAGGAATGTCTTCACTCAAGAGAATGTAGCTCCAAATTCCATCACGATGTCGAGCGTTCCTTTCAACCCGCTCGATCAATTAGAATCATTCAAGCTGATATTCGATTTATATTCACCCACCATGGAGGAAGTCAACCATCTGTGGGGGACGCTTGGAGGAAAGCAGTATCCGTTTGTTTTGTACATGATGAGAATGCTCGATCTGAAATTCAAAGCGGTACAAAAACAAAGCGGGGTCATAACCGAAATAGTCAGCGATTTCTATCACAAGAATACGGGAACTCCTTAACATGGCTGAAAGTTTAAAGAGCGGGTACCAGCGTTTGTTTGAAATACGCCTTCTCCACCATTATTGGTTGGATGAAGGGGCCACCGTGTTCGACGTGATGCCGTCTCAAGAAAAAAGAGACACCCGCCTACTGTCGTATGATATGCGCTCCTTCCTGGCGGTGGCGCCAACAGCTGCAGCGGCACGGGTACTCAAGGATTTGGCTTGTGTGTATAGAAACACGTCGCTGGGCTGCATAGTCGCGGTACCGGAAAGCACCGTGGTTCCAGATGATGCAACCTTCGAATTTATAGTGACAGTGCAAGACTCAATTTTTTACGACTATACCGCGCTGACGCTACGACCGCAGAAGATTCGGGAACTATACTACCAACCCGGGGACACGACCTACCGGTACAAAGAGAACGTGCCGGTTTTGTCCAACCTGACAGGAGCTTCAAGGGGAAACGGAGTCAACAAAGTTCTCTTCTTGTCCAGCGAGATCCCCGCGCCTGCCGCTGAAGACCAGGTGGAATCGCTTGTCATATCGGGAAATGCTCTACTGCAACTTACCGGTGACCAGCCTGGTGCCGGCACGCAGCAACTAGATGCCCAGGCGACCAATTTGCCCGTCTTCGTCCACCAAGGGGACGTGCCGGTCATTGTGCCTCCCGCCGGCCTCGTCGGGGCACCGGCACGCGGGGTACGGTTGACCGGAGACATTCCGGACCGAGTTGCAGTCCTGATCCGTCTTTCGGCGCTACGGTCCGATGACACCGATTTCAGCCTTATCGACTCAGAGGGACATGCGAAGGCCACTGGCCCGGTCTTTGAGATACGGTTCAAAAACCGGTCCACGACCTGGCAATATTTCGATAAGAGCACTGGAGCATCGATCTTCGCCGAGAGTGATCCGCTGCCGCTGACTTTTTACGGGAACGCAGGCAGCAGGCAAAAGCCGTCGGAAGGTCTGGTCAAGGCTGTGCAAAGCGGGAGTAAAGTCACCCAGCTGGTCTCGGAGATCTTCATATGACAGTAGATCGCTCAAACCAGGATCTTTCTTGCCACAAAAAGGCACAAAATACGCAAAAAAATTCCTTTAAGCTTTTAACTTTTGTGCGTTTTGTGCCTTTTTGTGGCCAATCTTTCTTTTTGTTTTGAACGCAGGAATCGCGCGGGAAATTGAAGAGAGCTGTTAATCGCAGATACAAAGGGAGGTAAAAAGCTATGGCAACAGTGTACAGGACGCCTGGGGTCTACATAGAGGAGATCCCCAAGTTCCCTCCTTCTATTGCACCGGTTGAGACTGCTATACCTGCGTTCATCGGGTATACGGAGAAAGCTGAAGATCAGGCTGCAGACGACCTGAGCTTGAAGCCGAAGCGGATTTCCTCAATGGTTGAGTATGAAAATTATTTCGGGGGACCGCAGAACGAGGAAAAAATCACCGTCGCCATAGATCAGAAGCAGGAAGATAGCGTCATTACCGTACTGAAGGCCGTGGCGAGCGTCACGGAATCGGCGCGTTCGAAGCACCTCATGTCTTACGCCATGCAGATGTTTTTCGCCACCGGCGGAGGGCCGTGCTTTATCGTCTCAGTGGGTACCTACAAGACACTCGGTGGCGCACTGGTACAAACAGAGATAAAGTCAGGCCTTGATGCTTTATTGAAGAAGGACGAGCCGACGCTGATAGTGTTCCCCGAAGCGCAATTCCTCTCCATTGCGGATTTCAAAACGCTCCATGACGCCGCGCTCAAGCAATGCGCAGATTTGCAAGACCGTTTTGTCATCATGGATCTGCACGGCGGCAATGATTCCTTGTCGGATCCGGAGACCTCCCTGCTCGATGCAGTCGATACTTTCAGGACAAGCGGCATCGGCACTGACAATCTCAAGTATGGCGCTGCCTACGCTCCGAACCTGGAAACTGTCCTGGACTTTGCTTTTGACGAGACAAAGATCGATGTGGCGATAACCACCAATGGCACAGCCGCCGCCGCGGTCAAACTGGATACTCTTAAAGCAGGCAACAATCACGCCTATGAGCAGGCCAACGCGGCGATCCGGGACATGTCCTGCAAAATGCCCCCGTCATCTGCCATGGCAGGAATCTACGCCGCAGTCGACAACAGCAGGGGAGTCTGGAAGGCGCCGGCCAATGTCAGCGTGAGCTCCGTCGTCAAGCCTACCATCGACTTTTCCAATCTGGAGCAGGACCAGATGAACGTTGACGCTACAGCCGGCAAATCCGTCAATGCCATCCGTTCCTTCCTGGGCAAAGGGACTCTCGTCTGGGGCGCCCGGACGCTGGCCGGCAACGACAACGAATGGCGCTATGTAAGCGTCCGCCGCTTCTTCATCTTCGTGGAAGAGTCGTGCAGGAAAGCCACCGGGCAGTTCGTCTTTGAGCCGAACGACGCCAATACCTGGGTGCGCGTGCAGGCGATGATAGAGAACTTCCTCACCGTCCTCTGGCGCCAGGGCGCACTTCAGGGCGTGAAACCCGAGCACGCCTTCTATGTGGCAGTGGGTCTCGGTAAAACCATGACAGCTCTCGACATACTCGAAGGCCGCATGATCGTGGAAATCGGTATGGCCGCGGTCCGGCCCGCTGAATTCATCATCCTCCGGTTCTCCCACAAGATGGCAGAATCATAGCTAAAACCAGCAGGCCGATCGCATATCTAAAAGGAGAATGCCATGGCACAAGAATATCCATTGCCCCGTTTTCACTTCCAGGTGGATTGGGGCGGGGCGAAGATCAGTTTCACAGAGGTGACCGGCCTCATCATGGAAAGGGAGAAGATCGAATACCGGCACAGCGACAGCAAGGATTTCAACAAACTCGCCATGCCGGGATTGGTCAAGAACAACAACTTCACCTTGAAGCGCGGCAAATTCGAGCGTGACTTCGATTTCAACACATGGCTCGATGAAATCGCCAACGAGCGGGTCCAGAACCGGCGGGACGTGACCATCAGGCTTTTGAACGAAAAGCACGAACCTGTCGCGGCATGGACGGCGACCAGATGCTTTCCGGTCAAACTCACGGCCCCCGATCTCAAATCGGATGCCAACGAGGCGGCTATTGAGAGCATCGAAGTCGCCCATGAGGGCCTGAAGCTGATGAAGATTTAACGGGACTCATCATGAGCGAATATTATCCACCATGGGGCTTCTACTACAGGGTCGAGTTCGGCATCAGCAAGAACAAGGATGACGTGCGCTTCCAGTCGGCGTCCGGCCTGTCGGTGGAATACGACATGGAGGAGTACAAGGAAGGTGGCGAAAACCGCTTCACCCACAAGCTGCCGGTGCGCACCAAGTACAGTGACCTGGTGCTGAAGCGCGGCATGCTGACCGGGTCGGAGTTGATCCAGTGGTTCCTCAAAGCCTTCCGTGACCGCGATTTCGAGCCTACAGACGTCAACGTTATCCTGATGAACGAAAAAAGCCAGCCGTTGCGCACCTGGAAGGTGGCACATGCCATCCCGAAAAAATGGGCCGTCAGCGATTTGAACGCCAACGAGAACGCCGTGGTCATTGAAACGCTGGAGCTGTCGTACCGGTATTTCACCGTTCAGGATGGGCCCTGAGCTATAGAAAAATCCCCCCTGTCACCATTTCCAGGGAAACGACCGATGCCTATCGAGATAAAAGAACTCCATATCCGCGTTGCCATCAACGCCTCCCCAAGCGGTTCGCCGGCGGCAGTGGCAACGGCTGGAGGCAGCGCGGTCGGTGACCAGGCGAAAGATGCCATAACGGCCGCATGCGTGGAACAGGTATTACAGATTCTTCAAAGCAAAATGGAGCGCTGATGGCTGCCAACGGCAAATTGGAGAAAATGCTGGTGCTCGCTTTCGAAAGCTCCGAAGACGCCGAAAGAGGCGGCAAAACGGAGGCGAAAGAGAGCTTTGAGGCATTTATCAATCCGGAAACCTACTCGCTGGAGTACAAGGTAAAAACCTCTGACGGGCAGGGCCAGGGCACCAGCGGCGCGCAGTTGAAATTCCATTACACGATGCCTGAGGAACTCAGCTTCGAGTTCCTGTTCGACAACACGGGGATAATAGATGGCACGGCCAAAGAGGACGGAGTTTTTGACGATGTGAACCGCTTTCGGAAGATGCTGACCGGCTATCAGGGGAAAACGCACGAGCCGTACCACCTTAAGCTGATCTGGGGAAACCTGGTTTTCAAAGGAAGGGCCATCGAACTTGGTATCACCCATAAGCTGTTCAATCCGGACGGGCAGCCGATACGCAGCGTAGCGAAGGTCAAGTTCAAGGGAAGCATCGAGGAGAAAAAACGCGCCAGGAAGGAAGACAGGCTCTCCGCGGACCTGACACACCAGCGCAAGGTAACGGCGGGGGACACCCTGCCGCTCATGTGCTACGAGATCTACGGGGATCCCCGCTATTACCTGAGCGTCGCGAAAGCAAACGCCCTTGGCAATTTCAGACATCTCACGCCAGGAACCGCTCTTGTTTTCCCACCCATTGAAAAAACGGGCAAAGAATCGTGAGCAACGACTCGATCATTCCAACCCCCGCGACACCGGATGTCTGCACGGTTGCCGTTCTCGTGGACGGGACCGAGATCTCCGGGGAGTTCCATGTGCTGTCCGTTTCGGTGATGAAGGAATTGAACAGGATTCCGAGCGCCGTTATTCAGCTGCGGGACGGGGAAGCATCGAAATCGACTTTTGTGGCGAGCAACAGCGAGCAGTTCATCCCCGGCAGGAACATCGAGATCCAACTCGGTTACCGGTCGCAGAACGAATCGGTATTCAAAGGGATCGTTGTCAAGCATGGCATCAAGATACGCAAGGACGGCACCTTGCTGACCCTTGAATGCCGCGACAAGGCGGTGCGGATGAGCAGCGGCGTAAAAAGCCGCTACTTTGCGGGGAAGAAAGACAGCGACATCATGGAGGAGATCATCGGGTCGTACCAATTGCAAAAGGACGTGAGCGCAACGGCGCCCGACCTGAAAGAGCTGACACAGTACGATTGCACCGATTGGGACTTTATCTTATGCCGCGCGGAAGCCAACGGGCAGGTGGTGCTGGTGACAGACGGGAAAGTGACCGTGACCCCGCCGGCTACCGGGGCCGAGCCGGTGGTTGCCGTGCGATACGGCGCGACCTTATTGGAGCTTGATGCGGAAATAGATGCCAGACGGCAAAGCAAAGGGATCAAAGCAAGCAGCTGGAGTGCCGCCGACCAGAAAGTCCTGCAAGCGGAGGCCAAAGAGCCTCCCAAAACCAGGGCCGGGAATATTTCGCCGGGCGATCTGGCGGACGTCCTCGGTGGCGGCACGCATGAGATGAGACACGGCGGAAAGCTCGGCCAGCCCGAGCTGCAGGCCTGGGCGGATGGCCGGCTGCTGAGAGAGCGGCTGGCCAAGGTGCGCGGCAGGGCAAAGTTTCAGGGATTTGCCGGGGTCATGCCCGGGAAGATAATAGAAGTGACCGGCATTGGTGAGCGCTTTGAAGGAAAACTCTACGTCTCGGGTGTCCGCCATACCGTAGACCACGGCAACTGGGAAACGGACGTACAGTTCGGATTGAGCAGCGACCTTTTTGCCGAAACCTACAACCTGCGCCCTTTGCCTGCCGCGGGCCTGCTCCCGGCAGTGAGCGGTCTGCAGATCGGAGTCGTCACCGCGCTGCAAAAGGACCCTGACGGTGAGGACCGCATCAAGGTGAGGCTGCCGGTGGTAAGTGACGTCGAAGAAGGTATCTGGGCGCGTATCGCCACCCTGGATGCCGGTAAGAATCGGGGCACCTTTTTCCGTCCTGAAATAGGGGACGAAGTGGTGGTCGGGTTCCTGGGCCAGGACCCGCGACATCCGGTGGTGTTGGGGATGTGCCACAGCAGCGCCAAACCCGCCCCTGAACCGGCCCAGGACACGAACCACCGCAAGGGATATGTAAGCCGGTCGAAAATGCGGCTCATCTTCGATGACGAAAAAAAGGTGATTCTGCTGGAAACCGCGGGTGGCAACAGCATGACGCTTTCCGAGGCAGACAAGGGGATCGTCCTGTCGGATCAAAATGGCAACAGGATCACGCTGGACGACAGCGGCATCAAGATCGAAAGCAGCAAGGATCTGACTCTAAAGGCCGCCAAGGACATCAAGCTGGAAGGCATGAAGGTGGAGTTGAACGCTCAAAGCAGTTTCAAGGCTGCCGGAGCCGCCAGCGCAGAGCTCTCCGGAGCGAGCACGACCGTAAAAGGGAGTGCTACGACGGTGATCCAGGGCGGGCTGGTGCGGATCAATTAATCCGGTTACTTCGGCAAAGGAGAGTTGAAACATGCTTCCAGCCGCGCGCGTAACGGACCTGATTGCCTCCACGGCAACCCAGGGGGTCCCGACACCGATAATCCCGCCCGGCGCACCGACGGTGCTGATCGGGGGGCTTCCGGCGGCACGCGCGGGCGACAGCTGCGGAGCCGACGCTATCATAAAGGGATCTGCGACGGTGCTGATCGGGGGAATGCCCGCGGCCCGGGTGGCGGACCTCACCGCTTCCGGTGGTGCAATCCTGCCCCCCGGCGCTCTGACTGTGCTGATTGGAGGGTAGCCGCAAATGGACTTAGCCTTTCTCGGCCGCGGGTGGTCTTTTCCTCCCGCATTCGACCGCAGCCTCGCCCGCCTGGAGATGCTGGAGGAGGAGGCCGACATCGCCTCAAGCCTGGAGGTGCTCTTCAGCACCGCTCCGGGGGAGCGGGTGATGCTGCCGCAATACGGCTGCAATCTGGCGAACTGGTATTTGAAAGTCTAGACACGCGCATGAAAACGCTCATGGCCGACAAGGTGGAGTCTGCCATCCTCTACCATGAGCCGCGTATCGATCTGGAAAGCGTGCAACTCGATGACAGCCGCGAGCTGGAAGGCGTGGTGTTGATAGAGATCATCTACCGGGTGAAAGCGACCAATTCCCGGTTCAATTTCGTCTATCCCTTCTACAAACTGGAAGGGACCGACATCAACCTGACCACCACCGTCAACCTTTTACCCGACAACGGCTGAGACATGAATCCTTCGACCGACTGCACACAAAACAGAGACCCGCTCAGACTGGTACGGGAAGGCACCAGCCAGAATGATCGTATGGCCCCGGCGCTCGATCCTGCTTTCGCGCCGGTGGACGAGCGCACCGTTGCACACCGGATGGTGTTCGCGCAGGCGTACTCCGCATTTCTGAACTATTTCAATTCGGGCAACCTGCCGGCTGGCAACTGGCAGCCGTTTTTCAGCACGGATGTGTCGGTGCAGCTGGCCGTAGCTGCGGTGCAGGATGTGGAGTTCTACAAGTCGACGGTAAAAGGGTATTTCTATTTTCTCAACAACCGGAGCAATGCATCAGACGAAGACGGACTCAGGAACCACCTCGGTTATCTCTTCAGTTGCGCTGCCACACTTGCCAGGCAGCTGGATCTGTTGAAAGAAGGTCTGCCGGCTGAACTGCCGCTAAAGGGCTCCTTGCAAAACCTGATACGGGGCCAACTGGCGCCGGCCTTCAAGAACCTGATGCTCTATTACCGGGACGGAATCAATCCCGACCCTCCTGCACCGCCCGACCCACCCTACCAAAACGATCTGGCTGCCGCCTTGCGCATCCTGGGCGAGCAGAACAGATTCACCGTCATAAGGGACCAAGGCCTTTCTGTCGATTGGATTTCGGAAGACGGCGCCACTCAATGGTCCGACTATCTGGTTCATTTGAACGACCCGCTGGTATATCCAGCGACGAAAATCCACGGCAGCGGCGTTACGCTCTTTGAGCGCATCAACCACATCGCCACCTACAACCTGTTTACTTCCGCTTTCGACAGCCTGCTCAGAGCGTATGCCCGTACCGTAGCCGATGCGCAACTGGCGCTGGAAGCGACCTTCAGCGACGACAGCCACGAGCCGCATTATGCGCTGTTTTTGGCCTACCTGCGCCTGTCGGAATACGCCCGCACCGAGGTCAACACGCTTACCGCGCGGCATCTCGACTTCTATTATCGGGAGGTACTCCGCCTCCAGGAAAAGGCCGCCGTGCCGGGCCAGGCGCATCTGCTGGTGGAGCTGGCCAAACAGGCCCCAAGCTTCCTGGTAAAGGCGGGAGAGCTTTTCAAGGCAGGCAAAGACGATCTCGGCATCGAGGCCTTCTTTGCCAATGACCGGGATTTCCCCGCGAACCAGGCGATGGTGGCTGAGCTGAAAACGCTCTACCGGCATAAGAACAGCGGCAGCGACACCCTCCCCTTCCAGGACGGACGCCTCTTTGCTTCACCCGTCGCCAATTCGGACGACGGCGTGGGGGCGGAGATACTGGCAGCGGACGGATCCTGGCATCCCTTTTACAACAAGGTCTACCGGGACGGGGCGCTCTCGGAAATCAGGATGCCGAAGGCGGATATGGGCTTTGCCATTGCGTCGCATTATCTGGCGCTGGCGGAAGGAAAACGCACGGTTACCGTCTCGTTTACCGTCAGCCGCCCCGAAAATCTGCCTCTGTCGGCCAACCGCAGGGACGACGTTGTTTGCCTGTTCTCCGGCGAGAAAGGGTGGCAGGAAAAGGCCGCGTCAACGTTCACCGCAAAGGGCGCTACCCTTGCACTGGAAATCCAGCTATCCGGCGCCGATCCCGCTGTTGTGCCTTATTCATCCAAGACGCACGGCTATGACTTCCCGACCGATCTGCCGGTGCTATTGGTAAAACTGCGGCATCTGGAGACGGTTGATTACCTGTATCCCTCCTTGCAGGAGGTTGTGGTAGAAAAAATCGACCTGACCGTGGACGTGCAAAGGCTGAAGACCCTGGCGGTCTCCAACGATTTCGGCCCGGTGGACACCTCGAAGCCGTTTCAACCTTTCGGAGCACAGCCACCGGCGAACAGTGCGTTAGTGATCGGCTCAACGGAGGCATTTCAGAAGACACTTGCCAGCGCCGCCGTCAATGTGCAGTGGCAAAGCGCGCCTGCGCCGTATGGCAAAGACACGGTGAACCTGACCACGGAGTATCTCCAGGACGGAAGGTGGCAATCATCCGGTATTGTGCCGATCGACATAGTGCCGTCGGACCAGACTGTTCCCGACATTTCGGCCGGCATACCGGATATGTCGGTTGCTCTTACTGCAAGAAGAGTGGGATCTTCGAGTCAGGGCTCTTATGAGCAGCCGCTGGAGATATGGCCACCGGAGCGGCCAACCGGCGCCGAACCCTTCCTCGATGCACCCGATCTTTCGCAATCGCAGTATTACGGCACCTCGTCGCGCCAAGGCTTCATCCGTCTGAAGCTGACCGATGATTTTGGCCAGGCTGGATTCGAACAGGCCTTGACAGCTTACATAAAGAACGTCATTGACGGGGTTCCGGCCAGCGACAACCCCAAGCCGGTACCCCCGACCGGACCCTTCATAAGCGAGCTGACCGTAGATTACCTTGCAACACAGGCAATAGATCTGACAAGCGCAGAGACGTCGGGGCTTGAGACATCCCGCTTCCGTTTCATGCACATCGCTCCCTTTGGTTATGCCGATGAAACCGGGGGATCGGGTCAGCCGGTTTGCCTGCTGCCTCAACTGAAGCACAAAAACCAGCTCGACCCAAAACTCCCGCAGGGGAG
>Ga0209540_10001219_pt1 | contig 20333 bp, 17 predicted proteins | sample BarGraIncu01121A_FD_184501 | JGI IMG/M metagenome (GOLD analysis project Ga0209540, IMG submission 184501) | Arctic peat soil microbial communities from Barrow, Alaska - Barrow Graham LP Incubations 011-21A (SPAdes) (version 2) | ecosystem: Environmental > Terrestrial > Soil > Wetlands > Peat... | reverse complement strand
CGAATGGAGATTCAAAACCTTCCAATTTCAATTGATTGGGACTTACATATTCTGGCACTTGTGCACGCTTTTTACGGGATGATCTCATATTTCCTTGCATTTAGTTACACAAAAATAACGATAATATATTGATTGATAATAAATGTCAGGTTTTTCAGCAGACCCTAAGTATTATACTATTTGTCCCTTTAAAACAGAATTGACGTTGTAAATACTTCATATTCCGACGTTACACAAGGCCACCATAAACGACCTTCTATAAAATCAAGTTCTTCAAAAGCGGGGTCTCATCAGGAGCATATTATTACAAATAGCTGTGATAATATGCTCCTGATGAGACTCAGTTATTTATTAGCGAACAAGAATAAATAAATAGTTAAATGTACACATATTCAAGCCTCAGCAAACAACATGTAGCAAAAACTTGATTTTTTTTCATACTTTTGCCACAAATCTATTTACAAGAAGTTCGCCTAGCTGACTCACAACAAGAATAGCAAATACATTTATATTCTGATTTTATTTTTAACCGCCTCTATCTTTTGTTGTAGCCTCCAAAATATAAAATCTATGCTTCGTAAACTATTATAGAGATAAAACGATATAAAACAAGCATATTAGTTCCAATAGACTATTTATTGGGATCGAATTTATTGTGCCCTGCTTTGATTACAATCTGTATTTTACAAAGAACTATCATTTGAATTTATATATATTTTAATAGTTTTTTATTCAATAATTCAGGATTTATTTCTACACCTATAAATTTGAGATGTTTTACATTCACGTTTTCATTAAGCTTATTGCATACTTAATGGCAAAGAAAAAAATAGGACTATTTTTTTCTTTGATTTTTATTTTTGCATCCAATCTCAAAGCTCAGATGGAAAATGAAACTACAAGTACAATTATTTTATCACTCGGCCCTGCATACTGCTCTGCAGACACAAAAGAGTCACCTATTAAACAGAATATTTTAAATAACAAAGACATCACATTGGGCTTTCGGATGAAATTTCCGAACAATTTCGGGTGCAGAACTACTTTTAGTTATATCACTTTCACCGGATCGGACGGAGCTTCTAAATCCAGGTCTTATTCATTTTCGTCCAAAGCATGGCAACTGTCTGTTGTGGGTGAATATGCAATTTCAATCGGACGGTCTTACATATCCGAACCTTCTCAAAATTCCGTCTATTTCTTTATAGGCATAGGTCTACTCAATTGTATTCCAAAATTAGATTATTACAAACGAGCAAATTACCAATACAAAACAGATGCAAACATCTCGCCTATTATACCTTTAGGATTTGGGTATCAACATGACTTCAACAATAATTTTCAGATTGGAGTTGAATATAACTTAAGATGGAGTTTCTCTGATTATCTTGACGGTTTTAAGCCGCCATACCCTGAATCTAAATCCAGAGATATGCTGCAAGGGTTTTCAATCACGCTCGGATACAGAATAATGTAGTCCACAGTCATTCCTCAAAAAAAAGTGCAGTGATAAATTACCACTGCACTTTCTTCAACTAAACAACCTACCTCTAATATAAACTTATGAATCTTTTATCGCAAAATCACTGTTTTCGAAAGCTCTTCATTCTGTGTTACAACATATACAACATATGCTCCGGCAAGCTGATTCGTTTCTATGTTGGTTGTGCCTCCTTCAAAATTTGCATTTTTTACAAGCACTCCTGAATTTGCATTATAGAGACTTAATTTACCATGTTCAGTCCCTCTGTTCTTTATCACAATTGTCTTCTGAGTAGAGTAAACCTCTATTTCTTTTGTTTCATTGATATAAGCAGTTCCTTTCCCTTCACTCGCAACGCCTACTGCAGGGAGTCTTGATGGAGTTGCAGATTCTGAAGCTGTTGGGACTGTAAATGTTTGTGGTATTGAAGTTACGATTTTAAATCGTTTTACAATTGTGTCATTTGCAGCAGTAAAAGAGTACTGAGCACCATTTGCATAAACATCAATCAATTTATTTTCAACCAGATCAATCAAATATAATTTTTGATACTCGGGAGCTAAATTTTCATGATTAAATGTAAGAGTATAAAGCGAATCCTTAGCTGCTATAAAACCAATGTATGAATTATTTATATTATCAGTGGCATCAATTTGAAAGTTACCATCGGGCTCCATCGCAAAAATCTTGGCCAAAGTCGGACTGCCGAAGATTTTATACTCATCCCACCCTTTGTTATAGTAACGCGAACAGGAAGAAACAGAAAATAGCCACAATTGATCAGAAGTTTGCGAGCCTTGTTTAAGGTCAATACGCGTTCCAACTAAATTCTGAGCTGACACATTAGATAACACTAATATTAAGGCCAGCACCGCCAGTAAAGATTTAATAGTAGTTGTTTTCATAACGAATATTTTTAAGAAAATACAGATCACTTTATCAAGCAATCATGACGTTACAAACATAGCGAATATGTCACAGACTGTTGATATAGAAATATTTGTATTCAACACTACAAATCAGTTGTAATTTATACAGACATTGCTATTGATTCTGCGAATGTCAGAATGAGGAAGTTTGGCATTTTGGAGTTAAAACAGGTGGAAAGCGCAAAGAAAAGAGAATTTAAGCACAAAACATGTAGCAATATTGTCGGCCAAGGCAAACCATATTGAAATTATTATCACAAACAACAAGCAGGTATAATTAGACTAATTTCGGAGCACAAGTGAAACTTTATGTAAAATAATTAGGCATAGACCAATCTATTAGTCTAATTTATATTTTGTAAGTATACTTTACACTTACAAAACAACTTTAGTCTCTTTTTTACGATTTTTATTAGGTTAATCAGCTCATTTGGCTTATTCATTTGATTTAAAAATGAATAAATTACAAATAGAACTATAGAATATCCGACCAAACCGTATAGTTAAAAGCATAGAAAATAAGCATTTAAGACATTTAGCAATTCGAGCAGATGGTCAATAAACTACTAAATAGACCTTTAGCTTATTGAGAAAAATCCATCGACTCAACAAAGTATTACAAATCATTGTTGTTCAGTAAACTTTATATATGAAACTTTGTAAGAGATTTCTCACTTCGTTCGAAATGACAATCAATCTTTTATGTTTGAGGTAGGGGTAGGTTGACGGCTATGCCGCCAACCTACCCCTACCCCCATCCTTTACAAAAAAGGTGTAATAATCTGTCATTCTGAACGAAGTGAAGAATCTACTGCCCTTTACCGGGCAACAAAGTATTACAAACATAAAAGGAAAACCAGATTATATCCTATAGGAAAATAGAAGAAAAACCAGAAATGGACAGACACAAACAACCCGAGATATGCAATTGGAATCCGAAAACTGTATCCTGACCGCCATGTTTAATTTATCAATTGTCATTATCCGGAAACAATCGCAATTCAATGAATGCCACAAAAAAAAGGGAAACAAAACATCACGCTTTGATTCCCCTGTCATTATTAAATAAAAAAACGCAAGAAAGAAGATATTACCGGATATTCAAGTCGTAAGGTAAACGAGCCTGAATACCGTTAATTTTATCCAGGTTCTTCACCTGTTTAAATAGATTATATTGCTCACCCAACTGAATTTTTGCAATACGGGTTTCCACATCCTTACCGAAGTTTTTCATTAGCTTAGTCATAAAGTCTTCTTTTTCGGGATATTCTTTGATATTATACGATTTCAGCTTAGCCTTCTCCACCGCCAGTTTAATGGCATCGTTCAGGCCTCCTATTTTATCTACCAATCCTATTTTCAACGCATCTTCACCTGTCCATACGCGGCCTTCGGCAATGGCTTTAATTTGTTCTATTTTCATTTTACGTCCATCGGCACAGCGTTTCACAAACAGCTCATAACCGCGATTCACATAGCTTTGCATCAAATCACGTTCTTCGGGTGTAAATGGTCGGTTTATAGAGATTGCATCACTCATTTTATTAGTTTTCACGCCATCGTAGGTAATACCAATCTTATCATCCAGTCCTTTGATATTAGGAATAACTCCGAAAATGCCAATGGATCCGGTGATGGTAGTAGGTTGCGCAACTATTTTATCGGCTCCGCAAGCAATGTAATATCCTCCCGAAGCAGCATAATCACCCATCGATACAATCAATGGCTTCTTCGCTTTAAGCACGCTGAGAGCATGCCAGATTTGCTCAGACCCGTAAGCGCTTCCACCCGGTGAACTGATACGGAAAACAACTGCCTTTACAGCCGAATCTTTTTCCACATCATTGATTGTTTTCACCAAATCTCTCGACACAATGCCATCCCCCTCGGTATCGGTTATTTCGCCTACGGCATAAATAAGCGCCACTTTGCTTTTATCATACTTAGCCGTATCAGGAACTTTAGTCATGGCCTCTTGTTTTACAAAAGTCAAATCATCACCCTTCTTCAGATTCTTTACATATTTTTTCAGAACACTATCTACCTGCTCAATATACACCAGCCCATCTACCAGCCCGTATTGTTTCGATTTTTCGGTTGGCTGAAACGTCATCATTTCGTCGGCATAACTATTTAGTTTGACTACCGGAATTTTTCGCGAAGCCGAAATTTCTTTCAGAATATTGTTCCATATCGAGCCCATAAACACGTTTACCTGTAACCGGTTGGCATCACTCATTTTGGTGTTCACGTAAGGTTCTACAGCCGATTTAAACGTCCCGACTTTTACCACCTGCATTTCGATGCCCAACTTATCAAGCGTATTTTTAAAGAACATGGTCTGAGCCGAAAGCCCCTTGAGCTCAAGCATGCCTTGCGGATTAATCAGAATTTTATCGGCTACCGAAGCCAGGTAATACATCCGCTGCGAATAATTGTCGGCATAAGCAACGATAAATTTTCCCGACTTTTTGAAGTCGATCAGTGCATTTCTGATTTCTTTTATTGAGGCCACTCCACCCGACAGCGAACCGCCTTTGAGGTAAATACCCACGATATTATCATCTTTTTTGGCTTTTTCGATATTGGCCAGTACATCGTCCAGTCCAATGGTGTTTTCGGAAGGCTTGCCCAATGCATGCGCAAATGCACCCGAAAGCGGGTCTTCTTGCGAGCGATCTATCAGATTTCCTTCGAGATCTATCTGATAGATTGAATTTGGTTTCAGCGTAGTAGCTTTATCGGCCGAACCCGCTATTGCTCCGATTATTCCGAAAGAGATAAAGATTCCCAGCAAGGAAGCTATAAAAATACCAACAATAGTTGCCAGCGTGAATTTCAAAAACTGTTTCATAAAAGAGAGTTTGATGGTTTCAAATTATATTGAAAAATTATTCTGCAAAGGAAAACAATATTTTTTGAATATCAAAACATATTTATTGAATATCAATAAATGATTCGTTTAATTTTCATCCTTTCCTTATACTCGCCATTCACTGCGCACAATAAAAAAGCTGCTTCAACTTGATGATTGAAGCAGCCTTTTCGAAAAGCAAACGTTTTTTCTAATGTTTTACTATCAATTTGTTTTGATAGGTATTTGTTCCATCAGAAACTATTACTGCATAAACTCCATTTCTGAAAGATGAAGTTTGAAGATTGAACTTCTTTTCCTTCTTGGTGGCAGAATAAACAGTCAACCCATAACTATCAACTACCTTGATCTGGTAAGATGTGGAATTTGAATTTTCTGAAGTAGAAGAAAGAAGGTTATTTGTTATTGTATTCTCAGCAATGCTTACTTCTACCTGATCAGAGGTTGGATTGGGTGATAATGAAACTATTGCAACCGCTCCACCCATCCCAGAAGATACATATCCAGTAACCCAAAGATTTTTACTCCACCCACATGAATTGCCAACTTTGACATTCACGTCAAAAACATAATCCACAGAGCCCTTTGCCCGCTTAGCAGTTCTAACCTCTATCGAGTTAGTACCTTGCCCACTCAATATCGTACCCCCACCTACTGTCCACTTGAATTGATTTACACCTTCATTTGTAAAATAGTCTACTCCAAAATCATAAATGGAATAACTCCCAAACACATCACCATTAGAAAAATTAGGGATACTAATTGGCCCTAACGGAACTCCCACCCAAATATCCTTCGTAACAGTATAACTATTATTCACCGCTGCAGAAAGAGTTATTTTACCTCCACCTACTTTAGTAAGCGTCACCGAACTGCCGGATGTCGGATACGAAACAATACCAGATGGCGTAGCACTCCACACCACCGTAGCGCCGGCCGGTAAATTATCTAGGGCATAAGTGGCTTGATCGCAGACTTGGGAAGGGCCGGAGATGGTAGATTGCAAGGCATTTTTATAATATTTACGATGGGTTGGATAATCATAAGGAACATCGGCGGGGTAATGCCGCATAAGAGGAGCGCTTCCCCATTTCGACTCATATTTACCGGCATTGGTTTTGGACTTAACCGCTGAATGATCTCCATCATAATAAAATATATTTTCTGCATCAGCTTCCGTAGTTTCAGAGTAGCTAGCATCAGTCCAGTATTTCCAAATATTAGGATTACCAGAACTGTCATATTGATTCATCCAAACACGTTGCGTCCCACCTTTCGATAAATTCCATGCATAACTATGGCAATTATAAGTTCTACTGGCAGGAGCTAAAACTTCTGCATTGAGATATGCAGATGCATATTGATTTGTAGTGGTGGTTACCCATTCGGCAGTTCCTTCTGCGTTTAAAAATGTTTGTATAGTACTGCCATTTGGAGTATACAATGTAATATCCTGTGCATTACAAACTGTAACAAAATAAATAATGCATATCAAAGCTAAATTTATTTTCTTCATATTATTCACTTTTGGTTAGTATAAATTGTTTGGCATAATCGGTTACCGATTTAATTTTTTGGTCATACTCGTCTTGTGTTTGTACATATAAAACCGCTGTATTAATAAATTTATCAAGGATGCTATCTTTTGAAACTTCATTTACAAAAGGGATATATTTTGCATTAAACATAACTCGTCCAATAAACATCAAAAGAACTTGACTACCATAAGCCCCAAAGTCATGGCCTTTTTGAGTGAAAATACTGTCATTCTTAAAAGCTAGAGTTACAAGTTCCTTTTTTTCATCTGGCTTTAGTTGAGATAAAAATACAGATTGACACATTAATAATTTGAATGCAAATGGATGAAATAGGTGTCCCTCGCAAACGGGATCTAACAGTACGTAGCGTTGATATAAGCACTTTGCCGCATCTTGACGTAAGAGCAGTTCTTGATAGGTATTTATTCTCATTGTTGACTCGAAGTCTTTTTGTATGTCTCGGGCTCCATCAAACATAGCCAGTGGATTGACAAAAAAAGGATATTCCCATAAAGCTTGAATAACAGCTTGCGTAGACATCTTCCTTAGTTCGTCAACAGGGATTGATGTTGCTTGTTTCATTTGCTCTGTGCTTGTGAATTCTTTCCACTTATTCATACACGGTAATACCGGATAATTATATGAATCTACAGGACGTGGTAAATTCATATAACTTATAAGTGATTCGAATTTAGGATCACAATAAGTGCTCGTATCTATTTCGTTATTTCTACATCCCCAAGGGCATATCAAAACAATCAAAAACAATAACAACTTATATCTATTTTTCATTTCCGGTGATTATTTTTGAAATCTGTTCCAGCTCTTCTAGGCTGGCGGAATTATAGTTTTGAATAAAATTTTTCATAATTCTCTTGTTTGATTTATCAGAGCTCGTTTTATCTACGAGTTTAGTACCTAATAATAACGATTTGGCAATTCCATGTATCCCGTAGATATTTACATGATTTAGCTTTTCCCCATATTTTGATAATGTTTCAGCTTTCAATTCTTGCTGTCCAATTGAGTTTAATTGATTTAAAAAAATATCAGTAGACAAAAGCAATTCTATAAATTCAAAATTTAGAACAGAGCTACTCTTTCCTGTCTCAATATAGCCCTCTTTAGTTTGTATAGTCATCCTTTTATAAATTTTCAATAAAGACAATGCACCATCTTTTCGTTGACTTAATTCTTTAAGTCCATTGAAATTTTCCAAAACAGATGAAATTCCCTTCATTTCGTCATTATACGCGGTAAACTCAAAGTACAAAGGATATTTCATACAGCTCTCCGCCAATGCATCAGAAGACATTGTTTTTAAAATAGCATTGGGAATCTGACACGTATCAAGCATCTCTTTCCTGTTTTTCAATGATTTCCACTCCTTCATTCCAGGCTTTATAGGAAAATCATAAGACACATCTTTGTTTTGTGAATTTAGTCCTATACTAATCAGAATAAATAAAGATAAGATTCTTGTTCTCATAAAATAGTTTTTTAGAATTAATAGAATATCAGAAGAATACGAAACACGACTCGGCCTACATTATTCTGAGTCAATTGGCTACATAAAAGATACTTAAATATTATTTGCGCCGCACTCTTAAAATGAGTTTTCAAACCTGCTTGCTTAGGCTCTTTGAAGTAGGGGGGGTACTTCGGAAGTACCCCCTCCCACTTCAAACCTAAACTAGTTTAGCTCTAAGCTAAACCGGTTCACCTCTGAGCCAAACCAGTTCATGTTTTAGCTAAACTAGTTTAGGTGCGAACTAAACCGGTTTATGTTTTGGGTAAACTGGTTTACAAAAAAGGTAAACTAGTTTAGGTATTTACCAAACCAGTTTACCTTCGGGCTAAATTAGTTTACTTCTAAGCTAAACTCGTTCTACTTGGCTTTAGCTTCGGTAGCTGCCGATGTGCCTTGCCCATCAAACAACTTGCCCATTTCGTCCACAATGCTTTGTGTACCGGGGACTCCTTGTTTGGCTGCACCTTTGGCCGAGCCGTAGATCGAAAGACCTGCCTGATAAGCATCGGAACTTGCTGCTATGCGCGTATCGGATACCATTTCGGCAATGCTTGCTATCTCAGCACCCACCCTACGGGTAGCTTTAAAGAAATCCAGGTCCTTTTTATACTCCGCCATATTGGTAAAAGGAGGTACAATAAGGGGCTGTTGCTCGCCATAAAACAACCCTTTTTCTACAAACGGAATACGTGCATCGTCCATTTTAGGGAGACGTTGCTTTTGCTCCGAGCTCAGTTTAATGCCAAACGAAAATTTTGCTTTGAGTTTTGCCAACAACTCCATTACTTCTTTTTCGTCTTCTTCCGAAAACGTGGCTGAAATCAAATCTGCCATGGGAATTAAATTTTAATTGGTAAATACTTGAAAATTGTTTTTAAGCCATTAATTTATAAATCATGGATGCAAATATAGAATTAGTTTAAATACGGTAATTATTCCATTTCGTTTTATTATTCTATTTTAAAGTTTATTTGTTCTAAAATTTAAAATAGAGCACTATCTTAATAATAAGTCATCTTGATTTTTGTTATAATGCCGCACCTACGGAGCTTATGTTTCACTGAAATAAATGTTACTACCATAATATTGCTGACGGAGCACCTTAAAAGCTTCGGAGAAGCGACAGTATGGTAGTCTTGATTAGCCTGTCTTTCTTTAGCTCTGTAGGAGCGACATTATATTATGATTAAAAGTCAAGACGAACTCAATTCCAGTTCTTAAATTTCAAAAAAAATAGGGGAAACAAAATTATGTTTCCCCCACAACAGGCAATGCATGCCAAACTGCTTATTGAATTTCAATCATCCGCGATGGTTTTGGTTTGGACTCTTCCTTTTTAGGAATAGTGACATACAAAATACCATTGTCGTAACGGCCTTCAATGCGTTCTCCGTCTGCCGTATCGGGCAGTGTAAACGACCGGCTGAACGACTGATAACTAAATTCGCGCTTGGTGAATTGTTCGCCCTCAGCAACTTCATTCTCTACCTTTTTTTCAGAAGAGATAGTCAGCAAATTATTGTTTACCTCCAGTTTGAAATCACCTTTTTCGAAACCCGGAGCCGCAACCTCCACGTTGAATGCATCGGTACTTTGTTTGATGTTGACCGATGGTAAAGTAGTATTTGTTTGTGAAAAATTGCGGTTTGACCAATCGAATAAATCGCCTTCAAAAAAACGGTCAAACACAGAAGGTAGTTGATTTGAAAATCGAACGAGTGACATAGTTTAATCCTCCATTTTTTAATTAGACATTTGTTTTTAAAAGAACAAACAGAAGCTTGCAAACAAAATGCCAGAGGAGAAAACAAGACATCATGTCTCAATATAGCAGTTAGATACGACATTATTTCAGCTCTGATTATTACCTGAGATCAACCCCAAATTTTAGGCGGAATGAATTCTTTTCATTTCCATTGAAATACGGAACCGAGAGAGCACTGAAAGATAATTGATGAAATCTGCTAATTTGTCAGACAATTTTCCGAATGAAGTTGATTGGTAAAAAAGCATCAATAAAGAAAAATTACTACATTTGTCCCTCGAGACTAATTCATATTAATATAACTCTTCAATATGTACAAAAAAATTATATTTTTGGTACTCTTAGGCATTGTATATCAGGCCATCATGCTTCCTGTTTATGCCGTCAAAGCTTATCCGCGCCCAATCACCGTTACACAACCCGACGGAACTCAGTTGACCATCAGATTACAGGGAGATGAATTGCGTCACTTTAAAACCACCGAAGATGGATACGTGCTGAAAGCCAATTCAAGGGGTTTTCTGACCTACGCCTCGGTAAATTCAGCGGGTGCAATCACCGAAGGTCAGGTTGTTGCCAGAGATATAATGAAAAGGTCGGCTTCTGAAAAGCAATTTTTGAAAACTGTCAATCAATCGACGGCCGTTCAAACACTACAGCAAACAGCCATGAAGGCCAAAGCGCAACGTGCTGCCAGTGCTCCACAAAAGGTATTTCCTCATCTGGGATCTCCAAAATCGCTGGTTATTCTGGTAAATTACTCGGATAATAGCTTTATTTCTACAACGCCAAAAGCGGACTTCACGAACCTGCTGAATCAAAGCGGCTATAGTGCAAATGGTGCCACCGGCTCGGTGCGCGATTATTTTATGGCAAGTTCTTATGGTAAATTTGCTCCCAACTTCGACGTAGCGGGCCCTTATACCTTGCCTAACAATTTAGCTTATTACGGCACCAATGATGCAGATGGTAACGACGCAAATTCCGTTCAACTGGTGGTGGATGCATGCACACTGGCCAGTAATGCGGGAGTTGATTTCTCGCAATACGATACAGACAGCGATGGCATTATCGATAATGTTTTTGTTTTTTATGCCGGTCATGATGAAGCCGAAGGAGGCCCAACAGACGCAATGTGGTCAAAATTTGGAAAAGTTTACCCCGTATCGCAATATGGCGATGATGCTAATTACACCGGCACCGATGCTTCCATTACATTTAATGGAAAACTATTGGTTGGCTTCGCCTGCACTTCGGAGCTTGCAGATAGTACAGGGAACACGATGTGTGGTGTCGGCACCTTCTGCCATGAATTCGGTCATGTAATAGGGCTTCCCGATTATTACGATACTGATGACTCAAGAAAACCGACATTGAACTATTGGAGCATTATGGATGCTGGGAACTACAACAACAACGGACGAACCCCTCCTACCTATTCGGCATACGATAGATTCTACCTCGGATGGTTTAGCCCCGAACAAAAAGACACACAAGCCAACCTGACCCTATTACCCATCTATCAGGGAACGACAGAACCTGCAAACACAACCAATCAGGCTTTTCTGTTGGCAGCAAGCACCCACAATTTAGACGGAAAAAGCCCCGATCCTGCCGAATTCTTTATCGCCGAATACCGCAAGCAAACAGGGTGGGACACTTACCTGCCGGGCGAAGGTTTATGCATCTGGCATATCGATTATAATCAATCGGCATGGACTAATAACACCGTAAATGTGTACACCGGCAGCACGCAGACACAAGCCAGTCACATGCATTTATACCTGCAACCTTTGAGCGGCTCCACGACCTCTCCGGGCAGTGCTTTTACGTCGGGCTCATTTACGCCAACAACCTGGAGCAATGTGGATATAAACAGAGCCATTACCAATATAACCAAATCGGCCGATAACATCACATTCAATTTTATGCCGGCTAAAATGTCGGCAACAGCAAAGTTCACCAACTTCACGACAACATACGGCACACCTACAAGCTCCCAGGATGTTGCCATCACTGCCATGAATCTGACATCGAACTTAAATGTTTCATTCCAGAACGGTGTCAACTTTGAGCTTAAGCGTTCGTCGGAAACTACCTGGAGTAAAACGCTTAGTCTGACGCCCAATGCAACCAACCTTACCGAAACAATTAATGTGCGATATAATCCTAAAGGCTTAGGAACTCAAACAGACCAACTGAACATAACCAACGATCATTTAGCCACAACCGGTTTTAGCCTGAGCGGAACCAGTAGCATTGGGCCAAACTCTCCGGTTATTCTTGCCGGAACGGTAGAGAATACATTGCTTTATTATCCAACAAAACAGTTTTCGGCCAATAAGAAATCGATTAATATAAAAACAAACGACATTGTAGGTGATCTTACGCTGACAATCAGTGGAACCGATGCAGCTCTATTCTCCATCTCAACCAATAGTATAACTAAAGATGCTGCAAACGGAATATTCGGAAATGACATTAATGTTACATATACGCCCACCACAGTAGGAACTCACAATGCCACGCTGACCATTTCGGGAGGAGGGCTCCCGGATCGGGTGATTTCTCTTACAGGTACCGGATATTGAGAAACAGATTTGACACACAACTAAAAAAACGGGCTACCTCACAACTGAGATAGCCCGTTTTTTAGTGTTGGAATGACGCAATCGCACATCAAAACAATGCCACAAATGAATTCAATTAAGTCAGAGCCACAAATAGGTCACCTTCCAGTTCATGAAATCTAATCTTTCCTTCGCGAGCCAACCACCCCAAAGCCATATTCAGATCCCTTTCTGCCAACTTGGTTATTTTCTTTACGGTTTTAATGTTCAATTCACCGCTTTCCAATGCCGTCCATACCAGACCTGCATTTTGTCCAATTTTTTCTAACAACATAATCAACTTAGTTTAAAACGTTACTTTTAGAAATAATATCGACACAAAAATACAAAATTGCTATTATAAAGCACAAAAATACATCAGAAAAAAGCTGTTATACAAAAAAATAGATTTAGCTATTGTACATTTCGTCAATCAGTGTCTTATACTTTTGAGTCACTACCGTTCGGCGGATCTTCAAAGTATTAGTCAATTCACCGGTCTCAATAGCAAAACTTTTAGGTATCAGGCAGAATTTCTTGATCAACTCATAATTAGCCATTCCCTTTTGCTGGTCGGCAATGCGTGATTTCAAGAGCTCATTAATAGCAGGCGATTTGAGTAAATCATCTATATTTTCATAGCTGATCTGGTTTTTTTCGGCGTATTCCTTAATAGCAGGAATGGCAGGCGCAATAATTGCGGTAACATAATTCCGTTCATCGCCTATCACAGCCACTTGTTCAATATACTTATCTAGTCCTAAACGGGTTTCAATTTCCTGAGGAGCTATATATTTTCCATTCGAAGTTTTGAACAGATCTTTAATTCTTTCCGTCAAAGCCAACTTATCCTCTTTAATAAAACCAGCATCACCGGTTTTAAACCATCCATCTTCGGTAAACGAAGCTGCATTGGCAGCCGGATTATTGTAGTAACCAGCGAAAACAGTCTTACCTTTCAGCATAATTTCATTTTCATCACCGATTTTCACCTGAACGTCGGGCATAATATTACCCACTGTGCCTATCTCATAATTCACATATTCGTAACAGCATACAGTAGCTGTACTTTCAGTAAGTCCATAACCATAAATCAATGGAACACCAATACTCCTGAAGAATAAAGCTATTTCATCAGACAATTTTGCTCCGGCCACAGGTAGTATATTCGCATTTTCAATTCCCAGAGTTTCTTTTACCTTCGAAAAAATGAGCTTGTCGGCAATCGAATATCCAAATTTCAAAAGGAAATCAGGCTTCTTACCCCGTCGTAAGATATCAACATTGTGTTTCTTACCCGTTGCCACTGCCCAGACTACAATTCCCAACATAATCGGTGAATACTTCGATAAATTATCTTTTACACCCGCATATACTTTTTCCCAAAACCGGGGAACGGCACACATCAAGGTCGGATGAACGTCTCTTATCGTTCGCTGTATCTCTGTCGGACGAAGATTGATATAAATAGTCACACCCTTAAAAAGACAGAAATAGCACCAGGTGCGTTCAAAGACATGAGAAAGGGGAAGGAATGCAATCGTGGTGTCTTTGTCTGTTATGCTTGTGAGTCGGATTGTATGAATACGCATAGCCTCATTAAAACAGGAATGAGGGATCATTACTCCCTTGGGATTACCCGTTGTACCCGAAGTATATAAAATACAAGCTAAATCATCTTCACTGACTCTGCTTTGACGACCTTCAACTTCCGAATCTTTTACCGATTTTTCGCCCAAAGATAAAAAATCACTGTAATACATCCCATGATTCTCATCGGCAAAGATTACTTTTTTGTCGAATGCAATAATTTTCTTGAGAAACTTAGATGCTTTCAGCACTTCATAAGCAACATTATATTGCTGTTGATCGCCAACAAACATAACTTCTATTTCAGCATCGTTCACAATAAACTCAACTTGAGAAGCAGAAGAGGTGGCATACAACGGAATCATAATTGCCCGGTTGGCAAATAACGCAAAGTCAACAATCAGATTTTCGGCCTTATTTTGCGAAAACTGAGCTACCCGCTGCTTCTCCACAACGCCAATCTCTACAAAAGCTTTGGCAATGGCAGTTACCTGATTCGCGAGAAGGTTCCACGAAATTTTGCTCCATTCATCGGTCAGTTCTTCTCGATGATACAAGGCTACTCTTTCTCCATATTTTTTTGCCTGAGCAAATATTAATTGAGAAAAATGAATGTTTTCCATGATTCTTAGTTTTAATGAGTTAGTTAATCTTACCGGAGTACAAAGTTACAAAAAAACACGAAGGAGATACACATATCAAACTGAAATGTGCAGTATCTGGTTTATCTAAAAGTGATAGAATTTAAATTAAGCGGTTTCTTCAGGGGACAGACTCTCTGGATCAGAACTTTTTATAGTTTGAGCTATGGCTAATCTAAGCTCTTCCATAAAATTTTTATTTGATTGAATTATTTCAAATGCAATACGCGAAGCATTCTGCTGAGACTCCTTTTTACTTGTACCCGAAGCTTCGCAAATCATTTGTCCCTGAATCATCAACCGGGATTGAAAGATGTGTTTATTAGAACCATTTAATGTTTCATTCACCAGAATAAACTCCGGTTCCAAACGGTTTTTTTGACACCATTCAATGAGTTTGGACTTGAAGTTTACTTCATTCTCAGCCACTTTATCCAGGTCAACTAAGCTCCGAAACAATCGTTGTTCAACAAATTTTTTACATTGCTTATACCCATAATCCAGATAAATAGCTCCCATTAATGCTTCTAATGCATTACCATAGATATTATTATTCGTATGAGTATTAACATACTTGGTAACTTTAACCAACTTGTCAAGGCCTATTTCTATAGCTAACTGATTCAGAGAATCACGTTTTACTATTTTGGATCGGGTATTCGTGAGGAAACCTTCGCGTTGATTTTCATAGCGACAGTAAAGAATATCGGTTACTACCGAATTCAGAACAGCATCACCTAAAAATTCAAGGCGCTCATTACTCAGGTTGCAGCCATTTTCGGTGGGAATCGAAACTGATTTATGGCGAACAGCCAACTGATAGTATTCGATCTTATTGGGATAAAACCCCAGAATTTTATAAAATAAAAAATAAGGCTCTTTTCGAGCTTTCGAAAGGAGCCTTACTTTTAAAAGAATATTCTTAATCACAAACTCTTATTTTGAGTATTTTTTAACTATAACACTCGCATTATGACCACCAAATCCAAAGGTATTGGAAAGAGCTGCATTTACAGTTCGTTTTTGTGCCTTATTAAAGGTAAAATTAAGATTATAATCAATATCAGGATCTTCATCACCTTCATTAAAGTTGATGGTTGGAGGAACGATATCGTTTACAACAGACATTACAGATATAATAGCTTCAACCGCACCAGCCGCACCTAACATGTGACCAGTCATGGATTTCGTTGAACTGATATTAAGCTTGTATGCATGGTCACCAAACACTTCCTTGATCGCTTTCGACTCAGAGATGTCTCCTACCGGGGTAGATGTTCCGTGAACATTAATATAATCAATATCAGCAGGCGTTAATCCGGCATCTTTCAATGCACGTTTCATAACTAATATAGCACCAAGACCTTCAGGATGAGTAGCTGTCAAGTGATAAGCATCAGCAGACATGCCACCTCCGACTACTTCGCAAAGAATATTGGCTCCACGCGCTAAAGCATGTTCCAACTCTTCGAGAACTAAACAACCGGCTCCTTCTCCCATTACAAAACCATCACGGCTTTTACTGAATGGACGCGAAGCACCTGTCGGGTCATCATTTCTTGTAGATAAAGCGGTAAGCGCATTAAAACCACCTACACCTCCGGGTGTAATAGCAGCTTCGGCACCACCAGTCAAGATCATATTAGCTTTACCCATACGAATATGCGTAAAAGCATCAATGATGGCATTGGTTGAAGAAGCACAAGCTGAAGCAGTGGAATAATTTGGTCCGCGAAAACCATACATGATAGAAATTTGACCTGCAGCAATATCCGAAATCATTTTTGGAATAAAGAACGGATTAAATTTAGGACCTTGTTCTTTATTTGTATAGTAGTAAGCAATTTCTTGTTCAAAAGTTTGAATACCACCAATACCTGCTGCAAAAATAACTCCTACTTCGTCTTTATCAACAGTCTCTAAATCTACCCCACAGTTTTCAATGGCCTCCTTTGCAGATGCAATAGCATACTGCGCGTAAATATCCAATTTGCGTGCTTCTTTGCGATCAAAATATTTCGAAGGATCGAAACCTTTAACCTCACAGGCAAATTGAGTTTTAAACTGGGAAGCATCGAAATGAGTAATAGGTCCGGCTCCACTAACTCCGTTTTGGATATTATCCCACAATTCGGGGATAGAATTTCCTAACGGGCTAATTGTACCTAAACCTGTTACTACAACTCTTTTCAATTCCATAATAAAATTTATTGCGGAATAAAATTATTTTTGTAAAGCTTCGATATGAGCGATAGCGTCACCAACAGTAGCGATTTTTTCAGCTTGTTCATCTGGAATAGAAATACCGAATTCTTTTTCAAATTCCATAATCAATTCTACAGTGTCCAATGAATCAGCACCAAGGTCGTTTGTGAAACTAGCTGTTGGAGTTACATCTGCTTCTTCCACGCCTAATTTGTCTACGATAATTGCTTTTACTTTAGCTTCTACTTCTGACATAATTTTTGTTTTTAAGTTTATAAATAGAAATTGTTTTATAATTTTGCGGTGCAAAGGAAACAAAATTTATCGATATAACCTCGTTTTTGTTGATAAAAATTGTTATTTTTGCACAAATATCACCTTTTTGTGCAGATTTAAACTTCATACAATGTCTTTAAAAATAGCTCTGTTTGCATCCGGTTCAGGCTCGAATGCCGAGAATATAATTCGTTATTTTTCAGCCAGTAACAAATTAATCTTTCCACTTATCATTTCTAATAAAGCGGAAGCATTCATACACAAACGGGCAAAATTACTTCAGATACCATCTTTTACATTCTCACGCGAAGAATTTGCGCAGAGTGATGTCGTTGTTGACTTTTTAAAGCAGCATAATATAGATGCTATCGTTTTAGCCGGCTTCCTTCTCAAAATACCACAAAACATTATTAACGCATTTCCAAATAAGATAATCAACATTCACCCGGCCCTGTTACCTAAATATGGTGGAAAAGGAATGTATGGACACCATGTACATCAGGCCGTGGCAGATGCAGGCGAAAAAGAATCCGGCATTACCATCCATTACGTAAACAGCAATTACGACGAAGGCAGTATAATTTTCCAAACAAAATGTCCTGTTTTACCAACAGACACAGCCGACGCGATAGCACAAAAGGTACATGAGCTTGAATACAACTACTACCCCAAAATTATTCAGGAATTGTGGGGCTAAAATTATCCCGATAAAAAAAACGAAACATGTATTGCTCAGTTATTACGTCATAGTACCTCTCAGCTCCAATGCTTTTAAACGGGAACCTTTCAAGCTCCAATTTTTTCGTATCTTTGCACACTGGTAATTTTGGATTAATAAATATGTAAGTTGTTTGTTTACAAACAGCTTAAAACAATTCAAGAGATTACGCAATTCAAAAACTAAATATTCAAAAATATGGCTCTTCAATGTGGTATTGTAGGCTTACCCAATGTAGGTAAATCTACTCTATTCAACTGTCTTTCAAACGCAAAAGCTCAAGCAGCTAACTTCCCTTTTTGTACTATCGAACCTAATGTAGGTGTCATTACAGTGCCCGATGACCGACTCAATGCTTTAGCTGAACTGGTGCACCCTCAACGTATCGTTCCCACAACCGTAGAGATTGTAGATATAGCAGGATTGGTAAAAGGTGCCAGTAAAGGAGAAGGATTAGGAAATAAATTTCTTGCCAATATCCGCGAAACAGATGCTATTCTACATGTATTACGTTGTTTCGACGACGACAACATCACTCACGTCGACGGCAGCATAAATCCAGTTCGCGACAAAGAAATTATTGACACCGAATTACAACTAAAAGATCTCGAAACTGTTGAAAGCCGCATAAGCAAAGTTCAGAAACAAGCTCAAACCGGAGGCGACAAACAAGCCAAAGCTACATACGATATATATGTACAATATAAAGAAGCTCTGTTGCAAGGAAAATCAGCCCGTACCGTAAAGCTGGACCCTCTGGATAAAAAGCTTGTAAAAGATTTATATTTGCTCACAGACAAACCCGTTATGTATGTTTGTAATGTGGACGAAGCATCTGCAAAAAACGGAAATGCTTACGTAGACGCTCTACGTGAATCAGTGAAAGATGAGAATGCTGAAATTTTAATCGTCGCAGCTGCTACCGAAGCAGATATTGCCGAACTTGAAACTTACGAAGAACGCCAAATGTTTCTGGAAGAAGTAGGGTTGACAGAATCCGGAGTTTCACGGTTAATTCGCGCAGCATATCATTTATTAGATCTGCAGACTTATTTCACCTGTGGAGTACAAGAAGTCCGCGCATGGACTTTTGAACGCAGCTGGAAAGCCCCTCAATGTGCCGGCGTAATTCACACCGATTTCGAAAAAGGCTTTATCCGTGCTGAGGTTATCAAGTACGAAGATTTTACCACCTTGGGTTCGGAAGCTGCTTGCAAGGAAGCCGGGAAAATGAATGTAGAAGGAAAAGAATATGTGGTCAACGACGGCGACATCATGCATTTCCGGTTCAATGTATAGGTTTTAGACAAAAGAATAAAGGCAAAAGAGGCCTGCCGATTAATTTCAGCAGGCCTCTTTTTGTATCTTACCCTTACTTTTAAACAAACGTTTCAACATCGTCTGCACTAATACTGGGGCCTCCCAGAATAATTAACCGTTCAACTACATTACGCAACTCACGAATATTTCCAGTCCAGGAACGCATTTTCAGCAATTCAATTGCGGCATCATCAAATATTTTTGGTTGAATACCCTGTTCGCCGCAAATAAGTTCACAAAAATGGCTTACAAGTAAAGGAATGTCATCTTTTCGCTCATCCAATGTCGGAACACGAATAGGAATTACATTTAACCGATGAAATAGATCTTCTCTAAAATTACCATTTTGAATTTCCTTTGCCAGATTCTTATTGGTGGCTGCTAATACCCGAACATTAACTTTAATGACCTTATCACTACCAACTCTCGTCAATTCGTTTTCCTGCAGCACACGAAGCACTTTAGTTTGAGCCGAGAGGCTCATATCGCCAATTTCATCTAAAAAGATAGTACCACCATCAGCCTGTTCAAACTTTCCGATACGTTGCTTTATTGCCGATGTAAAAGCACCTTTTTCATGTCCGAATAGTTCACTTTCAATCAACTCAGATGGAATTGCAGCACAATTTACTTCCACATACGGAGCCTCTGTACGATTGCTCTGCTCAAACAGCAATCTTGCCACAACTTCTTTTCCCGTCCCATTATCGCCAGTAATCAAAACACGTGCATCTGTAGGAGCAACACGCTCAATCATCTTCCTTACTTTTTCAATGGGCAGCGAAGCACCAATCATTTGATGGCGTTTAGCAACTTTTTTCTTTAGTGTTTTTGTCTCTGCAACCAAGGTGTT
>Ga0209540_10001218_pt1 | contig 20342 bp, 20 predicted proteins | sample BarGraIncu01121A_FD_184501 | JGI IMG/M metagenome (GOLD analysis project Ga0209540, IMG submission 184501) | Arctic peat soil microbial communities from Barrow, Alaska - Barrow Graham LP Incubations 011-21A (SPAdes) (version 2) | ecosystem: Environmental > Terrestrial > Soil > Wetlands > Peat... | reverse complement strand
AAGGTCTTCAAGAAATACTCGGCTCTTCATCCTTTTCAAATAAAGTTCACGTTTTAGGGCTTCCGTTTTAGTGATGCAAGTTTCAGAATATACGATTTTCCAGGGACGGCCTTGCTTGGTGGAAGTAATGGCACCGGCATTATGGCGATGAATTCTTTTTTCGGTATTAGATGTACTACCGATGTAATAGTGATTCGCTATCTCACTGTAAAGTATGTAAACATAGTAAGGTATAGGCATAATGTCAGAAGGTTTAGGCAAATCGCAAATATGGAAAAAAAAGAGGTTCATGATTACTCATAAACCTCTTTCCTAATTTGTAGCGAGAGAGGGGCATGATCCCTCGACCTCCCCGATGCATCGGGACGCCCTTACCAACTGAGCTACCTATCATGTTTTGAACGAATAAGGTCTTCAAGAAATACTCGGCTCTTCATCCTTTTCAAATAAAGTTCACGTTTTAGGGCTTCCGTTTTAGTGATGCAAGTTTCAGAATATACGATTTTCCAGGGACGGCCTTGCTTGGTGGAAGTAGTGGCACCGGCATTATGGCGATGAATTCTTTTTTCGGTATTAGATGTACTACCGATGTAATAGTGATTCGCTATCTCACTGTAAAGTATGTAAACATAGTAAGATATAGGCATAATGTCAGAAGGTTTAGGCAAATCGCAAATATGGAAAAAAAAGAGGTTCATGATTACTCATAAACCTCTTTCCTAATTTGTAGCGAGAGAGGGGCATGATCCCTCGACCTCGCGATTATGAATCGCGCGCTCTAACCAACTGAGCTACCTCGCCATTATTTCAAATACCCTCACTCACGAAGCGAACCCGCAATTTTCGTAGTTAGAGCGTGCAAAGATAATACGTTTCTGCTTTAAGGCAACCCCAATGGTTAATTTTTTGATTTTTGTTTGTGCTCTAATGGTATTGTATTGGAAATCCTAAATAAATAGCTATTTTGCAACTATTTATAAAAACACCATCATTTTACTGAATAAAGTTGCCTTACTTATGAAAGAGATAAGATTAGAGTTTTTCCTCAAAACTTCACCCGCTGTTTTGTTCAGCCGGATCAGTACGCCTTCCGGACTGGCAGAATGGTTTGCTGATAATGTGAAAGAAACAGGCAAAATCTTTACATTTATCTGGGGAAGTTCCGAACAAAAAGCTGTAATTCTGACAATGGTTCCGAATGAATCCATCACCTTCAGATGGTTAGATATGGAACCTGGATACGAATTCGGATTTAATATCCAACAGGATGAACTTACAGGCGATGTAGCGCTGATCGTTACCGATAATATAGATGAAGACGATGTGGAAGATACCCGAAATCTCTGGAGTTCCCAAGTGGCAAAATTGAAACAAATGATCGGCTCATAGATTAAATACTCCAAATTCCAAAAAAGGTTTAACTTTGCGTTCGTTTCAGAAAACCATTGCATGAAGCGACTACATCTGTATATTATTAAGAGTTTTATAGGGCCTTTTTTTGTTACGCTCCTCATTTCCCTTTTTGTTCTGTTGATGCAGTTCTTATGGGTTTACCTTGACGAGTTGGTCGGTAAAGGGTTGGGTATCGGTGTAATATTTGAGTTCATTCTTTACACAATGGCCATGTTGATGACCAATGCTTGGCCACTCGCAATGCTTCTTGCATCGATAATGACCTTTGGAGATCTGGGTGAAAATAACGAGTTACTGGCCATGAAAGCCGCCGGCATATCGCTTTACCGGATCATGAGACCTATCGTTATTCTGAGCATCATTATGACCATCGGGTCGTTTTATTTTTACAACCAGGTAATCCCGGTATCCTATAAAAAGCTGATTGCCCTCATGTCAAGCATCAGGCAGCTACGTCCCGAAATCATTGTGAAAGAGGGAATTTTCTCTAACGATATCGATAACTATTCCATAAAAGTTGGTAAAAAATCACCAAACGGTGATATGCTTTATGATATCATGATCTACGATCATACCGGCGACAAAGGGAATACAATCTTGACAGTTGCCGATTCGGGCACAATGAAAATCACTAAGGATAAAAAATATATGATTCTTAACCTTTTTTCGGGTGAGACTCATGCAGAAATGCAACCCAGCGATCGGCAAAAATCGACTTTCCCCTCCAGAACGGACAAATTTGAAAAGCAATCGCTTGTTACCGTATTGCAGGGAATGGAACTCGAGCGTCGGGACGAAAGTGTTTTTCGAAACCAAAACAGAGCTTTACACAATTCGCAGATCGTCTATGTTGTTGATTCTCTCGGGAGAACACTTGATAAACTAAGAACCGATAATGCACTAATGTTGAGCTATATATCTCCATTAAATATCGGCGTAATTAAATTAGCCCGAAAAGATACAACGCGAACACTACCGATGAAACTCCTTCACTATTCTGATGTAGATTCGATTATGAAGAAATCGACTGTCATGGAAAGAGTAAATATCATTAGTGCTTCCCTTAATTCTGCACGAAACAATGCGCGCGCCATTCAGCAATCGGATGAGATGGTAACTGCCAGTGTTCGAATTTTAAATCGCTTCGGAATAGAGTGGCACAAAAAATACACTTTTGCCATTGCATGCCTTATATTTGTATTAATAGGAGCCCCTTTGGGTGCAATTATAAGAAAAGGCGGCCTTGGAACACCGTTGGTAATTTCGGTAATGCTGTTTATTTTTTACTGGATTATTTCAACTACAGGTGAAAAAACCTCACGCGAAAGTGTATCCTCAATCTGGCAGGGTGTTTGGTTCTCAACATTCATCTTTCTTCCGATGGGAATTCTCCTGACTTACAAAGCAGCCAATGACTCTGTAGTATTTAATGTAAATGCCTTTACAGACTTCTTTAAGAAAATTTTCAAGAAGATTAAAAAAGAAGATAAAGACAAGCAAGATAAACTGTTACAATAAAATTAGAATGAACGATATTAAACTGAATACCATTGACGAGGCTGTTGAAGACCTCCGAAATGGTAAATTAATTATAGTAGTTGATGATGAAGACCGCGAAAACGAGGGTGATTTTATAGCAGCGGCCGAAAAGATTACGCCCGAAATGGTCAACTTTATGGTAACAGAAGGACGAGGCTTAATATGCGTTCCACTTACAGAAGAGCGCTGTGAAGAACTCGACCTCGGTATGATGGTTGGCACAAACACCTCATTGCATGAGACTCCATTTACTGTATCTGTAGATGCGGTAGGTGAAGGTGTTTCAACAGGTATTTCAGCGCATGATCGGGCTGTTACGATTCAAAGACTTGCTAATCCCGCCACACAACCAAACGAACTTGGCCGTCCGGGACATATTTTCCCGTTACGTGCCAGAAGCAGAGGTGTTCTGCGCAGGGCCGGGCATACCGAGGCAGCTGTTGACCTTGCAAGATTGGCAGGACTTGAACCTGCAGGAGTTCTCGTCGAGATTATGAATCCTGATGGTTCGATGGCACGGCTTCCTGAGTTGTTTCAAATCGCTCAGAAATTTGGATTAAAGCTGGTCTCAATTGCCGACCTTATTGCCTATAAATTAAATAATGAGAGTCTTATAGAAAGAGGAGAAGAGGTACAATTACCTACTGCACACGGAAGTTTCAGGTTAATTCCATTTCTTCAGAAATCAAACGGCGTGGAACATATCGCACTGATAAAAGGTGAATGGGAACCCGAAGAAACAGTACTTGTGCGGGTTCACTCTTCATGCGCAACAGGCGACATCTTTGGATCACTGCGTTGTGAATGTGGCGATCAGTTACACAAAGCCATGGACCTCATCGAAAAAGAAGGCAAAGGAGTGATCGTATATATTCAACAGGAAGGCCGGGGTATTGGTCTGATGAACAAGATAAAAGCTTATAAACTTCAGGAACAAGGAATTGACACAGTTGATGCCAATATCCATCTTGGATTCGACCCTGACGAACGCGATTATGGCGTTGGAGCACAAATTTTATGCAGTCTGGGTATTCGAAAAATGCGGCTTCTAACCAATAATCCGGTGAAACGGGTTGGATTGGAAGGTTACGGTTTGAAGGTGGTGGAGTCTATCCCAATTGTAATCAAACCTAATCCGTTCAACGAAGTTTATATGCGAACAAAACGCGATAGAATGGGTCACTCTTTGTAACCGATTGTATCATTGTCAATGATATTACAAAATATCTGATTTCTGATAAGTTAAGGCTGGTTATTAAAAGCCAGCCTTATCATTTGGCACTAAATTTCAATTTGCAAAGGACAGATGCGGTCATTGCTAACCAGTTAAAACCTTTCGCACTTTGAATTGTTATTGAATCAGGTTGGTTTCAGGAGGCAATTCGCCGGGATACAACTATCGCGGATAACAAAAATCAGTTTTAAAATTTATATATGGATGATAATATTGAATATGGAAGTGAATTGAAAGAAGGGGTCGATTATCACATGTCGAAAGAAGGTTACAGAATCATGACTGAAAGCTTTCTGAAAAACAGGGGTTATTGCTGTGGAAACGGTTGTAAAAACTGTCCTTACTTTCCAAAGGCGAACAAAGGCAACACGAATCTTCGCTAAACATCACGAGTAAAGTGATCGTAAAATTAAAGAAACAAACCCTCAATTGATGACTGGAAAAGATTTGCGCATTGTCTTTATGGGAACTCCCGAATTTGCTGTCGCAAGTTTAAAAACCCTTGTCGAAAACAATTATAATATCGTCGGAGTTGTTACTGCCCCTGACCGACCTTCGGGCCGAGGGCAGAAGATGCACCAATCGGACGTCAAACAATATGCAATCAGTTGCGGTTTACCGGTTCTGCAACCCGAAAAATTGAAAGATGAAAACTTTCTCGATGCTTTAAAATCACTGAATCATGATATCCAAATAATTGTTGCGTTCCGGATGCTTCCTGAAGTTGTATGGAAAATGCCTCCAATGGGAACCTTTAATCTGCATGGGTCTTTGCTTCCACATTATCGCGGCGCTGCTCCCCTCAACTGGGCCATCATCAATGGCGATAAGGAAACCGGCGTAACAACATTTCTTTTAAAACAGGAAATCGACACCGGAAATATTCTGTTCCAGGAAAAGATCCAAATCGGACCTGATGAGACAATAGGGGAACTTCACGATGCATTAATGGAAATTGGAGCAAATCTTGTTCTCAAAACTGTTGATGCTTTAGCTGAAGGCAATGTCTCCCCTCTTTCACAGGATATACTTGTCATTGATCCTGAAAGATTACATGCCCCTAAGATTTTTAAGGAGAACTGTTTGATTGACTGGGAAAAACCAGGGATCGTCATTAACAATCTGATCCGAGGTTTAAGTCCCTACCCTGCAGCCTGGACAAATTTTCGGAGTTCCGGTTCCGAAACCGGTGTGAAAATCTTTAAAGCATCTTTCGAACAGGCCAGTCACGAATGCAAACCGGGTGAGATTCAGAGTGACAATAAAAAATACCTCAAAGTCGCCTGTTTGGATGGTTTTCTAAATATCCTTGATCTGCAACTGGCAGGTAAAAAAAGGATGGGAGTTGCGGAGTTTCTTCGCGGTTTTCCGAATGCAAACAATTACACTGCAAAATAGAAGAGATCAAGAATTAAGAAGTTACCATATTCTTTATCCTTGATCTCTTTTATTTCCTGTTTGACGAAGTAATTATTTCTTCACTTTTTTCCTTAATGAGATTTGTTGTCCCGCTCTTGGTACATCACCCTGTTTCATCCTGTTTTTGCGTAACAGTGCATTCATCCGAACGCCGTACCACTGCGCCACCGACCATAACGATTCTCCTTCTTTAAGTGTATGAAAATCGTTTCCACGCGGTGCACTGCCACGCTTGCTTTGAAGATACACGATTGAACCAGCCTCAAGTCTGGTACCCGGTTCAACATCGTTGCATTTGTATATTTCCCAATCTTTCATCGAAAATTCGGCTGCAATCTGTTCATAGGAATCGCCCTCACTGGCAAAGAATGAGTTGGCACTGTTCCTCTTTTCAACATTTCTACTTACATACGGATTAATCGAAAAGTTATCGATTCCAACATTTCCTTTACTTCTGCCCGTCGATTTCGAGCCTGTTCCAAATCTTTCAGGTCGTATATAGGCAGTTGTGCTGTTGTAATATTCATCCAACTTATGAAGCTGAAATTCCTCTATAATTTTGATGAGCCTTTCGGGATATTGCGGATCGGTAGCATAACCGGCTTTCTTTAATCCATATGCCCACTTTCGGTAATCCTTTATATTATAATCAAATAGAAACTGATAACGCATTCCTCCGGTTAAAAACTTTGAATGGTCTCTGAAAGATTCAATTGCGGTACTATATTTCCGGAAACACTCATTGCGCGTTTCATCATCCTGACGAATTGATGGTCCGGACCATGAACTGTTACATTTTATTCCAAAATGGTTATTCCCATCACGGGCTAGTACCGAGTTGCCATTACCGGATTCCAGGCAAGCCTGGGCCATTGTAATACTGGCTGGAACGTGGTATTCATTCATCTCCTGGATCGCCAACTTTGCAAAAATATCGATGTAATCCTGGCGGGAATTCACACTTGGATTTTGGCCAAATGATAAAAAGACAAAACAAATATTCAAACCGATTAAAAGGAACGTTTTAGATCTGTAACGATGCATAAGCAATTAATCAAGTAGTAAAATTCAATTCAGCCTCAAAATTAAAAAAATCGGGCTGATTGCCATCAAAAAATAAACAATTGAAATATATTGTACATTTGAGGCTGGTTAAACAATTGGTGATGAAACACCCATCATTCCGCATTTTACAAAAGGAATGAAGATAAGATGGGTATTGAATCCTACCTTTAAAAACAAATAATTCCCGGATGAAAGAGATAATCCTGCAGACAAAATTCACAGAATACGAGGTTAATACACAATTGCCAAAGGAAATAAATAGTCTGATTACGGAAGCAAGGACGGCCGCAAAAAATGCTTATGCCCCCTACTCCGGTTTTCGTGTGGGAGCGGCAGTTTTACTTGGAAATGGCGTTGTAGTCACCGGGAATAATCAGGAAAATGCAGCTTATCCGTCAGGGCTGTGTGCCGAAAGGACTGCGCTTTTCTATGCTTCTGCACAATATCCGAAGTTTCCGGTTATTGCAATCGCGATCAGTACCATAAACCGTACCACAACACCTTCCGATATTGCAAAACCGTGCGGCGCCTGTCGTCAGGTAATGGCGGAATATGAGGATATAGCTGGCAAACCAATACAAATAATCCTCGACAGCACCGACAAAATATTAGTTCTTAATGGAATAGATAATCTGCTTCCACTTAGGTTCAAAAAAGAGGATGTGAAATAGATTGATTTCCATTTCACATCCAATATTGTTTATCCTTTCGGAATTTTAACCGGCCGGGTCTTATTCAACCTTAATTTCAGTTTGATTCCCAAGCCATTGTCCCTGATCCGAAAATCCCGCAACTTCGAGGACAAAAGTTGACTTAATGCCACCTGCATTAAACGGAATTACCGCCTCGCCATTTTCGTTTGTAAAAAGAACAGGAATCCATTGCAAAGTAGTTTTTAGATCATACTTTTCGTACCCGATAAAACCAGGTTTAAATTGTTTTTGTAAACTTTCCGTTGAGCTATCCTCTACTTCGGTAGTCTCAGAATTAGAGCGGCCTCGCTTCGTAGAAATAACGATTACGCCCACCGAATTCAATGAAGTGTACCTCGACATATCAACCGGGTTAACATAGACCTCAATATCTTCGACATCATGAATATTTACCGATGTAAGGATGGATGCGTCCGAGCCCATCTTTTGATTATCAATAACAATTAGTGCTCCATCCTGATAATTAATTGAATTTGCGCCTCTGAAAACGATTTTACCACCCATCATTTCATATGGTCTAATTGTTTTTAAAATATCCAGAAGATTGGTTGCGGTATTAAGGTTTTTTTTCCAATAAGGCTCCCGTGGTTTTTTGTCTCCTCCTTTAGTTTTGGATGCAGGAATTGCTTTAAAATAATCGGGGTTTTCTTTGAAATAATTCGACGCATACAGTTGGTCCAGCATCTGCCAATCATTTAGAGATTTATTATTCAAGCTATTAGCGAGCTCATCTTTAAAGCTTTTATTTAATATTACATGATAATTTCCCTTCCCCGATCCATCCGTTGCTGATGCTGAGAGGTTTTTCTTCTCAACCGATAGCGGCAAATTAATGACAAATTCGCCATGCTGATCGCTTCGTGCATTAAACTGCTGAAGCGACGAACTTGTCAGACTAACCAATGCGTTTGGCACCGGCAATTCTTTTGAATCGACGACTGACCCCGAAACTCTCGTTGCTGTCATCCTTATATTCTGCGTTTTGGTTGGATCCATGGCCGCTATCTGATTCCAATCAAACCCTTTTATGCTATTGGCTGCAAGAATATAGTCCATCAAGACCCGGTTTACTTTATCTAGTGGTCCATTAATAAGTAAAGGTTTTTCCAACCCATAATTCAAAGAGGCTACACCTGATGCAGATGCAGGAAAGGCGTAACGATCTGCCAGACTGACAGCAAGTTCAGCTTTTACCGGTTTTCCATCCAATCCGGTAACTTTAACAATTATCTGTCCCTCTTCCCCTTTTTTATAATCTTTTTTATTCGGAGTCATTGTAACATTAAGAGATTGGCTCTTTCCAGTATAGACCAAACGTTGGCCAACCATTACTCCAGCTTCATTGAAAACAGCAATAGCAGCAATTTCGGATCGGAAATTTTCGAGTGGAACGTTGAGAACACCAGCTTGTTCAAGTTCAAAATCGCTGGCCCAAATCATCTCACCATTACCAACAGCAACAATCACAAACTTTGCCGGTTCCGATTTTGGTGATCTGCCAAGCAAAATCGAGAGGCTTTTTCCGTCATTCTTTTTAACTGTGAGGCTCATGCTCCCTGGTGATTGAGCAGGTAATATCGTCTCCTGGTTATTTCCAATATCACTTGTAATTTTAAATGTCAGTTTTTTATTATCCGTATTTAGCAAACTGAAAACGCCAAGACCAGGTTGAATGGTTGCTGTCACTGCTAACGGTGTTCCTTTTTCATCAAGAACATTGGCTTTAAGACTTACCGGTGTTCCAAACTGATCACGCGCTTCAAATACTACCATTTGCGGGATTCCAAACACAAATTTACCTCCATCAGGAAAGAAGCTGATATTAATTTTCTCTGAAGTCAAAGGAATTTTTTTAATCAGGTTTAGTCTGTCATTCCCTGAAGGAATATCAATCGAAACCATCACCGGGCTTCCGTTTTGCAAAGAAGGTGTTAAAAAAACTACTTCTCCGGCACCATTTGCACCAGTTTTTCCTTTTCCAGACAAAAGCTCTCTGTCCTCTTTAATGATTTGATAATCAAACTTTTTTCCAGATAGTAATTTCCCGTTAAAATCTTTTAAGACGATAGAAGCTGTTTCCTTTTGCTCAGGTGCATAAAAAGGTTTTGAATACACCAGTTGAGGAATCATATCAAGATTCTCAGGTCTGGCAATAAAAATCTCCTTCCTGAATACGGCTTGTATTCCAATATTTTCAATCTCAGGTGTATAGGCAATCAAATGATAACTATCGCTTTCGAGGTTTGAAGGAATTGAAAAACTGAAATCGGCAACCCCATTTTTGAGTGGAAACTTTCCTTCAATAACATTTACACCTTTATTATCTGTGAGTTGAACTGATAACTCAATACTATTTAAAGACAACAAATTGGTCATTGCATCAGTAATATAGCCTTTCATCCAAATTGTTTCACCTGGACGATACAGCGTTTTATCGGTTTGTAAAACAATTGTCTGATCTACCTTTTGGGTTCGGTATAAAAGCAGATTTGTCTTTAGTCGCGCAATAAAATCATTCTCCTGACTGAAAATAAATGTGTTTGAGTAAATCAGAAGAATCATTAAAATCAATCTCTTAAAATTAGTTTTCATAATCATGGCTATTAGTTTACTTTTCAATTTCAGAATTAATATTGTTCACACCTTTCTCAGTTGTTCCTATTTCACGCAGGGCTTTACTTAAATCATCATCGGGTTTGATAACATTATAATTTCCCCAAAATTCAGGATCGTACTGACCAATAATATCTGCGAAAATATCGTCTGCCCTGAAAAGTCCTTCCGGACCAAACCGCGCTTTATGGGGAAATGTATACTGCTGAGTTACGAGAATGTCCGAGACACTTCGATATTCAGTTTTCAAATTATCTTTGTTTTGCTTTACTTTAAATATTACATCGGTACGGGCTGAATAAAACTGCCATCGACCGTCCACCATTCTGTAGTTCACTGAATACTCCGCCCCTTCGGGTCGGGTAGTGAAACCGTGTGGTTCTTTCTTTATAAATGTATCACCGTTCATTTTAAGACTCTTTTTGTCAAGTCCAAACTCCGCATTTACAAGGGCATAGCTATCTGCATCAATTAAAAACTTTCCATAGTAGCAAGGGAAATCTACATCCTCCTTCCTCGAAAACCTGATCACCCATGTTACGCGGCCATTGTACATTTCGGGTTGTTCAAATCTGTAACGATAGATATTTTCAAACTGAGGGTCAAGAAACGACTCAAGATTTCGGACAATATCCAAAGTGGTGATATACCAGGGACCACCTTGAATCTTAAGACTTATATCCTTAAACGTTTTGCCGAAATTGCTCTTCCTTCCTTTCAAAAATCTGATTCTATCGCTACCAGTTGACGCATAGGGACTCTTCAACATCTCCATGATCGCTTCCCAAACGCCGATGTATTGATCGTCTCGTTTGATGGTTTCACGATAAAAAGTGATCATAAGTTGAGTTGATAATTCGTAGTTCTTACTAATACTATTCCTGAAATTTCTTAAAACTTCAGACACATCAACCGGCTTCACCTTAATCTCGCGTAAATGAATTGTTATTGGCTCCAGTTTTATTTTTGGATTCGCTTTTAACTCATTTTGAGTAAGCTCAAGCGTTTTAAAACCGAGACATCGAACTGAAATCGGTTTTTCCCGAAACCGCCAGGGAATTATAAAGTCGAAGCGACCGTCAATATTGGTCATCGTTCCGATACTTTCACCTGCAATCGTCAGCGAGGCATATGGAATTGGTTCATCATCTTTCCCTTCAGCGATCATTCCGGACAACTTGATCGGACTAACATCTTTCAGTGTTATAATAACCTGGTTATCTACTATTTCAATTTTATATTCATCGACAGGAAGTACTTTTCGAAGCAATTCATCAAGTGTTACGTTGAGCAATTGTACGGAGCAGGTCTCTTTAGGAAGAATATCGGGGTTGTATGAGAAAAACAAATCGTTATCGCTTACAATTTTCTCAAGTATTTGCTCAACTGTGGTCGAATCGATTAGGCAATTAATTCGCCGTTCGAGTAACGACATACTTTCCTGAGCCGGCAATTTAACGCATAGCAACAGGAACAACAGAAGAACAATACATGATTTGCAACGAGGCATGAGTTAGTAATTATTCTGCATGGTTACGAAAATAATACTTCCTTACAAAATTATCATAAAAATATCAGTTTAGTTCAATTCAACGGACAAAAAATTGCAGAAAAGCAGGTGATTTAAAATAATTATCACAAGCATCAACCGGGACAACCCTTTTATGCAAATGCGTACTTAAACGAAACTATATTTTAATATCGTTGACTTTTTAATCGCCCTTACTTTGAGCTTCTGGCAAATATTATTTCATCGCCTTTCCTGTCTACTTTAAGCCGATGGGTACGGGCTAATACATTAATGATATAATCAAGTTTCAGATTTGCGAAATTTGCCGTATAGGGTATTCTGCCAATTTCCGGGTTTTCCATTTTAATCTTGACATGGTAAGTATTTTCAAGGACGGAAAAAGCCTCAGCAAGTGGGGTTCGTTGGAAAACGATCTCTTTGGTGATCCATGCAGAATAGTTGGACGTAACAATCCGACTATGACCCATTTCGCCGTCAGAAACATTTAACCACCCACGTTCACCAGCAGGTAATATGGCAGATTTAAGAACTGAATTTGCTGCATTATGTTGGGTAAGCTTAACTTTTCCTGTTTTGACATTCACTTCCACTAAACCAGCTTCTGGGTAAGCTGAAACATTAAACGAAGTTCCCAGAACTTCTACCGATGCATTAGCAGTTTCAATTACAAAAGGGTGAGCAGTATCTCTGGTAACTTCGAAAAATGCTTCACCTGAAAGCTTAACTTTGCGAACATCAGCTGCAAAATGATCGGGGTATTCAATTCTTGTATTTGCATTCATTTTCACTTTCGAACCGTCGGGTAAAGAAATTACAGTAAAATTTGCAGGATGAGCTTCAGTAACAGCAACTGCCATTAATACAGGTGCATCAATCAGTTTTTCTGGTTTTGTGATAATTTTATAAGTAGCAAAACTTATTCCCAATACCATCACAACCATAGCTGCGTATTTAAAAAGGGGAGATTGAAATATCCCTCTTTTTAATTCTTTATTAGGTACATTTATCTTTTTTTGAAGATCGAGCCATGCCTGATCCGTATTTGTCGCAGTGCTGCTGCAACTTGTACCTGCTGCTTCCCAAACTGAAGTAAGATCATCCATCTCTTCAGCTTCCTGAGGTGAGGCTTCCGGAATATTGGGTTCTCCGTTCAGGAAAGCAACCCATCTGGTCTCTTTTTCGGGTGGTATGAAATGATTTAAGTTCATGAAAATTATTTTTATTGAATTAGCTTTATGGAACCTCCTTAATTACTCTTTATGAGTACTAAATCATGGATATTTCAAGCTATTTCGTTTTCTAAAAGACAACTATTTAACTATTTACCCTTAACTGTGAATAAAAAAAACATCACCAGGTTTTTATATTGTTTTAATGATTCCCTCAATTGTTTAAGTGCCAGCGTCATCTGCGTCTCAACAGTTTTCACCGAGATATTGAGACGATCAGCAATTTCGCGATATTTTAATCCCTCTTCGCGTGCAAGCCGAAAGATTTCCTGACGTTTTTCTGGAAGTGACGAAATTGCTGCTTCAATTTTCGTCATCAAACCAAATTCAAGAAAGAACTCGCTGTACTCACTTCTGTCAGCTTCATTTCTTATTACCAGATTCTGATATCCGGTTTTAATTTTTTCATGTTCTATATAATTAATGCAGTGGTTCTTAACCGATTTAAAAAGATAATTTTGCAATGATGATGTGATCATTAATTCCTTTCTTTTTTGCCAAAGACGCAGAAAGACATCCTGCACAATACTTTCAGAATCAGACTGATTACCAAGAAAACGAAAGGCATAAGCAGTCATTGGACGATAATATTCGCGAAAAACCTTTTCATACGCTCCATTATCATCCCTTTTAATTGCTTCAAAAATCTGATTGTCGCTGCCTGTCAACATTCGTCTAAATTAGAAGGTACAATATAAAACCTTGACAGCTGAAATACAATATACCCTTAAAGAATTCTTCGAAAAAATTCAATAAATTACTAAAATACCCAATTTTGCGGTTTAAACATCAGATATTCAGCCACAATACAATTGTTAACACTTTTTTATGAAAATATTTCGGCTAAAAGAATTTTGGATTATCTTTGTGCCGCGCTGTAAAAAGCAAGTCTACATGCCCGGGTGGCGGAATTGGTAGACGCGCTGGACTCAAAATCCAGTGATAGCAATGTCGTGCGGGTTCGATTCCCGCCCCGGGTACTACAAAGCCGTTTAACTAGTTGATAGTTAAGCGGTTTTATTTTTTAAAAGAGGGAATGAAAGAGGGAATGACATTTTTTTCTTGAAGTATACTATTTCGAACTTTTCTTAAATGCCGCTATCCATCTTCCTGTCAACGTCCCTGACAATCCTGCAGGCGATAACTTTTATCCTGCATGCAGCAGCCCTGACTTTCTTTTTACGCCTTGGATGACTGTGGAAACGCTGGTCGATCATCAATTGTTTTAACTCACGCTTGTAGGACTGTCTCAGTTCTATCCCCTCTTTATCAGATATTTCCCTGCATTTCTCAATGATCTTCTTCTGCAATTTCACATAGGTCGGGAAGGTTATGTTCTTCTCATGCACAGTTGTGTCAAGTGAGTCCTCATCCTCTTGTACTTCTTTCCTGGGGACCAATTAAACTGATATTTTGAGCAGTTGCTCTGAACCATTTTCATCTATCCGTTTACGGAACTTGATCAATTCTGTCCGGTCAAAGGGCGGTTCGTGCTGGAAGTAAACTTCCCCGTAGAAGTATTGCCAATACGGATTATCGCCCCATCTTTCCAGAATACTTTCGTCGCTTTCATCGAACATCCGCCTTAGAAGGACGATTCTTGCGATGGTCCGGATAGGGAATGCAAGGCCTGCCATTATCTTCACAATAATAGATTCCTAAAACGGATTCCAGCTGTTCCCAGTTGATCTTCTTTGACAGCAATACCAGTTCATGATTTTCTTTGATGAAATGTTTAAGCGGGACTTTGAACATTTCCAATTGTGGATTCTTCTCAATTTTTCCGATCATTTCAGCAATATTTTCTGCAGTTTAGTAAAATCCTTGCAATTTTATGGTTGGGAATCACCATTTTGTCAACGTTTAATTGTTGATATTCACATCTGTAGAGACTGATCGCCCCCAATGTCACGTTCGACTAATTACTTACTTTACTCTGAATACCTTAAACTCTCTTATAAACACAATTTTCACTCAAACAAAGTGTACACTGATATGTGCGATATCTTACATTTTGTCCAATGCCGATTACTCCACTGATTGATTTGATCGGAAACATTAAGGATGAGGCGGTTAAAGAAACTCCACATGGGGAATCTTGAAACAGGGAAAATAATTTATGCTGATCAGAAACATTCCAATGACAATAGCCTGGACTATAGCGATTGGTGATTTTTTTTCCTTCTTTTTCAATCTCCTGTTTTAGATGTGATTGCATAAGATCTCCTGCCGCCTCGACGATAGCTGTACCTAATACATCATAAACATAACCCAAAACAGGGTCCTCACCCCTGAGAAGTAGTGCAGACTTTTCACTGATTGATTTACCTGCCGAGCAGACAAAAAATGCCAGTTGTTCAGAACCTTTAAGTTCGTTACAAACGGTCTTTCCAATCTTAAATTCATTTCCAGCAGCTAACAATACGGATTTAGTTTTATCTACAAAAGCCTCTTCAACAAGTCTGTAAGTAGCACGAATATCTAACAAATTAGACGCATAACTTATTGCTTCTTCAAAGTAGTCATCAAATGGGGAAGGCAACAACTTGCCATCGTAACCTAGTACTTTTCGTATTTCCTGCTGATCAATTGTCAATTCGTCGAAGCTGAAATTAAACTGTCTGATCATCGGTTACAATATTTCTCGAATGTTTCTGTGTAGTTTTGGTTTTCGCTAAATTGGCCTATTCCAATTAATTCTGTTGATCCGGCAAACCATTCTACTTCTTTTATTGTGTAATCATCAAAGATTCCCTGAACTATAACCTTTTTATCTTTGGCCGTATTGACAAAACCTTTAAAACGGATAAAATCTATTTTCACAGACTCAATAAACAACTTCAATTTTTCCAGACTGATGACTTGGTTGGTTTTTATCACCACTGATTGAAGGTCTGGTCTGCAACTCTCTGTACTTTCTTCAGATGGAAAGAACACAAAAGGGTTCTTCTTTCCTTCAAATCCAATGCGGGCAAAAGAACTTCGTTCAACTACTGCGAATGGATTGATTTTTTTGACAGCAATTATTACTATTTCAATATCGGATCCGACTAAATCGCTTTTGTTCACCACAACAGTATCAGCGATTCTGATCTGGTGTTCTAGTCTGGAGCGGATAGCCATAACCCTATCGAAGTTTCGTGCATCGACAATGGTCCATGAATAGCCAAGAAATACCTTATTTTTTAACATTGGGGATTGAAATATCTGGCCGATACTCACTGGATCAGACATCCCTGAGGCTTCCATAATGATTTCATCAGGAGCATAATCGTCAATAAAGGATGATAACGAGTTGATAAAACCTCCTAAAAGACACACACAAAAGACAGAGCCGTTGTTGACTTCAAGCAACTGGTAGGCTTTGCCTTGACGAGTAATCAATTCCCCATCAATTCCGGCAGGAGAAAACTCATTTTGGATAACGCCTATTTTTCGTCCCAGGGCAAAGGTGTCCAGATAATGCAACAAAAAAGTAGTTTTGCCGCTTCCTAGAAATCCGTTGATGAGGTTCAATGGGATGCTCATTTGATAAGTTATTTATCAATCAATATTAGTTCTTCGCGAATTGCCTTCTCAATTTCGCTTCTTGGAGGAATATGACTGATAAATGCCACACGACCATTTATACAGGTTGTCGGCAGATTTTGGACCCCTAATGCCATCATCATTCGAATTCCATCTATATCCTTTATTTTATGCTCATTGATAACAACACTGCCATTAAATGTAACTGATGCCTTTTTTACCGCTTCAACCATATATTGGCAGGGAGCACAGGAGGCCGAATCAAGCGTAATGATATCTATAATAACTTTGCCTTCAACCCAGTGTCCGTCAAGATTCATTGGCTGTAGCGATGAAGTGTGTTTCATTCCCCGGATCACCTGCCGTGCATGCTTGTCGTAAATCATCCCTGTAACTGCCTGAAGGTTTGCAACTGGCGTATCCATTGGCAGATCGCAACCCGGAGCAATTATAAAACCCTTCTTTCCTCCTAAATCAAGACAATTGACTGCATCTTTTCTGGAGTCCAGTTCATTACCCAAGAGAAGTACACTGGTTAGCTTGAGATTGCCCCCAAAGCTGATTACTTTCCTTAGTGCAATTTCTTTGACAAAATCGAGTGGAATATTCTCGTCTATGGAAATATTATCGGGATGACAGTCACACATCACTTCAATATTTTGTTGTGCATGACCGCAAACAAAGAACGAACTGTACTTTTTTCTGAGTCTCACGAAATCAAAGATTTTTCGGGCGTAAGGTGTTACAAAAGTCTCAAACGATGAAGAATCAATCTGGCTTGTCATTGGGTCCACCACGGCAATCACATCACAACCAGCATCCAATAATAATTCTGAATATCTGATTCCAACATTTGAACAAAAATCCATGAGCTTGTGCACATATTCAGTATCTTCAAATAGTTTCATGAAGATTTCTGTCCCTAACAAGTGCAACGCCAGTGTAAATGGACCAGTGATTAATCCATATAAACCAAGTTCCGGGAATTTTTTGCGTAACTCAGAGGTAGCCTCAAGAACAACGGGAATACGACCATCTGTTTTTTCCGGCAGGCGTAGCGAACTCAATTCAATTCCATTCAAAAGCGGATGCGATACTACTGCAGGTGGGTTTTCCTTGCTCCATACCAATTTACAACCAAGAATTTCTGCTTCAATCTGGAGATCGAAAGCGACAGGTATACCATCTGGTCTATAAAGCTCAACTGCTTTACTCAATCCGTCAACAATATTTTTTGAAGATTTCAGATAAGCCTGGGCATCAACTCCAATCAGCTTAGCGCCATGTACCCCGACAAAAGGAACCCAGGGTGAGCGCTCTGTCTCTTCCATTCTGAAAGCCTTTTCCAACAATAACAATCCGTTCATATCTTTAAATACTTTTTGGTTCAGGCGATTTTTTTGTTTAAGAACTCTACAACGCCCTGCGGATCTGCCGAATAATTATCAGCACCTATTTTCCGGCAGAAATCATCATTTACTGGTGCTCCGCCTATTGTGACCAGGGTTCCTGGAACTGCCTCTTTAATGTCTTCCGTGATTTTTTGCATATTGACCATCGTAGTTGTTAGAAGAGCCGATAAGCCGACTACAGCACCCGGATTCTCTTTCACTGCTGCAATGTATTTTTCAGAACCAACATCAGTTCCCAGATCGATCACCTTGTAACCGCTTCCTTCCACCATCATAGCTACCAGGTTTTTGCCGATATCATGAAGGTCACCCATTACTGTACCGATTATAAAAGTGCCTTTTTGCTTTGCTGCCCCTGACAAAAAATGGGGCCTTAAATGCAGCATGGCTGTACTCATGGCTTTAGCCGACATCAGAACCTGCGGAACAAACACCTTGTTTTCTCTAAACTTTAGTCCAACCTTTTCCATGCCTGGCATCAATCCAAGGGTTAAAACATCCTGGGGATTTATACCTTCTGCTAAAGCCTTTGCTGTTAGCTTATCGGCTCCTTCCTGTCCTTTCATCTGAGGAGGATACGGGGATGCAATGTTGATCTTGCCAAATTCAATACATTCAGCAAGCCTTGGTAGTATTTCATTCATTGTAAATAATTTTAGGAAAAATTAATGAGTCAAATGTATTAGTAATCGAAAATCCAAAAAATAGTATTTTCTTTGATAAAGATGTAATATATTACTATTTTTAAAAATCATGATCATTAAAAAGCGGTTTGTTAGAGTTCCATCATTTGTCATTGAAGAGCAACAAGTCAATCCATTGACGAAGGATCTTTATTTATGTGAAGTGACAGAGTTTTTGATCACGAGAAACACTCTTTGGTCGGACAATGTAATATTGGATAATCATCTATTGATTTTTTGCACCAAAGGCAGCGGAATTATTCAAATTGCAAATGATTTGGTTCCTTTCAGTCAAAATCAGTATTGTATTATCCCGCAGGGGTTTATATTTAAAATACAAACTAACGACACGGATCCTTCCATTTTTCTGACCTGCAAATTTAATGGAGAGAAGACCAGGATCATGGAAAAAGAATTCACAGTTGTTCGCGATTTAATTCCATCCATTAATAACATGGTCGCCAACCGAATGATGCTTTTTGACGAACTATTTATCAACCTGACGAAAGGTTTTTATAATGCGAACTACCCCTATGTTAATCTTTGTTTCGGACATTTATTGGCAACATTTCTGTATGCAAGCCGAACAAGTGATGACTTGTTGGAAGAGCAAAATCCAGGAATTACACGAGCTATACATTTTATGGAACAAAACCTGGATAAAAAACTTACGCTTGAACAAATTGCAGAAGAAGCCGGGTATTCTGCATCCTACTTCATAGCTATATTCAGTAGGAAAACAAATTATAGTCCTCTAAGCTATTACTCTCATATTAAAATAGATAAAGCCTGTGAATATTTGGATTTCAGTAAATTGAAAATCAAAGAAATATCTTTTCTATTGGCATATTCTGATCCTTACTATTTTTCAAAAGATTTCCAAAAAAAAATGGGTCTTTCTCCCCGAAACTACCGAAAAAGAATTCAGGTAGGGAATTAAGGAGATCAAAAGATTTATTTGTCATTGTTTTACAAGTTTAAAAATTATTATTAGTACAGTCCAGCCTCATATCCGGTTTCATACATAGCCAGTATATTTTCTAATGGAATATCATCCTGAAGAACTGGATGCCCAGGCGAAAGTATGTATCTACCACCTGGTTTAAGTGCATTAACTATCCTTCTGGTTTCTGCATTAACTTCCTCAACGTTCCCAAGTGAAACCACATTCTGAACACTGATACCTCCCCGCAAGCAAATCAGGTTACCATAATTTTCCTTGATAGCCAGCGGATCCATACTTTCGGGTTGGATTTGGTCTAAAATATCAACTCCACATTCAATCAATCGTGGAATCAATACTTCGATATTTCCACAGGTGTGAAGAAGCAGTTTAATGTTGTAGCGGTGAGCCAGATCTGCCATACGTTTCAGTCTGGGAGCCACATATTCGTCGAACAGTTCTGGTCCGATAAGAAGCGTATTTTGCATTCCCAAGTCGTCGGCAAGTGCAAAAACATCAATCAAATCACCAACTTCCTCATACATTCGACGGTAATATTCATGATAGAAATTAAATACCTGATCAAGGATATAATTGGCAATATCAGGATCCGCCATCATATCCATCATCAGGGAATCCATCCCCCTTATATAGGTTGCATTTTGGAAGACAGAAGCACCTGATGCCATGATCGAAAAATCTTTCCATGCCTCGAGTTCCTTTCTAAGATTGGAGTATTAGAACCAATTATTATCCGGCCATGGGTAATTTTCACAATCATGAATACTATCAGTTTTGGTTAATGGCGGTGATCCCATTTCCATATTCCAAACTGAAGATGTTTCGTTTTCAAATTCTTTTAATGGAGTATCCGATCATCTCCTGGAAATAAGTAGGGTCTGCTGAAAAACTAATTTTTTAGATTTTTCGGGATACCGTTGCAAGATTCAATGAATCTGCTGAGAGGTACCACACTCGTATAATTTCTTCAGCGATTTGTTTTATATCCATTTTGACACC
>Ga0209540_10001217_pt1 | contig 20344 bp, 21 predicted proteins | sample BarGraIncu01121A_FD_184501 | JGI IMG/M metagenome (GOLD analysis project Ga0209540, IMG submission 184501) | Arctic peat soil microbial communities from Barrow, Alaska - Barrow Graham LP Incubations 011-21A (SPAdes) (version 2) | ecosystem: Environmental > Terrestrial > Soil > Wetlands > Peat... | reverse complement strand
ATTTCTCGGAATATAAATGCCTGTTTATTTTTGCATCGGGATATCCCACAAAATTTTAAATTAAATGAATATGAAAACTTCAATTGCGGTGTTACATGTAAAAACACCAACTCCCGAGAAAGTATCTAAACTAGCACACAAAGTCCTCAGCGGTCTTACAAGTAGTGCAACAACCTACAAAGAACCCGATCCGCCATTAACTGAGCTAAGCACCGAACTGACCAATCTGGACAAGCTCCTGGATTCGAAAGACGGAAATAAGCAAAAAAATCAGGCTACCATTGATCAGGCCGCTGTGGTATATGCGTTGCTTAAAGATTATATTTTTTATGTGAACAAAATAGCTAAAGGTGACAAAGCTATTATCCTTTTATCAGGTTTTGATTGTAACGATGAACCCGAAAGTTCTGAAGTACCTGATAGAGCTCTGATTAAACGTATTGAAGACGGAAGTACTCCATGTAGTGCCAAAATATATGTCGAAACACTGGCAGGTACCGATAGATGGAAAGTGGAAATTGCAACCGACATCAAAGGTCCGTGGAAAACCTATAGCGACTGCCTTACACGCAATAACCTTGAAGTAGAGAACCTCGATTACGGAGTAACTATCTACGTACGAATAAGTGGTGGTAATATCCGCGGATGGGGAACAGCCAGTGAACCGATGGCCTTTTTGCCCCGTTGATGCATCGCTCCAACCAGAAGTATCACTTCCCCTAAATAACTTTTCCAAAGTCTCCGGACTTTGGAAAAGTTACATCTCCCCCGCCCCTCACAATATCAAAATACGGGAACACATAGCATTATCAATCCCAACAACTTCACTAAACAATACACAACAGAACGCAAAAAAGCAATTAATCGGGAAAATTGTTGTTAATGTTATTTTTTGTTTTTATCTTTGGAGGCGAAAATTAATTAAAAGCAATGATATATAAGATAGAAAATGAGACAAAACTCAAATCTAAAATAATTATAAGCGAATCAGAAGGTGTTGAAGTTTATATTGGGCAGAATAGCGGAGAGCCACTTTTAGAGGAGATTAAAAGTGCTAAATACGAAGTTCTGATTGTATCTCCTTACATAGATGAAACAAAACTTGATGAATTAATAGAATTGAGAAAAAAGAATATCAACGTTCGGTTAGCCTTTAGTTCATTAAGAGAAGAGCAAAAGAATAGTATTCTGAAGAAATTGATACAACAAAATAAATATACAGATACAGTAAAGCAAGAAAGAGTAAAAGAACAAGCAAAACTCTATAATTACCTCACAACAACAAGTTTTGTATTGGGAATATGTGCATTCTTTCTTTCTGTGTTTGAAATAAGCAGCTCTAAAATTTTTGTTTCTTGTTTGTTGATTCTGATCGTATTTTTTGCTTTATCACAATGGTTCAAAAAGAAGAAAAAACAAATTGAAAAAACAGAAATCTACTCATACGATTATTCTGAAAAAATTAATTTTAAATATTTCATGAATCACTTTCATGAAGATAAATTTATCCATTCAAAGATTTATGTGATTGACCGTAAAGTAGCTTATCTGGGTTCATTGAACTTTACGAATAACGGTTTCTCTTCGAATTTTGAAACAAGAATAAAAATAACGCACGAAGAACAGATAAAAGAGTTAGTTGAATTTGTAAATAATATCTTCAAAGATGATACAAATTTTCGCAGACACCAATTACCTTGGCTTGGACGAAAAGTATATAATGAAGATAAATATTAATTTTTCTCCTTATTTATCACGTAGACGATTTGGAGTTGGTTGATAGCACAAGACTCAGATTATTCAGAGTGTATAAACTTATAAACTTGGGATAGGCAATCTTTTTTACTATCATCAAAAAATATAAAAGTGAAGGCTAAAGCAAACTATATAGAAAGCTGAGTTTTCATTTAAAATTAATTTTTCGGAAGGAATTATTATGGTCAATTAAAAAAGTCCATGCAGGAAGAATAATATGTAATTGAAAATATTTTATAACAAAAAAAATCTCGATATGGAAATGCCAAATTTACCAACTGATAACTTGTACAAATTCCTTGCAATGTTTGGACTCATTATACTCATTTTTAGTTCTTACATGTTTATTCAAGAGCCCGAAAAATTATATTCTGACATTGACAAGTTGCAAGTACGAGAACAACTTGTCAAAATTCAAAATCAAAATGATTCATTGGTTGCAAGACAAAGAGACTTAAAAACAAAGAATGAATATTTACAAGATAGCCTTGAATTGGTTACCTCTCTAAATGGATTACAACGAAAAGTAGATAAACTTCCGGGAAGGTTAAATATTTATATAATCTTATATTTTTTCGGGGGGGGAATAAGTATAATAGGATTTTTACTATGGTTTTCTAAAACCCAAAAGTTCAATGACGAGATAATTAAAAATGAATCAAAAAAAATATTGAATGACAAATCGGTAGTAATTCACAAAGTTCAATTTGAAAAAGAATTTAATATTTATAGTGAGCTGTGGGCAAATTTGATATTACTAAGAAACGCCACTCAGAGTTTGAGACCTGGATTTGAATCATATGACAAATCTCAATCAATAGAAGAACGCAAAAAAATAAAGATCCAAGACTTTTTTGATTCGTTTAATAAATGTGTTATTTCCTATGAAAATAATAAACCATTTTATCCTGAAAATATTTATAAAGAGATAGAATCTGTATTAAAAACATCTCGTAAAGAAGCTATTGAGTTTGAGATGATGTCACCAATTGAATCAGATTATTTCAAAAATGCGGAAAATAACATGGATGAGATTATTGAAAAAATAGATATTATCTGCATAAAAATCAGAGATAGAATAGGATTATTAAAGGCGGGTGATTAATCCCTTCTATTTTATTTCGAATTTATTTAAATCATAAATCAATAACCATTTTAAATTCAACAGCATGATTTGGCTTGACATTAGAAAATTAGAAGAGGAAATCTCTAAAAATGAATTATCCGACAAGGATGGCTTTCAGTATGTTTTGGCATTTTTTATTTTATCAACATTATCCGTGGGCATTAGTTCGCAAAGCGAAGAACCGTGGATTAGGGCATTAAAATGCCTTTTGTTAGTAGCAATAAATATCTGGGGACTGAATGCTGCATACAAAGCAAATGCCGAAGTAGACGGAAAAGATTTTTTTAAACGGTTTTTTGCCATTTATTGGGTAATGGGGATGAGAGTGCTGTTAGCTCTCTCAATTGTTGCGTTTATCTTTGTCATTATAGTAACAATAACAGCATTAATGAACAATGGTAGTGACATGGGTAGAAACCTGTATAAGGAACTTGCTACTATGGTTGTAGTTGCACTGGTTGAAATTGGTTATTACTCAATGATTCGGGATTCATTTCGCAGACTAAAACCGATAACCGACTAGGAGATGAAATAAAAATAAATGCGAAGACATATCAATAAAAATTGAAAAACATGCAGATTCCGTGTTCTACAAGATCATTGTTTCGAGAAAAGGTTTTCTCTTCTGAATCTGCATAGAGTTTATAAGGAGGGAGAAAGCTCAAATTTAGTAAAGTGTGAATCGGGTTGAAAATAAATAAATCAGTCTGTTCGGCTGATAACAAAAGTTGAAGACTGTCGGATTTTAGAATCCGGAAAGTTTGGAACCCTGTTTTTCATAGATTCCAGTTGAAACAGACAATTATATTTAATAAATTTTTATATATGCAGAATACTTCTTTTCCAGATTCAAAGAAACATTACGAAATTCTGGATGGCTTACGTGGTGTAGCCGCAATTATGGTTTTACTATTCCACATTTTCGAAACATTTACAAATGGCGAACATTTGCATCAAAGGTTTGTAAACCACGGATACCTTGCTGTTGATTTTTTCTTTGTTCTATCCGGCTTTGTAATAGGTTATGCTTACGATGACCGTTGGGGAAGAATGACTTTGGGCAATTTTTTTAAACGACGTGTTATAAGGTTGCATCCCATGATTATTCTCGGTATGGTCATTGGTGCTTTAGGTTTTTATTTGAGCGCATCATCTGTTGCATTCCCATTAATCGGCCATACTCCTGTTTGGAAAATGTTGTTAATGCTGATTCTTGGCTTTACATTGTTGCCTGCACTACCATCCATGGATATCAGAGGATGGGGTGAAATGCATCCACTCGATAGCCCGGCCTGGTCACTCTTTTATGAGTATGTGGCTAATATTCTTTATGCCCTTTTTATTCGGAAATTCTCGAATACAGTTCTGGCTGTGTTGGTATTTATATTTGGCTGTGTTTTGATCCATTTGGCAGTAACAAGTCCTATTGGAGAGGTGAGTGGAGGATGGTCGTTAAATCCCACCAATATTCGTATCGGATTTACCCGATTGCTGTACCCGTTTTTTGCCGGGTTGTTGCTTTCGCGTGTATGTAAACCGGGACAACTAAAATATGCGTTTCTGTGTTGCAGTATAATGGTTATTGTAGCTCTTTCGTTTCCAAGGATAGGTGGTTCTGAGCATGTCTGGTTAAATGGGCTTTACGAATCATGTACAATCGTTTTTATCTTTCCATTGATTGTATATATGGGTGCAAGCGGAAAGGTTGAAGGAAAAACAGCATCAAAAGTTTGTAAGTTTTTTGGCGATATTTCTTACCCTCTTTATTTGATTCATTACCCATTGATATATTGGTTTACGGGTTGGGTGGCAGATAACCATTTATCGTTAGAGAGTGCTATGCCCGTTGCTATACTTGTCTTCTTTTCTTCAATAATAATAGCATATCTCTGTTTGAAACTATATGATATACCTGCACGAAAATGGCTTAGTAAACGTTTTATTGCCAATAGGTAACAAACAATGAATACATGCCAGTCAACTTACCGGGCAAAAAACCGTTTTATTAAAAGCAACGTATAAATACAGCATTAAAAATGACATTAGAAGAAATAATCAATTACAGACGATCTGTAAGACACTACAAGGATCTTCCCATCGATTCGGAAAAAGTGAGACAGTGTATAGAACTTGCAACTTTAGCCCCCAACAGTTCCAACATGCAACTTTGGGAGTTTTATCACATCACCAGCCCGGAAATTCTAAAAGAACTCTCCGTTGCCTGCTTAAATCAGGAATCGGCAACTACTGCCCAACAAATGGTCATTTTCGTAACACGGCAGGATCTTTACCGAAGACGAGCAAACAAAATGATTGAGCTGGAAACTCAGAATATTCTGAAAAATAGTCCCGAAGAGAAACAAGAGAAAAGAATCAAAAGATGGCAATTGTACTATGGAAAAGTCATGCCATTTTTATATTCCCGCTTTTTATGCATTCCGGGAATTGTCCGAAAAGCCCTTGTGAACATTATCGGACTTTTCAGACCAATCACATATCAGGTATCTGAAAACGACATGAGAGTGGTAGTTCATAAAACCTGTGCTCTGGCAGCACAAACCTTTATGCTGGCAATGGCCAATGAAAGTTATGACACCTGTCCGATGGAAGGTTTTGATAGCCGAAAAGTAAAACGCATCCTGAATTTACCTTTGGGCGCCGAAATCAATATGATTGTTTCCTGCGGAATAAGAGAAGAACGTGGAGTTTGGGGAGACAGAATGAGAGTTCCTTTCGACGAAGTTTATCATAGCATCTGATAATCTGCTTATCTCAACATCTTGTAACTCGTAACTCGTAACTATTTACTTGTAACTACTTCTAATTTTGAAAAACAAAAACATTAAAATAATCACACTGATGAATGTACTCGGAATCTTTGCATTACTGTCTTGTTCCAGCATTCCCAAAGGAGTAACGGCAGTAAAGTCGTTCGATAAAGCGAAGTATCTTGGCAAATGGTACGAAATAGCCCGTATGGACTTTCGCTTTGAACGCAACCTGAATAATACCACCGCCAATTATTCGCTCAATGCTGATGGCAAAAGCATCAAGGTACTAAACAAAGGCTTTGACTACACAACCCATAAGTGGAAAGAGGCAATAGGGAAAGCTAAATTTGTTGGCGACGAAACTACCGCTATGCTAAAAGTTTCGTTTTTCGGCCCCTTATATTCGGGCTACAATGTAATAGCCATCGATAGCGAATATCGTTACGCCCTTGTTGCCCGAAAAAATCACAAATACTTGTGGATACTTTCGCGCGAAACAACTATTCCCGATACCATTAAACGGGAGTACCTTGCGTTGGCAGAGAAATCGGGGTTCAAAACCTCAGAGTTGGTTTGGGTAGAACATAATAACCCGAAAGAATAAACAGATAGAGACAAAATATGGACTTCTTGTGACTTAAAAAGTTTTCATCCCTCATCCAGCTATGGACAACAATTTGTAATTGATGGAGAGTTTTGAGTGCAACTGAGACTTGAACGAAGAAAGTTTTGGTAGTTTTGCTCCTGCATTCACGTTGTTGCAGTGGTGAGCACTCCTGCAAAGGAATAAATACTATAGTCTCGGTTATCATGCCTGATATAAATAAATTATAGATATTAAAAACTTAACGAAATTTCATGGGAAAAACTGGAGTAATTTTTGATTTTAATGGAACATTATTTTGGGATTCAGCCTATCAAGAATCCTCTTGGGATGAATATTTGAAAATACATAATATTCAACTAACCAAATCACAGAAAAAAGAATACATCCATGGAAGAAATGGAAAAGATACTTTCGAGATTTTGTTTAATCGCAAATTGAAAGATTCGGAAGTCAATCAACTTGTTGAAGAAAAAGAAATCCTTTATAGAAAAGAATGTCTTAAGCATAAAATGGAATTTGCCCCAGGAGCAAAATCGCTTTTAGAATATCTGAAAAATAAAAAAATACCTATGGCAATAGCGACTGCTTCAGGGAAAACTAATATAGATTTTTTCATTGAGAAATTTAATTTACTCGATTATTTCGAGTCTGAACATATTATTTATAACGATGGTTCTATAAAGGGAAAACCTAATCCAGATTTATTCGAAAAAGCAATTCATAGATTAGGAGTAAAAAAAGAAAGCTCAATTATTTTTGAAGATTCTTATTCTGGGATACAGGCGGCAATTAATTGTAAAGTTCAGACTGTCATTATTGTAAAATCAACAAAAGAAGACTATGAAGTTTTTAATTTACCAATAATAAAACACTTTGATGAGTTCGACAAAAATCTCTTAAACGTGTTAGAATCATAATTTCAAAGCAAATTAACTGGATTTAGAATGACTAATTGCCATTTCGATATGGTATTTGCCAGGAAGAAGTGCTGACATGTTAGAATTATAACCAGAACTCAGAAGATGTAAACTTTCAGGTTCTGAGCTCTGGTCATGCTTCGCACCCATTTGAATTATTTAATTGATTGCAAACTAAGAATCAAAATGGGCGTTCTTCTTATTATTTAAAGAAAGCATTTACTCCATCAACATCGGATACGTAAGTTTCAATTTTAGAGATTTTTCCATTATAAATTGTGCAAACTGTGGCCAGGTATTCATCCAGTATAAGTTCGCCTCTTGATGCCTGATTATGAACAGATAATGCAACATTATACTGTCCACATAAAATATGTTTTAATTCTAAGCTGGCACCCGAATTGGCAATCTGTTTCGCTCGGGTTATTATTGCATTTTGTCCATTAACTTCGCCTGATATTAAACTTGTACCGGGCAAAGTCCAGGAGATATCTTCTGTAATAATAGAATGGAGTAAATCCCAATTTTGAGTTCCAACTGCATGAAGGAAGGTCTCGGCTAATTTTTTCTTTTCCAAATCGGTCAATAACTGATTTGTGGATGTAAGTTGAGAGGACTGTTTTGTATTCATAAGACTGATTTTTAAATTCTATTATTTGAGATGCAAAGCTAGAGTTTTAAATTATGGAGCACAATATGAGCGAAAATTATCCTATAGAGATAATTTTGCCCTATGATTATAGTAAGTAAGCAATAGTATTTGATGATCTGTTTCCTGAAAGCAAAATTCAGATAAACAGGGTTGTAATTGCTTGTTAAACATCTAAATGAATATGTATGTATGAAAAGAAAATTCCAAAAGATTTGAATTGTGGTATTGTTGTTACCATGGAGGTTATTAGCGGAAAATGGAAAGCCTGTTTAATTAATGATATCAATAAAGGTCTAAAAAGGCCGAGCGAATTACATCGGTCTCATCCCGAAGCTTCTTTAAGAGTAATTAATCAGCAACTTTTTGAACTGGAAAAACACAACATAATTGAAAAGAAAGTTTTTCCGGTATTACCTCCCAAAGTTGAGTATTCTCTGACTGAGACCGGGAAAACACTTCTACCCCTAATTGATCTCATGTTAAGTTGGGGAAATGAATATAAAAGCAGAACAAATATTTCAGATTAAAATAAATACAAACAGGAACAACCAAGCGAAGAACCGCTAAAACAGAACGGTGGCAATACAACTAGTAAAAACGAAATAAATAAAATGACTGAAGAAGAAAAAATTTTCGCAGGAAAATTATTTGATGCCCGAACAAAAGAATTGCGTGATATAAAGCATAAAGCTCATATACTTTGTCAAAGATTTAATTTGATGGACGAATATGATGAGAAACGTCTGCCAATTGTTCGAGAATTTATTGGAGAGATAGGCGAAAAGTACTATTTCCAGGGGCCGATACAGTTTAATTATGGATATCATACCTTTATTGGAAAAAATTTCTTTGCGAATTTTAATACGACTGTTATGGATGACGGCAAAATTTATATTGGCGATAATGTTATGCTCGGTCCGAATGTATCCTTGATGGCAACTACGCATCCTTTAATTGCAGAAGAGAGGATTGCCATGAAATATAATGACGGACATGTTTCCGTGTCCGAATATGCAGAAGAAATTCATATAGGCAATAATGTTTGGATTGCTTGTAATGTGGTGGTGTGTAGTGGAGTTCACATTGGAGATAATGCCGTAATTGGAGCCGGTAGCGTAGTAACAAAAGATATTCCATCAAATTATTTGGCTTGTGGAGTTCCTTGTAAACCTGTTAGACTTATAACAAATAATGATTCAAAATTGGACCTGCTATAAAAGTTGCTGGAATTTTCGAATAAGAATCATTATTGGTAATGCCAGGCAATTAGAATATAGATAAACAGTATAAATAAATTGAAAATGAAATATGTTTGTCCATTGATAACAGTATCGGACATGAAACAATCTCGTGATTTTTACGAGAGCTTATTAGATCAAAAGGTAAAATATGATTACGGTGAAAGTGTTACCTTTTATGGCGATTTTGCAATTCATTTGCAAAATCATTTTAAAAACCTGATTGATAATCATGAAATAAAATCCGGCGGGAATAATTTTGAGTTATACTTTGAGTCTGACGCGATAGAGTTGATAGTTGGGAAATTGAAGGGGAACAATATTATATTTCTACACGAATTACGAGAGCAACCGTGGCGACAAAAAGTTGTCAGATTCTATGATCCTGATAAAAACATAATTGAGATTGGAGAAACTTTGGACCATTTATCTTTTAGGCTAAGGACAGAAGGTTTATCAGTTGAACAAATTTCTGAGATTACAAATATGCCGGTTGATTTTGTGATCGATTCGATTGAAAAATATAAAAAGAATAAATAAAGCATATACGTCCAACAACAATTATGCAATGCAAGCTTCAGGTACAAGGTTAATGCCCGCAGGGAAGTTTGTAACGTGTATGCCAGGCTCTGCTCCCGCATTCACTTTGTCGTCGGATGTACGGTAAACGCTCTTCAGTTGTAAGAGTTACGTTACAACTGTTGAGATATCTCTATGGGAACCTAATTTAGAAATAAATAAGAAAGCTGGCATCTGATTCCAATGAGTTAGTGACTTTAGTCGATTCTTATACTGTATTCACTTTCGACAGTAATTAAAAAAAACAGATTCAACTTTATGGAACAACGAAAAAAGACAGCAATACCGGATAATACAGCAGTAAGAACTGCTGTATGGAGAGCTTTACACGTTCAGGTTGATGCAACACCTCACATAATTGAAGATGAAATCGGCTTGAAATTAATAGCTCCACCCGACGATTGGAAGGAGCGTACTGATATGAAATTCACCAAGCGGATTCGGGCTTCAATCATAGCTCGTGCCCGTTTTATTGAAGATTTAATCGTTGAGCAAAGCAAACAGGGGATCAGTCAGTATATCTAAATAAAAAGAAAATGAGAATATTACTAACCGGGGCTTCCGGATATATCGGGAAACGTCTTCTCCCTGTATTGATTGAAAATGGACATGATGTGATTTGTTGTGTGAGAGACATCAAGAGATTCTCACCTCCGGTATCTCTGAAATCAAAAATAGAGATCATCCAGCTGGATTTGCTCGATAAAACTTCGCTTGCCAATATTCCAAAAGATATTGATGGAGCTTTTTATTTGGTGCATTCCATGTCGTCGTCGTCCGACTACCATCAACAAGAACAGGAATCGGCAGAGAACTTCAGAAATGCAATGACTCAAACCGGCGTGCGACATATTGTGTATTTAAGTGGAATAGTGAACGAATCTACCTTATCGAAACATTTAGCATCGAGAAAAAACGTTGAATCCGAACTTGGCAAAGGGAGCTATAACTTCACTACACTGAGAGCCGGAATTATCATCGGATCAGGAAGTGCCTCTTTTGAAATAATGCGCGATTTGGTTGAAAAACTGCCGGTAATGATCACCCCCAGATGGTTAGAAACAAAATGCCAGCCCATAGGTATTTCGGACGTGATACAGATTCTATCCAAAACGATTTTTAATCCCCAAACATTCAATAAAAATTTTGATATTGGTGGTCACGACATTTTGACCTATAAGGATATGCTTCTGAAATTTGCCCGGACAAGGAATTTAAAGCGTCACATTCTTGTTGTCCCTGTTATGACACCCAAACTTTCGTCGTACTGGCTCTATTTTGTCACATCAACGTCCTACAAACTTGCTGCAGCACTCGTAAATAGTATGAAAATAGAGGTGATATGCCGAAACGATGAGATTAATAAAATACTGGAAATCGAACCAATAAGTTATCAGGCATCATTGGAACGAGCATTTAGCAAAATAGAAAGCCACGAAGTGTTGTCGAGCTGGAAAGATGCCTTTATAAGCAGTAGTTTCAGTCTTAATTTGTCAGAATCTATTCAGGTACCAACCTATGGTTGTTTTAAAGACATCAGAGAAACGGTTTTTTCCGACAGAGAGGATTGCATACATAGAATCTGGAGCATTGGTGGCGAAACCGGATGGTATTATGGAAACTGGTTGTGGCGAATCAGAGGTTTTATGGATAAAATGGTAGGCGGAGTTGGATTAAGACGAGGACGTACTTCGACAGATTATTTAAACGTTGGAGATGCATTGGATTTTTGGAGAGTTTTGTATGCCGATAAACAGGAAGGTCGGTTACTCCTGTTTGCCGAAATGAAATTACCCGGTGATGCCTGGCTCGAATTTAGAATAGTGGAAAATAAGTTGATACAAACTGCCACATTCAGACCCAAGGGCTTGTCCGGAAGATTATATTGGTACTCGGTACTGCCGTTCCATGGATTTATCTTCAAAGGAATGATCCGGAGAATAACTAAACATGAAAGATGATGGAATCTCCCGATTGAACAAATAAATCAACTTATTCCTATCTTAAGTTGTGATGGCTTAGAACAAACTAAGGCCGGTTTGCAGAAACTGATAAAATAGCTTTACACTAACTTCATTACATATCCATTAATGAGAGTTTGTGCAGGGACTGATCACGATAGGTTTCCTGTAATTCAAATATGATTATCTGTTATTTTACCTGATCAAAAGATGATACCACAAAAGGCACACAAAAGTTTTTATGAAATAAAAACTTAGCTTTTGTTTCCTTGAAAACGCAGGCGATATATCGCTCAAAATTTTCATTTCCTGCTTCTGTGTATCTTTTGTGGCTTTTGTGGTCAATTATTTTGAAGTCCACAAAAGATAATATCTATCGATATTATTTCGGGTAACAAAGCGGATATTCATAAATTCAAATATTCATTCTGGAATTTTGGAAATTTAGATTCAGATAATTCTTGTTGCAGTAAAAACTCCAAAACTATCGGACAAGCTGGTGCTAAGCTTTTTTTATGTACTTTTGCACTCTCAAACTGTAAATGAATGCATACCGCATCGTTTATAATACTATCCTGAAATACACTCACCGTTGGATTGAGTCAACAAACTCTTCTCCGGCTTTTCTTTTCTCCGGTTGCTTTAGCTCTTGTTCATTATCTGTAATAGATAACCAGCCAAGTGTTTGAAAAAGCATCCGGACAGTTGATGGCAGAATTTTTCTTTAAAATTCTACTACTTTATTTCCTTCTAATTGTGTCGGATCAATGGCACAAGATGAATTATAAACTATACACATGTTATCAGTAGATGCTCTTACCGTCGAATTTGGCGGACAAACACTTTTCTCGGACATTTCATTTGTGATAAACGATAATGACCGCATTGCCCTGATGGGTAAAAACGGAGCCGGAAAGTCGACTTTATTAAAGATTATGGCAGGGGTCCGCGGTCCTTCGCGCGGAACGGTTTTTTATCCCGAGAACACGGTTGTGGCTTATCTGCCGCAGCATTTGCTGATAGAAGATAACCGCACGGTATTCGAAGAAGCATCTCAGGCTTTTTCGGCAATTACCGAGATGGGCAAGCAGATAGAAGCCATGAACGAAGAGTTGACAACGCGTACCGACTACGAGTCGGACAGTTATATGGAACTTATTGAGCGTGTATCAGCCCTGAGCGAACAATTCTACAACATCGAAGACACAAACTACGATGCCGACATCGAAAAGATTTTGTTGGGATTGGGATTTACCCGCGCCGATTTCTCCCGACAGACATCCGAATTCAGCGGAGGATGGCGCATGCGCATCGAGCTCGCCAAGATTCTGCTTCGCAATCCCGACGTAATTCTGCTTGACGAACCAACCAATCACCTGGATATTGAATCCATCCAATGGCTCGAAGACTTTTTGATCAGCTCGGCCAAAGCCGTAGTGGTTATCTCCCACGACCGTGTTTTTGTCGACAATATTACCACCCGCACCATCGAACTTACGATGGGACGCATCTACGATTACAAAGCCAAATATTCCCATTACCTGGAACTACGCAAAGAGCGTCGCGAACAGCAACAAAGACAGTACGAGGGACAGCAGAAAATGATTGCCGACACCACAGAGTTTATCGACCGCTTTAAAAATACGTATTCCAAAACAAATCAGGTACAGTCGCGGGTAAAGATGCTCGAAAAGCTGGATTTGATTGCCGTGGACGAAGAAGATTCTTCAGCATTACGACTTCGCTTTCCTCCTTCGCCCCGCTCGGGCAACTATCCGGTAACTGCCGAAAACATCGGAAAAAGTTACGGTGATAAATGCATTTTTACCAATGCCAACTTTATGATAGAACGCGGCGAAAAGATAGCTTTTGTAGGTAAAAACGGCGAGGGAAAATCTACGCTGGTGAAATGTATTATGGGTGAGATTGAGCATCAGGGTAAACTTACACTGGGGCACAATGTAAAGATTGGGTATTTTGCCCAGAATCAGGCTTCCTTACTAAACGAAGAGTTGTCGGTATTCCAAACCATCGATGACGTGGCGGTGGGCGATATTCGCACGCGCATAAAAGACCTACTGGGAGCTTTTATGTTTGGCGGCGACAGCTCGCTGAAAAAGGTAAAAGTTCTTTCGGGAGGCGAACGTCAGCGACTGGCTATGATAAAACTGCTGTTAGAACCGGTAAACCTCTTAATTCTGGATGAGCCGACCAATCACCTCGACCTGAAAACAAAAGATATTCTGAAACAAGCGTTGATTGATTTCGACGGAACACTGATCGTTGTCTCGCACGACCGTGACTTTCTGGATAAACTAGTCACCAAAGTGTACGAATTTGGTAACCAGAAAGTAACCGAACACCTCGAAGACATCTACGGATTTCTGGCAAAGAAAAAACTTCAAAACTTGAGAGAGATAGAAAGAAAAGCTATTTAGGATTTACTGAGAGATGAACGATTGATGATATACGATTGACGATGTACGATTAAATTAAGTGCAACGTGCCACTGCGTTTTACATTGGCGATATATAAAGATATAGAGGAGTTACAGGTTCAGCACCGCACGCAGGGCTTTGTATCCGGCGGGACTGGCTTTAATCTGTTGTCCGGTTTTGAGGGTGAGCAGCTGGCTTTGCTTTTCGTACAGCTCAATACGCGAAATCATTTCCACATTTACGATGACTGACCGATGTACCCGCACAAACTGATTATCGGGCAGATGCTCTTCGAAGTATTTCATGGTTTGCTCTTTCAGAAATTTTGCCTGTTCGGTAAATATCTGAACATAATCGCCGTCGGCCTGCAGGTAAATGATCTCAGGCACCATCACCACATGTATCTTTGATCCCGACTTCACCGCAATACGTTCCAGCAATTCAGTTTCGGCCACTTTTTTCAGTTTTGCATCTTCCGATACTTCGACCGAAGCCGGAATATCAGTATCTTCTTCCTCCATGGGAAGTTGAAACCTGAACCGCTGAATAATGAGTAAATAAATCAACAGCCCGATAAAAGCGCGGATGGGAAGCACGGGTACAAATTTCAGAGCCAGATCGGGACTATAAATCAGGTAAAACAAACCATAACCGGCACCAAGCCAAACAGCGATGGTAAGCAGTGCTAGTCCGATATAATTTATCATCCGTTGGTACATCGTCAACACGGCGTAATTACCATATTCTATCACACTCCAAAGCAACAGCCCCAGAATGGCAAAAATGGTAGCATGCACAAAACCATCCAGAAAAATCATTTCCAGCGGAAGTGCCACAAGGGAATATAAAACCACCGACTGAAGCAGGGCATACGCTACCCACAACAGGATATACCAAATAATTTTTGTTGTATTTTCTAAGAATGGCTGAAGCATCTTTTTCAGTAAACAGTGAACAGTTAGCAGTGAATAGTTTTTTACCAGTTAGTCAAAGTAAGAGTTTATTCTATTTCGCAAAGCCGTTTCTTACTCCTTGCCTCTTACTTCTTACAGCTATATGTTAGTTTCTCAATTCTCCTCCACCAAAAACACATGATCCGGTGATGATCAATTTCCGGGTAGTGTCAAGCGGTTCTTTGGGCATTCTGTTATCCTGAAATCCACCAAAAACAGCGTCCAGATGTGTCTCCACATACCAGTCCACCGGCACATAAATAGTAATTCCGCCAAATACAGCATTTACTTCCAGCACTGTTTCACCTTCCTGCAGTGTAGTTCTACGCAAATCGAGTGTAATACCGCCAAAAACAGCATTCAGGTCACCCCCTTTAAATTCGGGGTCAAGTACAATATGTTCGCCATTGCCAAACACGCTGTTTTTAGAAAAACCATCGGAAGAAGTAGCCCATTTAGCATTGTGATGCCGATAGTTCCGATATTCATGATAACGGTGATGGTGATGATGCCCGCTGCAATGATTCCAGTCACCAAATCCCCACTTAGGTCCTAAAAAGCGACTTATGATAAGAAGTAGTCCGGCAGCAATTAATAATAGTGGCCAGTAAATGCGGGTAAAGTCGGCATTCAGACCCGGAAAGTAGGTGGGACAAGCCTCTACAAACCGTGGAATAATAAAGAAAACTCCTATTAAAACCAACACTACCCCCGAAACAATATGACGTTTTGCAAAATTAAACAGACCGATTACAATCAATAACATAGGCCACGATAGTATTACCATCTTCAATTCCGGCGGAATCAATCCAAAATTAATTCCCAGGAATACAACCCCTATCAACATAAGTATTAATCCAAAGCCAAGTCCTTTTGTATAGCCTGAACGATACGAGTTTTTAACTTCATTATCCATAATAATTTGTTTTAAAAATTTATGATGCAAAGATACACGTACAAATACGTACAAAACAAGTAGAAATCGACCAACAAGGCATAATTTCCCGACGAGAGTAAGGAAATATGGTAGTAAAACCTCTTTACGACCGGAAAATATTCAGGGGAAACCTGAGTGTTTATCTACTTTTCAATAAATCGCGGATCTCGGTGAGTAATAACTCTTCCTTTGTCGGTTCGGAAACGACAGGTGCTGCGGATTCCTCTTTTTTTCTCGACAGAGAGTTCATTCCTTTTACAAATAAGAAAATACAAAAAGCAACGATAAGAAAATCAAAAGTTACCTGTAAGAAATTTCCATAGTTTAGGGTAACCGCTGCTTTTTTCACCCCATTGACAATGGTGGGAGCTTTCATTTCCCATTTTAAGTCGGCAAAATTTACTCCTCCAACCAACAAGCCAATCGGCGGCATAATAATATCGGCAACCAGCGAAGCAATAATTTTTCCAAAAGCGCCACCAATGATTACCCCCACAGCCAGATCAATAACATTGCCGCGCATGGCAAAATCTTTAAATTCTTTAAGCAACCCCATAAGATTAAATAATTTGATAATTTAAAAGCTAGAACCACAAAAATAGCAAAAAAGGACTTGACATCCTAATTTCCGTTCCAACCATCACTTACAATTTAATTATAAGAAGATAGAATAATTTACTATTAGATCTGGATTAGATGCTTAATTTGACTATTTGAAATTTCGATATCAGGGTCGGTATATTATTATCTGAACATAAACTCTTTCGTATTTGATAAAAAAAGACTACTTTTGCGCTCAAATTATCAAACTATAAAATTAATGAATATGGTAAATTACAAAGAACTTGGATTGGTCAACACCAAAGACTTATTCAAAAAAGCTATCGAAGGCAAGTACGCAATTCCTGCTTTCAATTTCAATAACATGGAACAAATGCAGGCTATTATTTCTGCTTGTGTTGAAACAAAATCACCTGTAATTTTGCAAGTTTCAAGCGGTGCACGTAAATATGCAAACCAAACTTTGCTTCGTTACATGGCTCAGGGAGCTGTAGAATATGCTAAAGAATTAGGACAAAACATTCCGGTTGTTTTACACCTTGATCATGGTGATAGCTTCGAACTTTGTAAAAGCTGTATTGAAACCGGTTTCTCTTCTGTTATGATTGACGGATCGCACTTACCTTACGAAGAAAACATTGCATTAACAAAAAAAGTTGTTGAATATGCTCACGCTAATGGTGTAAGCGTTGAAGGCGAACTAGGCGTATTGGCAGGTGTTGAAGACGACGTTGTGGCTGAACACCACACATACACTCAACCTGAAGAAGTGGTTGATTTCGTTACCCGCACAGGCGTTGATTCTTTGGCAATTTCTATCGGAACTTCACACGGAGCTAACAAATTTACTCCTGCTCAATGTACCCGCGACGAAAATGGGATCCTGATCCCTCCTCCATTACGTTTCGACATTTTGGAAGAAATTGAAAAACAAATCCCTGGTTTTCCTATCGTACTTCACGGTTCTTCTTCTGTTCCTCAGGAATATGTTGCTACAATCAACAAATTTGGTGGTGCATTAAAAGATTCAATCGGTATTCCTGAAGATCAATTGCGTCGTGCAGCTGCTTCTGCTGTATGTAAAATCAACATCGACTCTGACGGTCGTTTGGCAATGACTGCTGCAGTTCGCGAAGTTATGGCTACTAAACCTGGTGAATTTGATCCTCGTAAATACTTAGGACCAGCTCGCGATGAATTAAAGAAACTGTATGCTCACAAAACTGTGAACGTATTGGGTAGCGCTGGAAAAGCTTGATCAACTGTCTAAAGTTGACTATTGTTAAATTAGTGAATAAAAAAAGGTCGTTCTTATTAAAGAACGACCTTTTCCTATTTCCATTGAGCTTCAATCACTGATAATTAAATACTATCAATAGCATTCAAATCTTCAAAAGCAATTTTCAAACGAGCGATCTCTGCTTCTTCGCCTTTACGCAACCAAACGCGAGGATCGTAGAATTTCTTATTGGGTTTTTCGGCTCCTTCCGGATTTCCAATCTGCCCTTGAAGATAATCGTGATTTTTAGCTTCAAATCCACGAACACCATCCCAAAATGCCCATTGGGTATCGGTATCGATATTCATTTTTACCACACCGTAGCTAATTGCTTCGCGAATTTCAGCATGAGTTGAACCTGAACCTCCGTGAAATACAAAGTTTACCGGATGAGCATCGGCCAATCCTAATTTTTCTTTGATATAATCCTGTGAGTTTTTAAGGATGATTGGCATCAATTTCACATTACCCGGTTTGTAAACACCGTGTACATTACCAAACGATGCAGCAATAGTAAAGTTAGGAGACACTTTGCTCAGTTCCTGATAAGCATAACATACATCGGCAGGTTGTGTGTATAACAAGCTATTGTCAACGCCACTGTTATCAACGCCATCTTCTTCACCACCGGTAATTCCGAGTTCGATTTCGAGAGTCATTCCGATTTTGCTCATCCGTTCGAGGTAACGTTTACTGATAGCAATGTTTTCTTCAAGTGGTTCTTCCGAAAGGTCGAGCATGTGTGAACTGAAAAGAGGTTTTCCTGTTTCAGTAAAATATTTTTCGCTTGCGTCCAGCAATCCATCAATCCAGGGAAGAAGTTTTTTAGCAGCATGGTCGGTGTGCAAAATTACATGAACTCCGTAAGCTTCAGCCAACGTATGAATGTGTTTGGCACCAGCAATAGCACCAAGCACAGCAGCCTGTTGTCCTTCAAGCTTCAATCCCTTACCAGCATTAAATATAGCACCACCATTCGAAAATTGAATAATTACTGGTGCGTTTACATTTTTTGCGGCTTCAATAACAGCATTCACTGTTGATGATCCAACTACGTTAACTGCGGGAATAGCAAATCCATTTGCTTTAGCTACCTTGAAAATGTATTGCAAATCAGCGCCTGTTACAACACCCGGTTTTACAACTTCTGAAATTTTGTTCATAATTATATTATTAAATAGTTTTTGAAATTTCTCATCGATGATATAACAAACGTACTGCAAAAAAGTTGATTTAAACCAGTCTCAACCCACGCTTTATTTAGGTACGCAAAACCTTCGGTTTCAATCTGAATTTTGGCCTTCTTACTGAGCCAATTCTTCGGACAAGAAATGCTCTAACTGCTCTGGCTTTACATTTACAGTTAACCGCCCGGCTATTGCCCACGAAATGTGTCCGGTTTCTTCCGAAACAACAATAGCTATAGCGTCCGAATGCTCTGTGATTCCCAGCGCAGCCCGGTGGCGCAATCCCATTCGCTTAGGTATGGATTGATTTTTAGAAACCGGCAAAATGCAGCCGGCAGCCTTTAATTTTCGATCGGAAATAATTAAAGCCCCATCATGCAAAGGACTGTTTTTAAAAAATATGTTTTCAATTAACCTGGAATTTATAGATGCATTAATTTGCTCACCTGAGTGCGAATAAAAATCCAGATTATTCGATCGGGTTAATATAATCAACCCACCGGTAGAGCTTTTAGCCAGACTTCTGCAGGCCAGAACAATTTGAACCAGCGTGAAATCAGTCTTTTCTTTTTCATTAGAAGTATTTCCAAATATCCGTTTAAAAAGAAGAAACAGACTTCCTCGCCTTCTGGATCCGATACGCAAAAAGAAACGCCTTATTTCATCTTGGAAAAGAACGATCAATGCAAAAGCTCCAACGCTTACCACCCGATCAAAAATGGCTCCCAACAGTTCCATCTTGAACACGTACGAAACCAAAAACCAACAAATAATAAAGGCAAGAATACCTATAAAAATATTTACAGCTCCGGTACGTTTGAGAAGTTTAAAAGTCTGGTAAAGCAATATAGCCACCAGAAAAATATCTACAACGTCCTTAAATCCTATTTGAAATCCCATAAATTATTAATTTCCGGTTCTGAAAGACTCAACTGATTCCGAGTCTTTCATTTCAATATATTTTTTATAAATAGCAATAGTTTGAGTAGCTTCTTTTACATCGTGAACTCTCAGGATAGATGCACCTCCTGCTAAAGCCTGCATGTTGGCGGCTGTAGTTGCATTCAAAGCTTCAACCGCATCAATGTCCAGCAATTTAGTCAGCATAGACTTACGGGACATACCTGCCAGCATCGGAACATTTAATTGTTTAAAATATTCCAGATTGCTTAATAATTGATAGTTCTGATCCAGAGTTTTGGCAAATCCGAATCCAGGATCTATCACCACATCATGTACACCAAGCAAACGCAACTGAGCCAGCCTTTTTTCCAGAAACTGCAAAACATCCGGTACAATATCCTCATACTGTGTATGCGCATGCGATTGCATCGATTGAGGAGTACCACGCATATGCATCAGTACATAAGCAACCTGACAATC
>Ga0209540_10001214_pt1 | contig 20426 bp, 14 predicted proteins | sample BarGraIncu01121A_FD_184501 | JGI IMG/M metagenome (GOLD analysis project Ga0209540, IMG submission 184501) | Arctic peat soil microbial communities from Barrow, Alaska - Barrow Graham LP Incubations 011-21A (SPAdes) (version 2) | ecosystem: Environmental > Terrestrial > Soil > Wetlands > Peat... | reverse complement strand
TCTTTTTAGAGCAAAACGAATTTCTCTGATTTCCGCATGGTTATTTATATCATTTCCACTATAGATGGGATGTTTACCCGGTCTTAATAGTTTGACATTTTTTACATAACCTCTGTGGGAAGGGTTCCAATTGTTGATATAGTACTCTTCATTCGCATCATAACCACCCATATTTTCAGGCCGGTTTATCCTTACAAAACTTTCAATCACCTGCAAACCCAGAATGTCGTTAATCACTTTTTGCAATTGGTTGTAGTTTGCCTGGTAAATGTCCGGATCTATACCTAATTCTTGTACAGGAACCGAAACAAATAGTTTATCACCTTCAATTAACTGCCCATTTAAAAACTGGTTAATAATAAAGCCAATTGATTTTGAAAAAGGATTAATATTTTCATCAAAAAAACCATTAATAGTTTGGGTTTTCTGGTGAATAAGCGCTCCGAGTTGTTGCAACAAATCGTCCATTCTGTAATATTTTAGAGTTTATCCTATCCATTCTATAGCATCCGGCATTTTCTTTCCAACCTCTTTTAACCGCCTTGCCATTTCACTGTTTGAATCTGACAATGTAATAACCAATGTGTCTATCGCCCGAGTTAAGGGCATTAGGGCCCATAGCGTAACATACCGATTAACTCGTTCTTCGGGTGTCTCAAGTGCCAGTTCATCATTGGGTGTATCAACAAAAGTGTCCATCTTATACTTAAATAGCTGGTCGAAATCGAGGCAAACGGCTGTCCATCCTTCCAATCCCCGGCATGAATCGTATTGAAAAAGCCTGCAAAGATCCAACTTGGTTGGATATTGAGTGCGTATGGAATTGTTAGTCCCATCGTATAACTTTATCCCTTGATTTTGGTATTCCTCAAAATATTTGAAATGAATGTTGTTTGGATTCGTTTTGTCCACCAATTGAGGAGGTGTTAGCAGAAGCATATCGTAAGCTGAATTTTTATCAGCCAAGCAATCGGAAAGGATTTTTTTATGCAAAGAGAAGTCGTAAGGTTTATCAGTAATTATAATCCTTCCACCATATAAGTTTCTATCAGGGGTAACATTCCAATTTAGTCCTGATACTTCTGCAAAGTTGTTGACAAAATTCACTAGGTTGTATTTCTGCCGTAGGCCTTTTGTTTCAGTCTTTTTATGAAAACAATTCGGTTGAATTCCTCTAGTCCAATTCTGTTTTTGGCTGCCCCTGATAAACTGATCAACCCCATCTGCAACCACAATCTTTTCATGACCAAATATTCGAAACAGTACATTCTTTTCCACATCATTCCAATCCTGAGCTTCATCAATAAGAATATAATCCCATCCAACCGCTTCGTGTTCTTTTGTCATCATCTCCTGAATATCTTTATCATTAATCAAATTTTGATTAAGGTAATCAAGCATTTCAGCCATTTTATTCTGAAACTGTTCATTGTAATCAGCACCATTATCAACCACAACTTCGCCTAATCCTAAACCCCTGAAAATTTGGAAGAAAAACTTATGAAGAGTGGATATTTGTACTGTATAGTTATCAACACCGTCGGGTATACCAGCAAGTGCAAGAACCCTACGGATGTCGCTTACTAAAGCATGATTGTATGTAAGGATTAATGAACGGTAACCCTTATTAACAGCAAGGTCACAAGCTATTCTGAGTAATCGAACCGTTTTGCCTGTACCGGCCCTGCCTGCAATTATAGTCAGCTTATTGCCAATATTTTGAGCGTATTGCTGATTGTCAAGAGTCGCGTTTGTAATTTGTTCGATTTTTTTTCGGGTTAGTTCACCACTTGCCTGCCTTACTTCAGAGAAAAGATTAAATACCCGTTGGATTTCGGATAAAACAAAAGATTCTTCGTTGTATTTATTTACACAATTAATAATGCAATAACTCTGATTATCTGGCTTGTATGGGATAGACTGATATGTAGATTTTGTGATTATGTCCACAAAGGAAAATGATTTTGGAAGTAGATTGTCTTTATGGTTTTGATTTAATTGAACCAGTTCATGAAAAGAAATATTTCTAAGCCATATAAAATTGCAAATAGTGGGAGTGAAACCGAGATGCTCGTTGAGGTAATTTATTAACGCATATTTTTGCTTTTCGCTTTGGGTTGTTGCATCGCACCACTTATCATTGTATTTTACCAATAAATTTAATCCATCCTGCTTTACTCCACTATGGGAATGTTCTTTCACCTCAATCACATAGCAAAAACTATTTATGTAGGACTCTCTCTTGACTTCAGGTAATTGCGTATGATTTCTATCTGTTGCAGTGGAAGTGATCTGTTGTTTGAAATTCTGAAGTTTTCCAATCAACACAATATCAATATCTTTTGTTTCTTGCCCAAAAAGTGTTACATTGCTTATAATCAGTATCTCACCGGTTGCATATCTTGAACTAGCACTCAGTTCTTTTTCCAGCTGTTCTTTAAGCTGTCTTGCTGCCGTAGACTCAGATGATGCTTCGTTATTAGACTTAATTTTTATGGTAATTGCCATATTTCAAAGATACTATTTTAAATAAAAACTAAGATTTAGTAAATAAGGAAAATCGTATGTATAATGATTAAATGTATTTGTTTCAAATTTAACAAATTATAGTTTTCCCCCCAATTTTTTTGGATTAAATAATTAAATCTTTACCGACTTTACGATTATTCCCTTTACTGCATTATAAAGCAGAGAATCAATTATAACCTTTCCTGCTTTATATAGTGCTTCTTTATAGCAATCAATTTGTGGTCCATAAGCTTCTGCTTTGCTTTCACCGCTTTTATAGTCAACGAGAATTACCCCCTGAGGGACTTCCCAAAGAAGGTCAATATTTCCTCTTACAATCTGTCCATCGTTAGTATATTGAAAAGGTAGTTCATGGTAGATGCTTTGCGCCTCACCATATGTATTCTCTAGATAATCGTAAAGATTGGCCACTGATGTTAAAATCTCTTTTTGGTTTATGAACGCCTCTTTCAATCCATACTTGTCTATTATTGCAGATGCTGCGGTATTGTTATCATTTCCCCTTTCCTTATAGTAAACACAGTATATATCGTGAAGGCAATTACCGATCATGTCAGGTTTATTTCCCGGCAAGATGCTTATTGTTTGCTTGAAGTCTTTAATAACCTCAATTCTGTAATTATTATCAGTCACAAAAGTACTTGGCTGAAGGAAAAGAGGAGGGTATTCAATGTTCTCACCGACAGGTATGTCAACAACAGACTCTTTTCTAACATTGAGTTCCGGTGCATCTTGAGTATCGCCGATTGATACTATGAATAGAGGGTATGAAATATCACAACCAAATAGAGCTATTTGGGTAGTCGAACAATCTTTTGGATTAGCAGGATTAAGTCCGGCTGTTTTTAACCAATCCATCACTTGGTTATTTTGTGATGTTGTTATCAACAAGTCTCTGGCTCTTGTAAATCCTACATAAAGAAGGTTCTTCTTGTTATTTGTCTCTCTTTTTTCTATCCTTTTGTACATCTCTGTTTGCAAAATCATATCTGTGTATACAGCAGGAATGGAAGAAGCACCAAAAACAACACTAGGGAGCAAATAGATAAGTGATTCGGAAGTATAATCAATTGATTCTCGTATCATGTTGACTCCAAAATAATTAGATTGTATAACATCCTTGTCTTTATTCAATTCAGTTAGTAAAACAACGGGCCACTCCAGACCTTTGGCTCCATGATATGTGCATAATGTTATACCTTCTCCAGTAGGCAGCCCATTTTTAATGTCTGTTTTGCTTTCGTCTTTAGCGTCATAATATGATAGGAAACCGGATATTGTTGAGCCGATACCCAACTGGTCACAATGTTGTTCGTAATTGCGAGCTTCTTTAATAAGGCGTTCTAGATTGTTTGTCCTGCTTTGAGTGTTTCCCATTTGGCTAATATATTCCCTTATATTGAGCTCGATAATAGCGATTTCAATCAGCCCCGAAACACTTAGGCTATTATAAAATTTTCTTCTTTCATCAATCTTTCTTAAAAGAGGATTGGTTGTATCTTCCAACCATAAATCTGTTGCTTCTTCATCCCCTTTGTTTTGCATAAACACAACCCTGTCTTCAATTACCTTACTAAGTGTGTAGTCTTTTTTTGTTAAAGTTAAGATTGTGGCTTTTGCTAAATCGTCCCATTTATTGGCAATTAGAGAGAAAACGGCAAATAGCAGCTTAATTTCTTTTTTATCTTTTAATGGTTCGTCAAGATTTACAGGTAATCCATATCTTCTTAATGAATCTGCTATTTTTATGTTGGTTCCATTCTCCTTTGATAATATGGAAATGTCTGAATAGTTTATTGAACGAAGTAGCTTGCTTTCTTTGTCCGATATCTTAATAGCAGAATCTACAAGTTGTCTTATTTTCCAAGCGAGATAATCATAACCTTTATTTTCGAAGTGCCAGTGAACTAGAGATTCGAAATTTTCTTGTACTTCACCGATTCTTTGATTCTCATTTAATTTAATGTCTTTTTCCGAAATATTTTCTTCGATAAACACTTTAGTGAATATTGTATTGCTAGCACTTACTAGTTTTGGTAAAGATCTGTAAGAATTGTCAAGATATTTTTTTTCGTTCCCTTTTTCATCTTTTATTATGGGAATTGTTCCGGTAATTTGTGCTATAGCCTCCATATCTGTTCCCCTGAATGCATAGATGGATTGCTTTGGATCACCTACCCAGTAACTCTTATCCAGAATATCCGAGAGTCTATTAAAGATTTTTATTTGAATTGGATTGCTATCCTGAAACTCATCTACAAATATTACTTTAAAGCGTTGACTAATTTCATAGGCAAACTCTTCCTTCTGAAGAAGAGCCAGGAACTGGGCCTCAAGATCACTATAGCGGAGCAGCCGATGTTCAGTCCTGTACTTCTGGTAAGAGTCGAACCAAGTTTCTGCAAGTTCAAAGATTTTGGAAATATATCTTGTCAGGTATGATTCCAAGGCCTTACAATGAAAAACATTGTTTAGTATATTTAAAGTTTGATCAAGTGTCTCAATTTGAGGCTTTGCCTTTTTGGGAAAGTTTTCCCAAAATCTAGAAATTGCAAAAAGTTCGTTTAGTGTTAATTTGCTGTTTTTGATATGATTAATCCACAAATTCATTAGATTAAACCTATCTGTTTTTGCTTTACTTTCTCCACCGGAATTTTTATCAGCTATAATTGCTTCATCCAGCGTTTTTTTGAGTATTGAAAAATCAACCTCGCTGTTGTTGAATCGGTAAACCGTATTAAGTAATTTGAGACTCTCTTTTTTGCATTCTTCCAGACTCTTGACTTGGTTGGTTGTAAGAAAATCTATAATTTTATTAAGGTCCTCTTTCCAGTAATTTGGGTTGGAATCAGATTTATTACCTGTGTACACTAAGGGATTTATCTGTTTAAGATAATCATTAAAGAATTTCTGATCTTCTTCAGTAACAATATCGGCCAACGACTGATTCTGGTAATATGCAAAGTCACTATCAGTCATTATTTGAGTTTCAGGTGACTGACCAAGTAAATACCAGTAATCCGAAATAAATTGTTGACACATTGAATCGATTGTCCCAATAACCGCTGTCTCAAGCAGGGCCGCCTCTTCATACATCTGTTTCTCATAAAGTTTGCTGTAAACTCTTTCTTTGAACTCAGCTGCAGCCCGACGGGTGAATGTAGTCATGATAATCTGGCCGGGCCTATATGTTTTATCAGAAAGGCAATTTGTAAGAATCTCCGTTAGTTTGTATGTTTTCCCGCTGCCTGCACCGGCATTGATATAAGTTATATTTTTCATTTTGCACTTGAAGTTAATGAGGTAAAGTCAGAGATTTTGTTTATCGCCTTTTTCTCACTCAGAGAATTGTTTTTGTTTATCGGAAAAAGTTTTTCTGTATATGTTTCTCTGACATATGCAAGGTCTGTTAATAGGAAATCTTCTCCCCACTCAATTATACCATTAGCAAATTGATTATATCTAAATTTATAAGAATTCCTGATTTGCTCCATGAGGTCTTTTGAAACATCTGTTTCAACCTCATCTATATTTTTACCTTTAAGTCCGGACCCTTTTTGTGTGAGAAGAATTCCCTCATCTAACTCAAAATAACACTTAGCGGCAACTCCATTTGGGTTATTGTGTTTCTCCAGTTCTTCATATATAGCAAGTTGTATTGAAAGGTTATTCTTAATGGCTTCTCTGTGATATTTAATATGTTTTGTCCACTTGAAATCAATAATCACACTATAACCAGAAGTATTTGTAAGAACCATATCCATTCTGGAATTTATTACAGGAATTTCTTTGTCCCCCAGAAGTCTTACCGGTTTTGATACATTGTCAGCATTATCCTCCAATTTTGCTCCCTCTGCACTAATTATTTTAAGATCGTTTTCTTCTATGATTTCAAGCAAATTATTTACCGATTTTTCGATTTTAGACAGGTATGATTTCTTATTAAGTTCATTTTCTTTTTGATTCAAAAGAGCAGCGTTTCTGAGGATACATCCTTCCATTTCAATATTGAAATTTTCTATAAATTGCCTTTTCATTTCAGCTATCTCAAAATTAGAATTCTTGACCAAGAGTGCTATATATTCATGAGCAGAATTTCCCATCGAAATGGACAAACTAGGTAATGTGCTGTTTTTGCGAAGACCGGCGTGGTAGTTTAGAACATAATCCAAGGGGTTGTAAATCAATTTCTCAAGACTGGTTGCACTTTCTTGTTGTCTTGGATTTAGTTCTGCAGCATTGTCAAGTTTCAGTTCAGCAACAGGAACTATATTGTCAAATACATCAACTTCTTTTGTTTTTCCCAAACAAGGGCTTTTCACGATACTTACATAATTATTTATTAGCTTTTCCATCCTTAATTTAAGTGGATGTTGTGTAGTGGATTCTCCAGATGATTTTTCACAAAACATAAGTGTCAGCTTCTTTGATAACATTAGGGGTGTGAGTTGTTTCTCGATATGCAAAAGAGATTCAGCCTCTGAACTCCACAGTTTGGCTCCAGCGTCCATCAACTCCTTATATTCTCCTTGCAACAGGAACCCGTAGTAATTCGAAATAGATTGTGCATTGTAGAAGTCCAGCCATATACAATCCTCAATTGTGTCAACAAGGGCATCAGGCTGGGAGCAAACATAACGGCATCCTTTTTCCGGCTTGTCTAACTGATATGACCCATTAGAATCAATTGACGCAATCAGTCTACCAAGCTGGCCGGATTCCAGCTTATCTTTATTTATACTTTTGAGTAGTTGTCCAATGGCTGTCGTTAGCTCTATAAGCTTAACCAATTGATCGGAAACAAGTGTATTATTTTGTTTTTCTATTTTTTGCATTGCCAATCTTTGTAAGGCAAAATTCTGCAAACGGGTTATGAATAGAGTGACTTTTTTTGTTTCCGGGGTTCCATTTTTGGATAATGGAAGAAAAACTGCTATATCATCCTGCTTATCATACTCTTCAATATTTTTATTCCACTCTTCATTGCATATTCCGCCACTATCAAGAATTATTTTTTTGAGTTTATAGCGAAGCTCGCTTTTTAGAGGGTGTATTGGAATAGATAGCCAACTGAGAATATTTTCCAGACTAAAATCTTCGTTGTAAAGGCTCAAACCAAGTCGGAATAGTTGAACGATTTCGGGAGTACTATCTGCAAGTCGAGATCCCGAAACAGGAAAATTGAAAAGTCTTTGAACATAATCGAATGCTTTATTGTCTGAATTTATGTAAACAGCATCTTTACTGCCTTTGCACGAAATATACTCTAGAGCATCCATTCTTTCTTTAAAATGATACAAAAGCAAAGAATCGTCAGTTGGGTCTAATTCAATTTTCTCTTTTATATTTTTTGAAATCGCATCTTGTACTTTATACAAGTTGCTGTTTGCGGTTGCTTGAGGATTAGGTGTTATATATTCACATTTAGCCCCTTTCTTATCAAGTTCCTCGAACATTTCCTGCAGGTATGGAGAAAGAAATTCTTTAGAGTGGTGGACTTCGATTGTTGAATTTTCAGGTAAAATTCTTCTCTCGCCCACCGTTTTTAACATATTCATCCAGTTGTCCGGAAATCCGGCGCCATCCGGAAGAAATTTTTCTTCCAGATCGCAGAGTGCCTGCAACCTTTTAGAACTCGTTCTCATTTCGGAAGACCACCCACAAAGAATTAGACGATCCCTCCATTCCAAAACTTTTCCGGCAGTTCCTAACGGATCTGTTATGAATGATTTTTTTAAGAAACAGTCTTTTTTGTCTGAAAGATATTCGGATATTGATTTTTGATATAAAACAACTCTTTCCAACCTGGAAATGCTCGCTCTTCGACAACCGGCATGTAACTCAAGCAGCTCCAAGAGTCCTTGTTCTCCAACAATTGTAGTATCCCAAAGAATTGAATTACATCGATATTCACTTATGTAAGGATTTGAATCGAAAGATGTGCCGAATATTATTTTCATATGAATATTGTTTTATATTTACTCTGTTAAAGTGTTTTCTCCAGAATTATTCACTAGCTCATCAATCAAATTCTTTTTGGTCTTCAATCCAAGACTCTTAAGTTTTGTAGCTTGTAATATTAAATTGTCATTACCGGTACTTAACAGTTTATAAGAATCTGCATATGAATCTTTAGCTTTATCGATGTGCTTTCCAATTTCTTCGAGATTTGAAACGAACCCTACAAACTTATCATATAATTTTGCACCTCTCTCTGCTATTTCTTTAGCATTCTGATTTTGATATTCCCTCTTCCATAAATCAACAATAAGCTTCAGTGATATTATAAGGTTGGTTGGGTTGATAAGAAGTATTCGCTTTTCATAAGCATAATTCCACAAATTTGGATCTCCCTGTAGTGCCGCCATGTAAGCAGGTTCACTAGGGATAAACATCATTACAAAGTCCAGAGACTTGTCGTAATCGTCATATCCTCTTGCACTAAGAGTTATAATATGGTTTTTGACAGCATTGACATGAGCTTCTAACTCTGACTTTTGTTCTTTAGCATCGTCTGCTTCAATAAATCTGGTATATGCATTTAGTGAAACTTTAGAATCAATAATTACAGTTCGGTTATCGGGGTATTTAATAATAGCATCGGGGCGCATTTTCTTGTTTTCGGAGTCAGAAAGTAAAGCTTTTCCTTGCTCGTCTTTTAATTGATACTCTAAGAAATATTCCTCATCTTTTCGAAGTCCCGATTTCTGAAGGATGCTTTCTAGTATCATCTCTCCCCAACCACCCTGTGTTTTTGCTTCTCCCTTAAGAGCTTTTGTCAAGTTACGCGCCTCTTCGCTTATAACCTGATTTAGCTGTGCTAGTTCTTTAACCTTTTCTCCTAAAGAAAAGCGTTCCTTAGATTCTTTGTCGTAGGTGTCGTTTACCGTCTTCTTAAACTCTTTGATATTCTCTCCCAACGGGTCCAATATTGCCTTAAGGTTTGTTTTATTGAGTTCGGTGAACTTTTCAGTCTTGGTGTCTAATATTCTATTTGCAATGTTTTCAAACTCAGTATTGAACTTTTTGCCGAGTTCTTCCATCTCTTTCTTTTGATTATCAAGCTTTTCTTTGTTATTGTCATTTGTAGCATTTGCATTAGCCAATAATTGCTTGCAGTTGTCAAATTCAACAATTAGGATTTTTAACTCTTCTTTTAAACCTATTATTTCGGTTTGCTTTTCAGACAACCTACTGCTTGAGGCTTCTAGCTGAGATGTTGAACTTGCTTTAATGGTAACAAACTCCTTCTCGGCTTCATTCAGTTTTTGTTGAATCGTCTCCTTTTCGTTCTTTATGGCAGCATTACTTTGTCCTTTACCAATAAGCCAACCAATTAGAAGTCCTACAACAATTCCAATGAAGATATAAATTACTTCCATGTCTTAATTATTTAATATTTTTATATTTTTCCCTTGGCTTAATGCTGTCAAGGATCTTTTTAAGTTTTTCAGGAGTATACAGAAGGTTTCCATTAACTACTGATTCAACTATAGAATATGGAAAGCCGGAATCTTTTAAATTTGTTCCTGTAGAGTTATAAATGAATTTTTCAAAGAGTGGCAAGGAGTCAGCTTTTTTAAGAATATCTGTCAGGTCTTCTAATCCATCATTAAAGACAAATTCCGGCTCAATGTCACAAAATTCAGGTTCTTCTTCATCGTCTGAATAATTATCTATTAAGATGAAATTACACGCAAAAAGATAACCGACAGGGGGAGAAAAGAGACATTTCTCAGAATATATACTTATGAAGATATCATCGTATTTATTATCACTGGTCATAATCTCATAATGATCTACAGGATTCTGGCCTAGAATACTTCCAAGTCTATGATAGATAATATGAAGCCCTTGATCTGTTACAAGGTTGTTTAAATATGCTAAAGATGCCCTGATGCTGTTTAGGAGGATTGGATTATCTAGAGATTTTCCGTAAGTTGTAATATCCATAATCTTACTTTTTCTGTCTATTGTTTTTGTTAAAAATCAATACCCAATTTTTCCATGATTGTTCTTTGATATTAGTTCTGTCTTACAGAAATTTATAACGCCATTAAAGGTAGGTATTTCCCCATTCAAAATTTCATGCATTTCTGCTTTCCTGACGATATTATCAATCTGACCGCCGGAAAAATCATACATGACAGCAAGGCTTTTACACTCTTTTTCTGAAAGTGAAGGAAGCTTTATTTTCCATATTTGTCCTTTGGATTCTAGGTCAGGCTTATGAAATTCAATTTTGAAAAGGAAGCGCCTTTCAAAAGCCGAATCGAGATTACTTGCAAGGTTGGTGGTGGCAATAAAGATTCCGTCAAAATTTTCCAATTCTTCCAGTAAAATATTCTGCATGGCATTTTCTGTCTGAGAGATATTAGACTCCTTGCCTCTATTTGTTCTTGTAGATATTATTGCATCTGCTTCGTTGAAAAACAGAATAGGGGTTCTATCACACTCCTTGGCAAAAGACTTGTAATCTGTAAAGATTCTTTTTATTATCTTCTCGCTCTCTCCGTGCCACATGGACTTTGACTGGCTGATATCTACTTTTAATATGGCTCTTGAGGTTTCCCTGGCTATTTGATATGCAAATTCTGTCTTACCTGTTCCGGAAGCACCATAAAAAAGAGAAGCCACACCTTTTGGAAGGTTTTTCTCTTCCAATCTCTTTTGTGTTTTATCTAAGTTTTCGCCACTGAGTAGTACTTTAAGTACATCTAGCTGAGATCTGTCTTGCTCATTGAAAACCAGTTCTTTTTCTTTAATATCGGCAGGTACTGTAACATTACCTCTTTTGCGTTTCTTTGAGAATATCTTCATTCCGAATTGTTGTAACATCTCAGATGTCTCTTCTGTTAGTTTGATTTCAGTGTCGGAAAAGAAATCAGCCTCTATAACTACGATATAACCCTCCTTAACAAGTGCGTTTTCACCAAAAAGGAAGCTTTGTTCATATTTGATCTTTTGAGTATTATTATCAAATACCGCACATATCGTACTTGTCAGATCTGTTGTTTCTGCGCCTTTTGCTAAAGTTTTCCAGATTAAGTACATAAAAACAATAGTGTCTATTGGAGATAGGTTCATACTGTTTAAAGCATTTATAACAGGAAAATTCAGATTAGAATTTATTAGCTCTTGTGATTTTGTAATCAACACATCTGTAGATATTTCTCGTTCAATTCTATTGCTTAATAGATTTCCAATATTCTCCAGTACTTCAATTTCGTCGTTGAATATTGTTTGTTCAATAATCGGGAAGGGAGCGTTTTCAATAATTGCATCTACTAATTTAGGGTTAATGATGTATCGGTCGTTTGCAATGCCTGAATTTGTTCTCCTCTTGCTTGTTCTTCTATGGAGAATGTTTTTAGAACAAAGGTTTTTAATAACATCGCTGTAGACAAGAACTTTGATGGTGTTTAGGCTCAGAAATGAAGAAAGTAAATTCATACTGGCTTCCTCATCTTTATAGTTCATGACAAAGATTATTGAAATGAACAAAGCTTGAGTCTTTGTAACATTAAAATAGTCTGAGAGCAATGTTAAATCAGAATCGACTTCAATAAAGAAATCGGGACTGAGTTTACATTTGGAAGATTTCTCATAAATATTTGCGATGGTATCTAAAAGTCTGTAATCAATCATGTCTTCAAAAGTCGATTAAAAATCTGTCAAAAACAGATATTCACAAGTTTGTAAAAATTTGGAGCATTATTTTTCAAAGCCTACTCTTGTAATATTATAAGTAAATTCAAAGACAATAACTTGTTTGTAAATGAGGAAAACGATGAGTAATTTTATGGAAATTCTTTTCTATGAAAATACATCTTATAAGATCGGACGAAATTTCCAAAGATCGATTCAGAACAATTTATGAGTTGGTTAATCAATTTGTTGGACCTGTCAAGTTTGTTGCTCTTGATGAAGATATAAGAGAGAGAAGAGCGAATGAAGAAGAATCGGAAGTTACTCCGGATGAAGTATCTAGGCTAGAACCAAAAACCCGGGAATCACTATTTGGTATTTGTGAATCTTTTAGAAAAAAATATAGAATAAAAGCTGATGACGCTGTTGTACTTCTTACTGATTATCCTAATCAATTTAACTGGTTTTCTGCCTGGGATCCGTCTAATAAAAGAAACTTTTTTGTTCAGACTTCTTATTGGGAATATTTTACTAAGCTGGACTCAAGCTACCCCATTGTTTATGAATTGATTTCAATCCCCCTTTATCTGGCGTTGTGTAAAACAAATGAAGAATTGCTCAGCTTGGCTCATCATGAACCAAAGGAGTGGGGATGCCCTTTTGACCTGTGTGCTAATAAGATTGATATCCAACGTAAACTTCATAGTGGTGACATCTGTCCTGAATGTAGAAAGCTAATGATTGAGAAAAACACAGATCCTTTTTTAGCCAGACAGTTTTTTGCTGCTGTTGGTAAAGTGCGTGAGCAATTGCTCTTTAATGAAAGACTCTGCTTTACTAAGCAACCTTCTCGGCTTACGGTTAGTCTACCTAGAAGAAATCTTGTTTTTAACGATTTAGGTAATTTTTCCATTCATCTTGGACCAAAGGAGTTAGCGGTATATGTTTTTTTCATGAACCATCCTGAAGTTAATGATTTAAGAGAAGTTGTAAATTTCAAGAACGAAATTTACAGTGTTTATAAATATCATGCAAAACGAGGTGTACTTGCAAATATTGGCGCTACTGTAGATTCATTAGTCAATAACGAGGCTAATGCTATGGGGGAGGTTATTTCCAGAATTAATAAAAAAATCAAGGATAGTTTTGGAGAAAAACATGCGGATTTCTATACAATACAAGTGGGTCGAGGAGAGAAACATTCTATAAGACTTGATCGGGACTTACTAAAAATCATAAACCTCCCGGAAGATAAGAATGTTGTTGTTCAGGCACAAGTTCAAGTATAAAATTTATATTATTGACAACGAACTGCCAGTTAAATCGTTCGCAGACGGATTTCAAACTCCAGGTCATCGTCGGTAACAGCGGACTTGGTTTTCCATATTCCTGCAAAATATTAGTTTGCGGGTTAAGCCTCCGGATGTGAACATCTCTTTGGGAAACGGCGGATTCAGTTTTGTTGCAAGAAAGCTTTTAATCGCCTGTGTAGAATACGGCTGGAACATGGCCAGAACATCGCCACCTTTTGGGGTGTCCATGTCCAGAATCAAGGTTGCGCTGTTATTGGAGAAATAGAGAGAATGTTAGCAAAGACAAGAATTGTTTCCATTTTTACTGTGCACTTAATTGCAGAAATTACTGTATAGGTAAGATTTACCGATTATAGTTAGCGGCTGATGTTCTTCTCATTTCTTTAATTTTTTCTTTAGTTCGTCAATAGTCAATGTTATATTTTTCTGTCTATGAATCATTCTATGACAATTTGAACACACTACAGTTAAATCCGTTTTCGGATTCGTCTCTCTTTTTTCCCCATCATTCAATGGAATTGCATGATGAACTTCTATAAAACCTTTCCCCCAAATTCCATAATTCTTTTGAAAGTCGAATCCACATCCTTTACATTTAAGTCCATGTATTTTAATTGCCTCACCTCTAAATTTTGTGTCTCTCTCAGCTCGTACTGAAATAATAACCTTTTTACCACCCTCTGTTCTATTTTCAATGTCACCAATGTTGTCAAGGTCAAGGTCGGTTTCATTTTCCGATGAACGGTCTTCTATATTCCTATATTTTTCTTCAAGCTTGCGCTTAGTTTTTACTCTAATTCTTAACCAGAGTAATAGCTGCGATAGGATTTCATTATAGTCTGGTCGGATGCAGTCGCCACTCGTTACTATGCTTTCACTATTAAAGCCATTTTGATTCATTAATGATTTAAATTCTGCTTCAAAACCAACAATTCTTTTTCCTATTGTTGCCCCACGATTTTGAATTAATAAGAACTTTCCTTTAGTAATCTGAAAGTTGCTGAGATCAATAGTAAACTGAACAACTGAAGGCTTGTCTTTAGTGTCATCATAAAGGTGGATAAAACATTTTCCTGGTCGATTAATTCTTTCTTCTTGAAATAAAAGCCAATAATGTCTTATTCCTATTTTGCATCCCCAATATTTACTATCTTTCTCTGTAACGTTTATTGTCACACCGTTAGCAGTAAACTCATTATTATTAAAAGTCTTTAGAAACTTGTTAATACCTTTTATTAAGTCTGAATTAAGTTCTATCATTTGCTTGTTATATCAATTTACATTTGCCGCTAACGTAAAAGTGTTTTATTCATCGTTACCCTACAAATATAGTAAAAGTGAATCAATCAACACTTGATAATCAATTATTTTTAAAGAGATAATGTAATGATGTATAAAACATTGTTGGACTATGCCGCCTTTCTATGGGTATTCTTTCTGGGATGTTTCTTTTAAACCTGCAAGATTTTCTTTTATCCATAGGCTTTTCATGCAAACCGACCTTTAATTGTTTCATTTTCCATATAATGCGCTTCGTTTCGGGCAGTACAGCAACGCATTCAACGGCTTACAGGGTTAGATGTGTACCAATGCCCTTTCTGCAAACAAGGAATTATGCATAGGATTGAAGATATACCTTGGGTACGATCTCCTGTAATCTGCATTTTTTGTGGATAACTTTCCTTTTGTCCGGAGTAGACAAAAACCGGAAAACAGAAAGTATGTTTTCACATTATTATTTATAACCAATTCTTGGTCTGTTTTCATCAATCGATTTTTGTTGCATTAGTTCTTTTATTGCATTAAAGATCAAATGAAATTTTTCATCATATTTTGATTCCAGTTCCAAAATTTTCTTTTCCAAGTCTTTATGGGTAGAGAGAAGTTCTCTTAATTTTACAAATGCTCTTACTATTAACACACTTGTTTCAATGGCAGTAGAAGTATTCAATACACTTGCCAACATTATCGTTCCGTGTTCTGTAAATGCGTAAGGATTTGTCCGCGAAAATTTAAGTTTGTCTAAGTGGTCGCAATTTGCGATTACATCTTCTTTCTCCTGGTCTGTTAACTGAAACATAAAATCTTTTGGGAAACGATCTATGTTTCGTTTGACCTGTTCATTTAATCTACTCGTTTTAACTCCGTAAATATCTGCTAAATCTCTATCAAGCATTATCCTATATCCTCTAATAACCAGAATTGACCTATCAATTTTCTCGACTGGAATTAAACTTTTTTTTGCCATATGTTAGTATTCTTTATGTTGTCGCATTTTGCGATATCCTCTTTAAATCTTATGTCCTTTAAAATAGAATCGTATATCTAAACATGGTCGATAACGTAAAAGTGTTTTATACATCGTTACCCTACAAATATAGTAAAAGTGAATCAATCAACGCTTGATAATCAAATATTTTTAAAGAGATAATGTAATGATGCATAAAACATTGTTGGACTATGCCGCCTTTCTATGGGTATTCTTTCAGGGATGTTTCTTCCAAAACTTAAAAACACTTCAAGCTGGGCACTGCGTGGCACATAAAGTTATATTATAATTCCATTTTACGAATGTGTCTTTGAACTTCTCTTTCCACTTGATCGAAATCGGGCAAATCCTTTATTTGATCATTCATAGATTTTTGCCATCTCCCCTTGTATGATGCAAGACGCTGCACTAATTTTTCATGGAATTGTAATGGGTTTAATCATGTGTAAATAGCCGACTTAATAGTTTCAACATCTATGTTCTGCATAATACTCCATTTGCTTAACAGCTTTCCATTCTTTGGCAATTCCGTATCTAGAACAACATACGATGCTGTTTTTATTTTTTGCAGGTCTTTTGTGATTGGTTGATTTATTTCCAGTGCATCCAATATAAAGCCAAGTCGTTTAATTACCGCCTGAGAATTAAACTGTCGTGCATAACCAAGTAACTTGTCAAACTGTATTTTATCCTTTGAGATGTAGAGTGCTCTTGCAATTTCGACAATACCACCGGCATAGTTGGGTTTAAAAAGGCAGTCGATAAAAGTTTTTTCCAAATCAGAACATTTCACCTTATGAAAGCTATCAATCCATATTTTTTTTACACCAAAAAAGTGATCTGGATTATGGTAGATGAACTGAAAAGGAACTTCTTTTACATTAATTGTAGATGGTCTAATTTGTTTGCTAACAACAATTTGCTCCTTTAATGAAGGTTGAGTTATTAGATTGTGTATTTGAAGTGCAGAATAATACCCAATGTAATGTTCCGATCCGTTAACAAGACTTTCTGCCAGCAAATGCCAGTCAGGCATAAAACTTTCCGGGTCTTTCTCGTAGGGTATGATATAATAAACACCATCTTTTATTCTCATCAATAAACCTCGCTTTGTCATGTCGCTCAAGAGCTGATTTACAGTTGTTTTTGATGATTTAGATAGAACATCAAATGCATCTGAACTTTTAAAACAAGGTTTCTCAATCCTATTAAAATGGGATAAAAGTTCATTGGATTGAGTTGAGATATTTTTATGTCTCATAGTGTTATTATCAGTTATAAACTTATTGCAATGATACGAATAATAATTTATTAAATCCCATATTTTTAAATAATCTTTTTTTCATAGTTAATATGTCAGCTGTAGGTGGGCAGAGAGTTGATTGTTGTTGATTGTTGCCTGCACATCCAGCAGGTCGATGTGCTCAATCAAAACTTCTTTAAGAGAATAGCAATGAATTAGCGTTTCGTCTTCTGCTATGTATATATTGCTTCTTTTATCGTGCTGACATCACGGTTAATTTTCAATTCGTATCTAGTATTGATTTTTCCTTCATCCGGTGCCGATGTATCCAAACGAAGAAACGATCCGGAAAGATTGTTTTTTAGTAAGCTTTCATGGTATGGCGAACTTATTTCTAATAAATCACAAATGAATACATACCGTCTAGCGGCAACTTTGTTACTTGATCTGGCGAAGTAGTCCGTTATTTTCTCCTTATCGATTTTATCTCGTGTTTCATAGACTGCCTTTGCAATCTCAACCATTCCATTGCTGTAGTGTGGATTAATAAAAGAATCAACCAAAGTCTTCTCTATATCGCTACATTTTACTTTATTGTAATCATCTATCCATGTGTCCTTTACTCCAAAGAACCTATCTTTATTGTGATAAACAAACTGGAATCTTACACCTTGAATTTCGACCGTGCTAGGTTTTATTTGAATATCAGTAACTACTATTTCTGTCAAGCTTGGTTGAGTTATTAGTTTGTGTATTTGAAGTGCGGAGTAATATCCAATGTAATAGTTCTTATTACGCATTATGTATTTAGCAACTAAATGCCAATCTGGGATAAACTTAGGGCTATTCTGCTCAAGAGGAACGACATAGTATAATCCTCTATTAAGACGAATAAGCATATTGTCATTCACCATTCTCATTAGCGTATTATTCAAGTGCGATGCACTGATATTGCCAAATTCTTCTCGTACATCATCTGTAGAGAAGCATTGTGTATCGTTTTGAGAGAATCGTTTAATTATGTTCCATTCTAAGCTCATAATGTTTCTGTTTGTATCTTTGTGGTCACAAATGTAAGTATTATAAAGATATGCACAGCAATTTATTTTGATATATTTAAAATTCTTTTTGGGTCAATATACTTTTAGGAATGTCGGTTTTAGTAGATAAAAATTCCTCCAGACCACTTTCCTTCCTTCTTCTTCTAGCATAGCCGAACAGTTTAGTAAAGTCAATGGAATAGCGGTTATAGGCATTGTTGATTATGTGGACCAATTCACTACCCTGAAAAGCATTATATAATTTTTTTTCACTGTACAAATCCACTATCATTTTTTCAATGGTTATGCTAGTAATTGTCTTATTTCTTTGAGTTGGTGATTTTGTAATCAAGGATTGTAGAATTATCGCAGTATCAGATTCATAGATGTAACGCTCAATTTCTTTTTCTTCTGGTTGGATGTAAACATTGCTGTATTTCTGCTCCTTCAAGAACTCATAAACAGGTTCAAGTGCCTCTTTCTCAACTTGCAAAACAGTAATGTATCTACCTGGAATATGTAGCATGAACTCGTTAATTGCTTTTGTTGACCAAATGCATTGCCTTAGTCCCGGAAATTGTTTTGCAACTTTTGTGAAAATCTTTTTTTCTACATCACCAATTTCCGGTATAAAAACAGGCTTGTAAGACATAGTGAAAAGTCCTCTGGAGAGGGGTGTGATTATCTTTTCTGTCTTTAAATTATAGATTCTCCAACGAAAAGTATTATCCTTTAAGTCGGGTTCAAACTGCCGATAAAAATCAAAGAGCTCTTCTCTTAAGAAGGATTCCCTTTCCTTAAACTGATTTTCCAGTTTTTCTATTATGTAATCTTTAGACATTGAGTCGTTTGTTTTATTTTACAAAGGTAATAAAAATATTCAAACAAAGGACAGCAATATCATAAAAGTGTCAAATGTTTGAAAACAAACAAAAGACAGCAAAGGACGATAACCAACGAACTGCCAGTTAAAATAATATGTTGCTGTCTATCTGTTGATTGTGAATAAATTTTCCGGAAAAGCTTGAGAAAAAATATCTGTAGTTGCCTGAAAATGTGCAACATCTTAAAAGAACTGGCAGTTCAATCTTCTTGTGTGTAATTAAAACGCCCCCCAAGTATGCTGTTATTTCTAACGCGCCTGAGAGGCTTATTGTCTTTTATTTAGAATCGTTCTTTATGGTTGCAAAGATCAGTTAGTCAGCATAAACAGTCTCTTTTAAAATTAGTTTCTTAATCCTGGGTTTAATATATTTCTCACGACATATATCTATTTCGATTCCAAGTTTATTTAGAAAAAGGTCTTTTAACTGTAACTTAAGGTCATAAAGGTCTTGAGTGTTTTCTTCAAATTTGACCAGGAGATCAATATCGCTATTAATATTTTGCTCACCACGAGCATATGATCCAAAAAGTCCGATTCGGACAATATGATATTTCTCCCTAAACAGATTTTTGTTTTGAGCAAGGAAGGTCAATATTTGGTCTCTTGTTTTCATTTGTTTACAAAGATACAAAAATCGAGTTAAATCTCCACCGCCAGCAAATCTTTGCCCAATAAGTGTAGCCCTTCTACAATTTTGTCTGCTTGTTTCTGGCGGGGTTTTGATAGTCCCAGTCCATATCGGCTTAGCTGTTTTTCATTAATGCCGGTTAGTCTGGACAGGGTGGCTTTGCTGATTATTTTGTCGTAGCAGTAAAGCAGACTTTCGACATCAAATTTGTAGACGAGTTCGAACTTGCCATTAAAAACTTTAGGGTAAGATTCGCCATCTGCCTTTGCGCAATCTATATAAAAGGCAATGCTGTCTTCAATTTCTTTGCGGATGTCTGCAAAGCTGCCGGTAACTGCCACAATCCAGCCAGGCAACATATCTATAGCAGCCGAATATCCTGCAGGAGTTTTACCAATTTTTACTTCTATTTGTTTCATATTAAAGCACAATAGTAGAAAACATTTTTCTATTACCCAAATATATACACTAAAAAACAGTAGTGAAACGACTACTAATAATTAAGCAACTTGACATCACAATTTGTGATGTCAAGTTCGGATGGACCTCTAAGGTTCCAATTTGGCACCTTAGAAGCAGCTTGCTCCAACCTTTGGCAGAGTGAGTTCACTTGAGGTCACAATTTGTGACCTCAAGTTTGGATGAATCTTTAAGGTCACAAAATGTGACCATAGAAACCGGCAGAGCGATGCTTAGCCAATGCAAACAAAAGACAGCAAAAGCGGTTTGCCGGAAATTGTTTGAGATTTAGCTAATAGTAGAATAAATATTTATAATTCAATAATTTATAAAGGGATACATATATTTTCTGTTCATATATTTGTATTGCAAAAGATTCATCTGTAATTTATTTATTCAAACAGTTTGTAT
>Ga0209540_10001213_pt1 | contig 20432 bp, 12 predicted proteins | sample BarGraIncu01121A_FD_184501 | JGI IMG/M metagenome (GOLD analysis project Ga0209540, IMG submission 184501) | Arctic peat soil microbial communities from Barrow, Alaska - Barrow Graham LP Incubations 011-21A (SPAdes) (version 2) | ecosystem: Environmental > Terrestrial > Soil > Wetlands > Peat... | reverse complement strand
TTTACAGTTGAACTACAATTACCTATTAGGTGATTTTGTTCAAGTATCCGGACTTGTAGGAGGGAATTTAAGAGCATTTGCTTATAATTCCAGCTTTACATCTACCGACTATCTAAATGTACCGGGAGTTTATAGTTTCAGTAATTCTAGAAACGCGGTTCAATCCACTAGCTTCAATTCTAAAATGAGAGTTTACAGTGCTTATGGAGCGATGGATATTGATTTTGGAAAATATGCAACACTATCGGGTACAATGAGAGTTGATAAATCATCGGCCATTCTAAGCAGCAATGATACTTATTATTATCCGGGGTTGTCTGTTGCTACACTTGTGTCAGATTATGTAAAACTACCTGCATTTATATCATCATTTAAGCTTAGAGGTTCGTATGCCGAAGTTCGTGGGGTTTCAACAAGCGAAACAATTGGGTCAGCACCGTTTAATACAATTACCTCGTTGGGAGGAAGCACCTCAAATAATATTAACGGATATGCGCTCGGTTACGGCAATAATTATGCTTCACCTTATGGAGGTCCAACATACGAATTGAATTCTTCATATAGTTTATCAAAGCCTTATAACAATCAGACGGCTGCCTATTACACCAATAACTTAAGTAACTCTAATATCCAGCCCTTTAATCGTATTAGTTATGAGGAAGGTGCTGATATAAAGTTATTGAGCAATAGAATAGCTCTTTCTGCTACTGCATTCCAGTATGTGGATGGACCACAAATATTGTTGAATGAAATTTCTACAGCTACCGGTTTTACAGGTTACTACATTAATGCGTTGAAAACAAAGAAGACGGGTTTTGAGATTTCGGTTTCGGCTACACCGGTGCGTTCGGCAAAAGGTCTGACTTGGGATGTGATGGCTAACTGGAGTACATTTAAAAATGTGTATCTTGAATTGCCATCTGGGCAGGATGTTTACAATGGTTTTTTTAAAGCAGGTGATCGTACAGATAAACTCTATGGTTCTGCATTTTATAGAACTCAAGACGGAAAAATTATTCATGATGCAGCTGGAAAACCGCTTGCCATGCAGGTTGCCCAGTACTTAGGCAATATGAACGGTGATTTTCAATGGAGTTTCATTAATAAATTCGCATATAAAAATTTATCTCTGACTTTTCAGTTCGATGGAAATGTTGGAGGGGTTACAGTAGATTATATGCACAATAAGACAATGCGTGGCGGACGAAATATTGAAACAGTTCAAGGTGCATTTGGTATTGCCAGAAATTTGGATGATCAACATGCCGGTGATTCAAATTATAAGGGTTCTTACGTTGGAGATGGTGTTGTGATTTCTAATGGCGTTAATATTGCTTATGACTCGAGAACAGGTGCAATTACCAACTATGATAAATTGCAGTTTGCTTCTAATTCTACACCGACTCAAGTGCAAGACTATGTGAGTAAATACTATGGTGTTTCCGAATCTAACCTAATGAGTAAAACATATGCTAAACTTCGTGAATTGACCTTAGGTTATGATTTTCCTCAGAAGTGGATTGCTCCGCTTAAGATCAGCAAGCTCTCTGTCTCTTTGGTTGCAAGAAACTTGCTCTATCTGTATGGTGATGTCCGTTTTAAAGATGTTGACCTCGATCAATATAATGGAGCCACTTCTAGCACAGGACTTCAGTCGCCTACAACACGCAGATATGGTATCAATATTAATTTAGTATTTTAATCTTTAAATGAATTTAGAAATGAAAAAATATATAATATTCCCAATCTACTTTCTCCTGATTGTAATTTCGTTGGCTTCGTGTAGCGGCAGTTTTGATGACCTTAAGCTAAACGAGAATGTTTCGAATTCAGTGCCACCTTCTTTATTGCTGACCGGTGCCTTGTTTGATTTGCACGATTCGCCATTTGGGAACAATGAAAAGTGGAGTCAGTATTTCTTGATTAACTATGACTACTATGGTAATAATCGTTACGATTTCGGAGCGGGTGCAAATTACTATACTACCCTAAAAAATGTAGTATTGATGGAAAAAGAAGCCAAAGGCTTAGGAATGAAAAACGAAAATGTGTATGATGCCATGGCTAAATTTTTGAAATCTTACTATTTTACAAAAATGAGCCTCGAAATGGGTGATATACCCATGTCAGAAGCATTACAGGGAGTAAGCAATCTGACACCAAAATACGATACTCAAAAACAAGTTTTTGTGCAAGCATTCGTATGGCTTGATAGTTGTAACACCGAACTAAGTAATTTGCAAACCAAAGGAGATGCTCTTCAGGGGGATATATACTACGACAATAACCTAGGGAAATGGCAAAAACTAGTGAATACATTCCGCCTTCGTTTGCTTTTACATTTAAGTAATAAAACTGCTGATACCGATCTTAAAGTAAAAGAGCAGGTGGCTGCACTCCTAGGCAACCCCGGCAAATATCCAATGATGGAGAATACAAAAGATAATCTACAGTTCAACTATATCTATCCTGCAAATACATATCCGAATAATCCGGGTAATTTTGGTTACGATGCATTACGCGACAATTGTTCAGACACCTATGTTGGACTATTGACTCGTTTGCACGATCCTCGTGTTTACGTAACCAGTGAACCTGCTAGAACTCTAATCGATGCAACTCACCCTATCACGAGTTTTGATGTATTTGTGGGTGCAAATCCGGGTGAAGATCTGGGTAATATGTACGTTAAAACTAATAGCGGAAAGTACTCTCTGTTAAATAGATACCACTATTATCGTACCTATACTGGTGAACCAACACTGGAGATTAGTTATCAGGAAATGTGTTTCAATATTGCTGAAGCAATCAATAGGGGTTGGGTTTCTTCAGGTCCACTAGGTACTGCCGAAGATTATTATAAAGCAGGAATTAAAGCTTCTTTGGCATATTATGACATCCCCGAAACGGGCAATTTGACTGTGCATTTCTTTAAAACTGGTGCCGGTATAAGTGATGCAGATCCTTATGATGTGTATACAGTTCCTGTCGATTGGAATACCTATTATAACCAAGTGACAGTGAAATATGCTGGAAATAATACAGCTGGCTTAACTCAAATTTTGGAACAGAGATACGTTGCTCTTTTCCGCCACTCTGGGCTAGAGTCGTACTTTACTTATAGGCGAACAGGTGTTCCTGTCTTTGGAACTGGTCCGGGAACAGGTAATGGTGGACGTATTGCTAAGCGTTTTCAGTATTCGTCGAGCGAAAAGAATACAAATTCAACTAATTATAGTGCAGCGTTGAAAGCACAAGGTTATGGCGACAACGATGATATTAATGGTACAATGTGGATTCTTAAATAACAGATGAAAAAATTTATCAAAAAGAAAATTCAATGAAAAAAATATTAATGCAAATACTTGTTTTATCCATGAGCGTTACGCTTATGGGTCAAACAAAAACTAAAACTGAGAATGTCATTCTGGTTACAATAGACGGATTCAGATGGCAAGAGTTATTTAATGGTGCTGATTCATCATTCCTTCACAATAAAAAACTAGTGAAGAATACCGCTAAGTACGACAAAAGATATTGGGATGACAATCTTGCGGAAAGGCGTAAAATGTTGTTGCCTTTTATTTGGGGAACAGTGAAAGAAAAGGGTCAGATTTATGGGAACCGCACGCTTGGATGTTTTGTAAATGTAAAGAACCCGTATTGGTTCTCTTACCCTGGGTATAACGAAATTTTGACGGGATTTGCCGATGTACGAATCAATTCTAACGAGTTCGGACCAAATCCGAATATAGGTGTATTTGAAGCAATGAACAAATCAACCGAATTTAATGGACGTATAGCTACTTTTACATCGTGGGATGCGTTCAACGACATTCTCAATGAAAAAAGAAGTGGACTGAGCGTGAATGCTGCATTTGAAAATTTGGAAGGACTAAAAAGTGATAGTAAGTTAGCACTTCTGAATGAGATGCAAACTAAACTACCCGATATATTTGATGGTGTAAGACTTGATGCAGTGACATTCAATATGGGTTTTGAATATTTAAAAGACAAAAGTCCACGTGTACTCTTTCTTGCTTTCGACGAAACTGACGATTTTGCTCATGGTGGAAGATATAGTGATTACCTGAATTCAGCTCATTATACCGATGATTTCTTAAAGACTCTTTGGAACTGGGTACAAAATAATCCGGCATATAAGGACAAAACCACACTGCTTATTACGTGCGATCATGGAAGAGGAGAAGGATTTGAAGGTTGGAAAAGTCATGGTGCAGAAACAGCACATTCTAATGAAACCTGGTTTGCTGTAATCGGTCCTGATACTCCTGCAATGGGTGAAGTTTCCAAAGGGCAGTATTACAATAATCAATATGCTAAAACAATGGCTGCATTATTAGGATTCGACTATAAAACAGAAAATCCTGTAGGTGCGGCTATTGATTCTGCCTTAGGCAAGTGAGTTGAAGAGAAATAATGCTATCAGATTTACTCGCTTAGTTATTTGAAACTGATTATACGAAGTGTCAATCGACAGTAATATCAGCGACAATTGACATTTTGCTGTGATATCTCGCGACAAATGCAGGTTAAATATCGACCTTTTGTAACCAAATCGTGTCTTATATTACAACTTAAATTGAGGTGAAATAATGAAAAGATCCCTGCAAATATTTAATTTGCAGGGATTTCTATTTTGAATATCGCCTGTGGGCTAACCTTCTTGCGGTACGGAATGTGATAATACCTAATTGATTGATTGATTGATTATTCAGGCGTAGCACCAACAAGAAAATAATGTCTCGAAAATTACTAATAATTATCATTAAAGATATGTTTCGGGAAGCAATGAAAAATTACGCAAAGTTCTCCATTACATAAGGTTATCCTTTTTGCGGAGAGGAAGAAGTGAACCTTTTCTCTTTTATCCCTATTTATCAATACGTTATATCCCGTATAAATTAATTGTTACGATTTAGTCCCAAGTTTTCGGACTGCATTTTGACCGCCTTTGTCGTTGGTGTGGTATGCAATTATTTCGTATTCAAAATTACACAATTTCTTGTTATTATCAAAGAATTTGTTGGTTTATTATCAACGACCAAGACAAATATGTTGCAATTATTATAAGATGAAAAATAAATTCTCATTGTCAGTGCCGTTTCTAAGTTCAAGTATTCAATCTATGATTGAAGAAAAAATCATTATTAGTTTTTAGTAAATGGATTGAATTTTGACGAGGCTTAAACTGGATATTTTTATTATTCAAAAATAGGGAGTTGTGAAATAGAATGTGTATTTTTGTAAATTAATGGACAATGTATTTAGCATTTGCATATGGCAACCAATAAACACGCAACAATTCGCTATAAAACGTTAAATAAGTGCTTCCGTAATCCTGGAAGGACTTACTATATTGACGACCTGATTGAAGCGTGCAACGATACTATTTTCGAATACTCAGGTATTGAAGATGGAGTAAAACGCCGTCAAGTGCTAGATGATATTAAGTTCATGGAAAGTGAACAAGGATGGAATGTCCCTTTAGATCATATTCGGGATGGTCATAAGGTTTATTATCGCTATGAAGATATGAGTTTCTCTATCAATAACCAACCCTTAAACGAAACTGAGGAAAACCAACTCAAGGAAGCTTTATTGACTCTTTCGCGTTTTAAAGGGATGCCACAGTTTGAATGGGTGGATGAAATTACTGCCCGGCTTGATTCTGGGTTAGGTCTTTCAAAATCCAATCAACAAATTATTGAATTTGAACAGAATGATTTTTTGCAAGGTATGGAGCATATTACACCTCTTTATAATGCTATATTATATAAGAAAGTCCTCAATGTTTCTTACAAAAGTTTTAAAAGTGATAATATACAAACCATTATTTTTCATCCTTACTACCTGAAGCAATACAAAAACCGCTGGTTTGTTTTCGGACTAAATGAAGAACTGAGCCTGATAACCAATTTGGCATTAGACCGCATTGTGGCTATTGAAGACAATAAAGAGGCCTATATCCCCAATACCATTGATTTTAGCGAATATTTTGAAGATGTGATTGGTGTGACGGTGGATAAAGAAGCGAAGCTTGAAAAAATACTATTGAAAGCAAACAGCGACTTATATCCGTATATCCAAACTAAACCCTTACACGGTTCGCAGAAAAAGAAAGAAACGGCAGATACATACGTTTTGATTGAACTGGAACTGATACCAAACTACGAGCTTGAATCACTGATACTTTCGTATGGAGAAGGTATAGAGGTTTTGTCGCCCAAAATACTTAGAGAAAAAATTAAAACAAGATTAGAATTATCCACAAAAAACTATATTTCTAACAGTGCAGATTGAATGCACTATTATATAACACCTTTGCAGCATGAACAAGATAGGATTTCAAAATTTTAGACGCTTTGCCAATTTTCCTGAAATGGAATATGGCGGTATAACTTTATTGGTTGGAAAGAATAATTCAGGAAAATCAACTATGGTGAAGGCTTTACTTCTTATCAATGATTTTCTTAAGTCAAAGGATGTCAGTTCCTTTTCTTTTGGGAATAGTGTATTAGAAGATGCTAATATTGTGACTTTTGACAGAGCTAAATGTAAATTCTCTAAAGGAAACTTTATCAAATTTAGCTATGAGACATCTGATTTTCATGCTGAAATTTGTATATCAGGTTTAGATGGCAAAACCACGGCGGAAGTACAAACATATATATTGAAGGATATAAATAAAGGTTTTGAGATTAAACTGGAACCACAAAATAATCATATTACTTTTTCAACAAAAAAAGGAAAAGAAAAGAAGGTTCCATTTGAAAATGATATAAATATAATAATCATACAAAGTCAAATTGATGATTTGAAAAATCGGTTAGTGATGTCAGATTTATCGGAGACTAGTAGTGAGTATATTGAGGATAATACAACTATAAAAAATCTGGAGAAAAAGATTAAAGAAATAAAGAAGATTCGCAAGAAAGAAAGTTCTAGTTTACATCTTTACAGTTTTTCAATGGATTGCGATACCAAAAGATCTTTCTTTGAAATTTTTAATGATTTCTTTGAAAGTAGTATATTACGTTATGAAGATAGGTATCATGCAATACAAAAAGGAAAGAAATCAGATAAAGAATTCGAAAATCTAAGGGGCTTCAAAGAAGATTTCTTTGTTATAAATAAAAGGTTCTTGGATTTTATAAATAGTATTGACAAACAGTCCCAAAACTATCTCGGAGCAAACCCAGCAAAACAATCAGCTTTATTTGCAATCCGTGATAAAAATAATGCATTGGCACAGGCAATAAATGAGTTTAAGCAGCTTGGGATTGAAAAAGAGACAGGTAATGACGCTTATCGCTTTGTTGATAATTGGATGAAATCCTTCGAAATAGGGGAAGGTCTTAATATCGAACTTCATGCAGGTGAAGCTTATGAAGTCAGAATACTGTCTGAAAAAAGTTGGATTCCCCTTGCCGATAAAGGTATGGGATCTATTCAAGCAATGTTGCTTATTATTCGTTTAGCCTGTATTATTTTTAAATCAAAAAAATACGAGAAGCAACATACAGTTATTATTGAAGAGCCGGAATTAAATCTACATCCAGCATTGCAAAGTAAGCTTGCTGACTTATTCCATGAAGTTTATATAAAATATGGAATCCAACTTATAATTGAAACACATTCAGAATATCTAATTCGGAAAACTCAATTGATAGTCAAAGAAAATGAATATGAGGTAAAACCCAATGAAAATCCATTTACGGTTGTTTATTTCGATTCAAATGAGGATAAACAGTGGAAAATGGAATATCGTGAAGATGGTAAATTTGCGAATGAGTTTGGTACCGGGTTTTATGATGAGTCAGCAATGTTAACTTTAAATCTGCTGTAGGAATGGATTTATATTTTGATAAAGAAAACATTACAAGTTTTATTGATAATCGAGAGCACGAAAGATATGACGATTGTTTTCGGGTAATGCAAAAGCAATTGAATTTGTATTTCAATTTCGATAAAAATGAGTTGCTTAATGATGAGGCTTTGCTAGCATGGTTTAAATTTTTGACTCAAGGGGTTGGAAAACAGACTAAACATTTTTTTTTAGGTAATAAATTTCCTGAAAGACCTTTGAAATCAAATACTCATACACGTCTTAATTCTGCCCAACTTTCTTCGATTTACCTACTTAACGATGATAGGATTGAGGTTTGTGTAAATGCTGGAGCACTACTAATAGGAAAGCCAGGAGAGGAAATAAGTACCATAAGTACACTTTTCCTAAATCAGGATGATTATAGCTTTGATAAAAAATTTAAAATCGGAGGTAATGAATTAAGTCAATGGGCTGATTTAAAAGATTATTCATTTCCTGTTTCGGATATTATTGTAGTTGATAGTTATATTGCTTGTGACACCTCATTGATAGATACAAATCTTATTGAATTGATTAAAATACTATCAATAAAGTCAAGATGTAAAATCAATATTATTGTTTATACAAACCATGAACAAACAGCTCTAACGTACGAAGAATTGAGCACTAAAATAAGGAAAGGTATAGAATCGGCTACAGGAATATCACCCAATTTCACTTTAATAAAATATCGGAATCAACGAGGAATAGCCTCCTTCTCCGAACATGACCGAACTATCTTTACAAATTATAATCGAATGTATTCAGGCGATACCTTTAATTATTTTCTTGCAGATGGCACTAAAACAACTAAAGGTAGGGAATTGCATTACTCTAATTATGGTAAGAAAGAAAATCATAATTTGGCTCTGGATCTTATTAATGACATTCAAAACAATATTTCAAGAATGCCGAATGAATCTATTCAGGGAGATAAGAAATCTAATTTTATAACTTTTTCCTAACTATGCACTTGCACTGCACAATTATTTAGTTACTTTGTACTATCAAACAAAAACAACATATAAACAACGAAACAATGAGTAATAATAAAGTGGATGTGAAATTCATTTTCGACATAACAGATAAGGTACTTTGGAATACTTTTAAAAAAAACGAAATTGGTGATGTGTTGTTGCCGTTTGTTGTGATACGTCGGTTGGACTGTATGTTGGAACCGGTGAATGAAAAAATACGCAAGGCTTATCAGGATTTTAAAGACAAAGTAAACGAAGATAAGCTCGACCCAATTTTACGCAAGGCAGCCGGAGGATTACAGTTTTACAATGTTTCGCGTCACACGCTGGAAGCACTGAAAGAAAACCCGAAAACCATTGAGATTGATTTCAATAATTATATGAATGGCTTCAACCAAGAAGTGCGCGATATTATTGACAATTTTCAATTGGAGAAAGTAATTGCCCGATTGGTGAAAAACAAATTGCTTTACCAAATGATTGATGCTATCTGCAAGGTGGATTTAAGCATGGATGCGGTTGACAACCACAATATGGGTTATATTTTTGAAGAACTCATCCGTATTTCCAACGAGCAAAGCAACGAGACCGCCGGGGAACATTTCACGCCTCGTGATGTGATTGATTTAATGATTCGTGTGGTGTTCAGCACCGAGAAAGAAACCCTCTCGCAACCCGGCATTATCCGCACAATCTGCGACCCGGCCATGGGAACAGGCGGTATGATAAACCTGTCGAAAAACTACATTTTGGATGAATTGTGTAAGGATTCCGAAAATAAACCGACAATTCGTACATACGGACAGGAAATAAACGAACAATCGTACGCGATTGCCAAATCGGATGCATTGATTACGGGCGAAAACGTGGATAATATCCGCCACGGCAATACTTTTACCGAAGACCGGTTTGTTGGCAAATCATTTCATTATCAGTTTGCTAACCCACCTTACGGTGTGACGTGGAGCAAAGATGCCGCTTTTATACAAAACGAAAGTGCCAACCCTGCCGGAAGGTTTTATGCCGGATTACCACGCACCAGCGACGGACAGTTGCTGTTTGTGCAGCACATGATAAGCAAAATGGAGCGCGAAGGCGGAAAAATTGCCGTAGTGACCAATGGTTCACCGCTGTTTACTGGCGATGCCGGAAGTGGCGAAAGCGAAATACGCAAATGGATTATTAAAAACGACTGGCTTGATTGTATCATTGCTTTGCCCAAAGATTTGTTTTACAACACAGGTATAAATACCTATATCTGGTTTTTGAATAACAACAAATCCATGCAACGCCGTGGAAAAGTACAGTTGATTAACGCCAATGTGCCCGACGATAAAAACAACGGCATTGAAGGCTTTTGCCGACCCGAAAAACGCAGCTTGGGCAACAAACGCAACAAGATAGAAGATTTCCATATCGAAAAACTGGTGAATATTTACAGCGCTTACATGGAAGGACCTTATTGCAAAATTTACAGTAACGACCATTTTGGCTATTACTCCGTTACGGTGGAGCAACCCGAACTGGATGCCAAAGGTAAGCCTGTAAAAGATAAAAAAGGCGGACTGAAACCCGACAGCAGCAAGCGCGACAAGGAAACTGTACCTATGAATGTGGATATTGAAGCCTATTTTGAAAAAGAAGTACTGCCCCACGTACCCAACGCATGGATTGACTACGACAAAACCCGTATTGGCTACGAAATAAACTTTACCAAATATTTTTACGAATACAAAGGCTTGCGCCCCTCGGCGGAAATAAAAGCAGAAATAGAAGCATTGGAATTTGGCGCCGAAAATCAAAAAGGTATTACCCAATTACTTAAAGAATTGCTGGGATGATAAAGAAGTACGAGAATTATAAGAAAAGTGGGGTTGAATGGTTGGGAGAAATACCTGAACATTGGAAAGCTTCTAAACTTAAATGGCTTTCAAATATTTATGCTGGTGGAACTCCCAGCACTATGATTGATAAATATTGGGAGAATGGGAATATCCCATGGCTTAATTCAGGGACTGTAAATCAAAAAAGAATTACTATAGCATCCAACTATATAACAGAAGAAGCATTAAATAATAGTAGTACCAAATGGGTGCCAAAAGGCTCATTGCTAATGGCACTGGCTGGACAAGGCAAAACAAAAGGAATCGTGGCAATTCTCGACATTGATGCAACATGCAATCAATCTATGGCTGCAATAGTACCCAATAATATAAGAATTAATAATGAATTCTTATATTTTTGGTTAGATAGCAATTATGATAGAATAAGGGGATTAGCAGGTACAGAATTAAGAGATGGACTAAATTTACAGATTGTTGGAGATATTTTTTGTCCAATGCCTCCAATTTCAGAACAAACCCAAATAGCCAACTTTCTCGACTACCAAATCACCATTATCGATGATTTAATTGGTCAAAAAGAGAAACTAATAGACTTGCTGCAAGAGAAACGGCAAGCCATTATCAACGAGTCCGTTACCAGAGGACTTAACCCCGATGCTAAAATGAAAGATAGTGGTATTGAGTGGTTGGGAGAAGTGCCGGAACATTGGAACTTCGTGAAACTTAGATATCTAAATAATAAAATTGGAAGTGGTGTAACTCCAAAAGGAGGAGCTGAAGTCTATGTTGAGGAAGGTGTTATTTTTGTAAGGAGTCAGAATGTTCACTTTGATGGTTTAAGATTGGATGATGTTGTGAAGATTGAACCAGAAACTCATGAAAAAATGAGTGGCTCAAAAGTTCATTACAATGATGTATTGTTAAATATTACAGGAGCTTCAATCGGCAGATGTTGTGTTGTTGATATTAACGAAGAAATGAATGTAAATCAACATGTTTGTATTATTAGACCAAACGAAAGAATTAAGTCTGATTACTTAAATCTTGTTCTTCAATCAACTATTGGCCAGACTCAAATAAGACTTGGAATTACAGGTGGTAACAGGGAAGGATTAAACTTTGAAGCTATTAAAGATTTCATAATTCTTTTACCAGATGTTGATACTCAGTTAAACATATTAAATAATACTAATGAATTAATAGCCCAAATTAGAGAATTAGAATCAAAATCTATTCTTTTAATAAACAATCTTAAAGATTACCGTCAATCGTTGATATCCGAGGCTGTAACTGGCAAGATAGATGTGAGAGATTGGAAACCAGGAAATAATTAAAGATATGGAAATACTTTTTATCATTATTGGAATTGCTATTGGTGGCGTAATCGGTTGGTTAATTGCCAAATCCAAAAGTAATGCATCGGTTCATACAGAAAAAGAGTCGGCACAGCAACGTTTTAATACGTTGGAAATTGAATTTGCAGCATATAAAGCCACTGCATCAGGTGATTTGAAAGCTGCAAATGAGAAATTGGAAGATAAGCAAAAAACTATTGATGAACAACACGCGACAATCATTGAAAAAGAAAGTGATTTAACTGCAACAAAAAATTTGCTATCGACTGCCAATGCCAATTTGGATTCAGCCAAGCAAACCATTGAAGATAAGAAAAAGGATATTTTAGATTTTAAGAATGAATTGGTTGAAAAAACGAATGATTTTAATGAAGCAAATAAGTTGCTGGCAGCGGCTAATGCCGATAATAAAGCATTGAATGACCGGCTTGATAGTCAAAAGACTGAGATAGAAGAATTAGGCAAAAAATTCAATTTGGAATTTGAGAACATTGCCAATAAAATACTGGAAACCAAAACAGAAAAGTTTACGGAACTGAATAAAACGAACCTAAAAGCAATTTTAGAACCTTTGGGTCTAAACATCGAAGAGTTCAAAAAGACTGTAAACGATACGTATGACAAAGAATCAAAGGAACGTTTCTCATTAGGTGAAAAAGTAAAAGAATTGGCTGAGCTAAATCAACAAATAAGCAAAGAAGCCCGCGATTTGACAAGTGCATTAAAGGGTGAAGCTAAAACGCAAGGACGTTGGGGTGAAATGATTTTGGAAACCATTTTGGAGAAATCGGGTCTGCGTAAAGATGAAGAGTACTTTATGGAACATCAGCTGTTAGACGAGAATGGAAATCCATTAAAATCAGATTCCGAAGGGAAGAAAATGCGACCTGATGCAGTAATCAAATACCCCGATAACCGGAATGTGATTATTGATTCCAAGGTATCGCTGAATGCATTTACAAGATACTTAGGTGCTACCGATACCGAAGAACAGAAAAGAGAATTAGATGCTCATGTTTCAGCTATAAAGACTCATATTGTAGCATTGAGCACAAAGGGTTATGACGATTATGATAAAGCACTTGATTTTGTCATGATGTTTATTCCAAGCGAACCGGCTTATATTGCAGCAGTACAAGGAGAACCTAATATATGGAATTTTGCTTACGATAAACGGATTTTATTGTTGAATCCTACCAACCTGATTACCTCATTAAAGCTCATAGTTGACCTCTGGAAACGAGAAAAACACAATCGTAACGCTCAGGAAATAGCTGATAGAGGAGCAAAACTTTACGATAAGTTTGTTGGATTTGTAGCTAACCTAGAGGATGTTGGCAAACATATTGGTAAAGCACAGGATTCATATAACGATTCGTATAAACTACTCACAACAGGACAGGACAATCTGGTATTACAAGCTACTAAGCTAAAAGGATTGGGATTGAAGAACAAAAAGAGTTTATCTACTGAATTAGAACTGAACGCAACTATCAATGTAATAGAGGAATGATAAAATATGATAACATCGGATGACATAAAACTATTAGTTGCTTCTGGCGAAGGATACAACGCCGAATTTAAAGTTTCGGTACCGTCCAAAGTAAAAGAAATAACAGAGGAAGTATGTGCTTTTGCCAATGCAGCCGGAGGCATTGTGCTTATCGGGGTAAACGATCAGAATCAGATTGTGGGGGTGACAGTGGATAATGCCAAACGTTCAGCCATACAAAACAGTCTGGGGGAGATAACTCCGCCCCTTGGCTGTACATTGAACTTTGTAGAGGTGGAAGGTAAAAATATTGGAGTTATCGAAGTTTCGTCGGGAGCAAACAAACCTTATGTGCTTTCGGGTGCAATTTATGTGCGTCAGGGTCCTAATACCCAAAAACTGACTACTGCCGAGCAAATGCGTGATTTTTTCCAACAAGCCGATAAAATATATTTTGATGAGGTATCCTGTCCCGAGTTTAAGTCGGAAAGTATGGTGGACAGTGATTTTTTGCAACTCTTTAAAACAGAAGCAAAAATAAGCGTAATTGTACCCAATGAGCAGATTTTCAGTAACCTGAAACTACAGGATGACATGTCACAATTCAAAAACGGTGCAGTCTTATTTTTTGGCAAAGAGCCGGAAGCGATTATTGATACTGCTGTTATTCGCTGTGTGGCTTATCAAGGCACTGACAAGCGTTTTATCGCCGACGATAAACCGTTTGGCGGTAATCTGCATGCACAGTTTCGGCAGTCGATGGATTGGCTGCGTTCCAAACTGAGTATAGCTTACGATATTGAAGGTCAGGGTTCCGCTCCACGTAAAGAAATATGGGAAATTCCGGAAACGGTTTTTAAAGAAGCCATTATCAATGCACTGGTGCATCGCGATTATTATGACAAAGGCGGAGTTTGTTTGGTGGAGCTTTTCGACGACAGAGTAGAAATTTCGAATCCCGGAGGGTTGGTGAGCGCAATACCTATAGCCGAATTCGGTAAGCGTAGTCACTCGCGTAATCCGTTGATATTTGGATTGTTTGCCCGAATGCATTTAGTGGAACAAGTGGGATCTGGAGTTGCCCGTATGAAACAGCTTATGGCTGATGCAGGTCTTCCATTGCCGGTATTTAAAACTGCCGGTATTTTTACTGTAATATTCCAACGTCCTGAAAAAAGTTCGGTGAAAAGTTCGGTGAAAGGTTCGGTGAAAAGTTCGGTGAAGATTATTGAAATGATCATTGAAAATCCACATATTACCATACCCGAAATGGCAAAAAGATTGGAACTAAGTACGAGAGCTGTTGAAAAACAGATGGCACGGTTAAAAGAAAAAGGAGAAATAAATCGTGTCGGAAGTGATAAAGACGGTTATTGGGAAATAATGAATGATGACTCAAAATAAATACAGATTATGTCAGAAGGAACTAAAGAAATGCATCTTGAGGATCATATTGCACGTTATTTAAGTCGTGATATCAAGCCTGATTTTTCGGAATATGTAACAAAAGACCGCTCGTGTTACGATAAGGATATGTGTATTATCCCCGAAGACTTAGTAGATTTTATAAAAGATACCCAGCCGGAAAAGTATGCTGTAATTGTTGAACAATACAAAGAAAATGCAGATGCAAAAATTGCATACTATGCTGCTGACATGTTGAAAAAAGAGCGGAATAAGACCTTGTCTTACTTCCGAATGAAACTTAAAATTTGCGGTCAGCATCTGGATACAATCTACTTCAAACCCCAACACAACAAGTCGCCAGAACATCAGGAATGGTACGATAAAAACCGACTAACAGTAGTCCGGCAACTCAAATACTCCAAGAAAAATGAAAATTCCATTGATATCGTTTTGTTTATCAATGGAATTCCTGTTGTTACCATAGAGCTTAAAAATGCACTTACAGGTCAATACTTGATGAATGCCATTAAGCAATATATGGAAGACCGTGACCCCAAGGAAACACTGTTTGAATTTAAACGTTGCTTGGTGCATTTTGCGGTTAGTACTGAACAAGTGGCTATGTGTACGCAATTGAAAGGGAAAAGCACTTTCTTTTTGCCATTCAACAAAGCATTACTAAACGAAGATGATGATAATTACGCTACTGCCTATTTGTGGGAAGATGTGTTGCGGAAAGATTCATTGATGGATTTAGTGCAAAACTATGTAAATGTTCAGATTAATAAAGAAAAATATTTCGATAAAGCAGCCAACGGTTTAAAAGAAAAAGAGAAAGAAGTACTTATTTTTCCTCGCTTTCATCAACGCCGTGCGGTAGAAAATTTATTAGATGCTATACGTGTTGATGGTGTAGGAAGCAAATACCTGATACAACATTCAGCCGGATCCGGCAAGTCCAATACAATTGCTTGGTTAGCACACCGTTTATCTGGTTTTTATCGGAATGCAGATGATAATAAATCATTATTTAATAGCACCCTTGTAGTAACTGACCGTAGGGTATTGAATAGACAGATTCAAGATTGTATTCGTCAATTCGACCATGTACCAGGTAGTGTAGTTTATATCGATGAAAGCCAGCCAAGTTCCGTTTTAGCAAAAGCAATTGAGAATTGCACCCCCATAATTGTAACTACACTTCAACGTTTTCCGGTTATCTCCGAATCGGTTGCACAGAATAAAGATAAAACCTATGCCGTAATTATTGACGAAGCTCACAGCTCACAAGCGGGTGAGTCTGCACGTCATTTGCGTAAAGCTCTATCGTTGGAAGAAGCCGAAAAAGCAGACGGAGAAGAAAAATCATTGGATGAAATTATTGCAGAAGAAATAAAATCCAAGGGAAATCAGGCTAATGTTTCGTTTTTTGCATTCACAGCTACCCCAAAAGATAAAACAGTAGAACTTTTTGGTACTGTCCGTGGCTCACAAAGAGAACCATTCGATAAATACACCATGGAACAAGCCATTAAAGAAGGTTTTATCAAAGATGTGTTGAAAAACTATGTGAGTTGGAAACGATATTATAAACTCGTAAAACGAACTGATATTGTCGATAAAGAATACGATCAGAAAAAAGCCGTACGATTACTTTCATCGTATGTCGATTTGCAGGATCATGCCATAGAAAAAAAGGCAAGAATTATGATCGAACATTTTGTATCGCAAACACAAAATGAAATTCAGGGAAAAGCACGGGCAATGCTTGTAACACGTTCACGCTTACATGCCGTTAGGTTTAAACGGAAGTTTGACGATATTATGCGTGAAATGAAGTTGCCTTACGGTGCGCTTGTGGCATTCAGCGGAACGGTTACTGATGCTGAAACGGGAATGGATTATACCAAGGAAAATATGAATAATTTGGGTGGTAGAATTGATATTACTGATGCATTGAAACTACCTCAGTTCAGAATATTAATAGTAGCAAACATGTATCAAACAGGTTTTGACGAACCAATGTTGCATACCATGTTTGTGGATAAAAAGTTAGGTGGTACAAGCTCAGTTCAAACACTTAGCCGATTAAACAGAACTGCTCCGGGAAAAGATACAACCATGGTATTGGATTTTGTCAATGACCCGGAAATGATACAAGCTGACTTCCAAAAATATTACGGCAGTAATTATATGGAGCTAGATGACCAAACCGACCCAAATAGTTTGTATAATGTACAGAATAAAATTGATGGTTATCATATTCTATTTAGCAATGATATAGAAGCTTATGCCAAAATATTCTTTATCAAAGGTGACCATAAAGAAAAGTTGCAGCCCATATTAAATGACATTGTAAAGAGATTTAATACTGAACTTGAAGCAGAGCAACAAGTTGAATTTAAAGCAACTATAAAAACCTATGTTCGCTTATATCGCTTCTTGTCGCAGATAATCACGTTTACCGATGTGGAATTAGAAAAATACTATGTTTTACTGGTTGATTTGTATAAAAAGTTACCATTTAATAGTGCTATTTTACCCAATGAAATATTGGATGAAGTAGATTTGGATAGCTATAAACTGCAACAGCAATTCGAAAAAGATTATTCGTTAGAAAGTAAAGATACAGCTATGAAAGGCATGACACCTGAAGGTGGCATTGGAAAACCGGAAGACGAATTTGAATGGCTTACTCAGATTATCAAGATATTGAATGATACTTTTGGCTTAGATTTGAAAGACGAAGACAAAGTTGATTTTGAGCGCATGAAGAAAAGTATTTATGAAAATGAGGAATTAATGACTTTCTTCAATACCAAAAATTCAAGGGATAACATACAGGATAAATTCTACGAAGAAATTGATAATGAGCTTCTAAACTTTATCAACACCAAACTCGAATTCTACAATAAACTATCTGAAGATAAAGTAAACCTAATGTTCAAAAAGCTTTGGTTTAATGATATTTATGATAGAAAGGTGAGAGGTATTGGGGCATAAAAATAATAATTTAAAGCTTATTTTGCTTTATATGATAGCCTGAAATATGGTATACGATAAGCGTGGGAGATACAGAATAAGTTGGCTGAGTAGATTGTGAGAAGGGTGGTGAAGTGAGATGAAGTCGTATCGACTATTGATCCAAAAGTGAGAACAAACGAAAAAAATGACTACAAACAAAAACATAATTAATAGCTATTAAATAATCATACTATGAGTTTATATAAAATTGATTGGAAGAAGTATTTAAGTTCAGACAGAAGTCGTACCAGTAATTACAATAAAGGCGAAGGAGTACTTGATGAACGTATTTCTTTTGAAAGTGATTTTGGTCGTGCCGTTTTCAGTTCTGCAAGTAGAAGAATGCACGATAAAACCCAAGTAATGCCATTAAATAGCGATGATAATGTACATTCAAGGTTAACACATTCATTGGAAGTAATGAGTATTGCCCAGTCACTTGGAGATAATATCTGTAGAAATGAGGAATTTAAGGAACTTTATAAAGCTGATTCATATGAGTTAGAACGTCAGATATCTGCGATTTTAAAAACTGCTGCAATTATGCATGATATAGGGAATCCACCTTTTGGTCATTTTGGAGAATATATTATTTCAAATTACTTTATGGATTTATTAATTCCTCAAAATTCTATTGTTGATGAAGTTTCAAAAAGTCTATTACTGAAGTCAATTAAAAGTGATAATGGATTTAAACTTAACAACCAACAAATACTTGATTTCGTGTTATTTGATGGGAATGCTCAGGGATTACGTGTTATAACAAAATTACAATATCTGAATGATTTGAATGGATTAAATCTAACATACGCTACGCTAGGTACTTATTTGAAATATCCGAATGCAGGTATTTCTGATAAGAAATATATTGGAACAAAGAAACATGGTATTTATTATTCTGAAAATGAAATTTTCAATAAAGTTGTAGAAGCATGTAATTTGAAAGCCATTGATATAGAAGGTAAAACTTACATTAAAAGACATCCATTATCATACTTGGTTGAAGCCGCTGATACAATTTGTTATCGCTCAATGGATATTGAAGACGGTTGGAGTTTGGGTTGGTATTCATTCAAGGATCTGGTTGAGAAAATAAATACAGAAATAAATGCATTAAATAAAAAAAATGATTTAGATATTTGCAAAATAATAGATTATAAGAATTTTGAAAGTGATAAAGAACCAAACCGTAAGAAAATGGTTGACTTTAGAGTCAAACTAATACAGTATTTTGTGAACTTAGCCACAAAAAACTTTCTAGACAATTTGGAAAATATTGATAATGGTGTGTATAGTTTTGAATTATTAGATCAAGACCCTTATCAATTAGAGAAAGCACTGAAAAAATTTACCGAAAAATACATTTTTACAAATCGTGAAATACAGTTTGCTGAGCTTACAGGTTCATCTGTAATAAAAGGACTTTTAGACATTTTAATTGACTCTTATTTTAGTAAAGATAAGTTATATAGGGCTCATAGTCGTACAATAACTTCTAAAACAATTCTTCGAACAGCTATACATGAACAGCTAGGTGACATACCCAATAGTAATGATGAACTTAACACCTTTGATATTGAGAAACTAGATGATTACCAAAAGCTTAGGATAATTGTTGATTTCGTGTCAGGAATGACTGATCAATATGCCGTAAAACTATACCAGAGATTAAGTGGACAAAAATTATGATATTTTATATGTGAGAAGTAAGAATTCTGATTTTAAGAACTTCTTATATTCAAAATTAGATATTCAGGTAGTTGAGTTACTTGAGCATCTAAAGTCATGTACTGAAGTGTACATTTTTAGTGGAATAATTAGAGATTATTTTCTCAATAATAATTCCATTAGAGATTTAGATATAGTTCTCGGAGAACAATTAGATCTGTCTTTTATAAACAAACATTATTTCCCCAATATTAAGATTAAAAGAAATAATTTTGGTGGATACAAAGTATTTGTAAATTCTTTTAGAATAGATATTTGGTCTATTGATTGTACTTGGGGGATAATAAAAGAAAGACGAAGTGCAACTAAACATAGTTTGATACACTCTGCATTTTTCAATTTTTCTGCAATATTATATTCACTAAACGATGAAGAGTTTTATTGTGATGATATTTTCACGACTTTTTTGAATAAAAGAGTAATCGATGTTGTATATGAGGAAAATCCCAATATCCCTTTATGTATTATTAATGCTCTTTATTACAAAACAAAATTATCTATGCCATTGAGTGCTAAATTAAAAAGATGGATTAAAAATAATTTTTCTTCAGAACTTGACTTTACCGAAATTCAAATTAGTCATTTTGGGAATGTTGTTTTTAGCGAAAAGCAAATTAACCGATTCCTTATTTTTTGTGCTCTTGACAGTAAAATTTGATGTGATAAACTTGAAAGATTGATCACTTTATTATAAACTAAGAGGACTTCAATAAA
>Ga0209540_10001210_pt1 | contig 20463 bp, 19 predicted proteins | sample BarGraIncu01121A_FD_184501 | JGI IMG/M metagenome (GOLD analysis project Ga0209540, IMG submission 184501) | Arctic peat soil microbial communities from Barrow, Alaska - Barrow Graham LP Incubations 011-21A (SPAdes) (version 2) | ecosystem: Environmental > Terrestrial > Soil > Wetlands > Peat... | reverse complement strand
CTTATAGCCAACCCGATAACCGGGAATACATTTTTGATAAAGGGTTCAAGGGGTACACGGTTGGAGCGCATACTTGATATTTTATAGACAGATACCGGTTTACTGAGAGATCTCCGTTCCTATATCGATATATCTCAACTTCATACGATACCAAAAGAAGGAGAAGACTATGCTTCCTTTGTATACACCGGAAATTTTTCTTTTGACAGCCGTTTCATCCCTTTTTACCTCGCGCTTCATCTTCCAAAAATCTCTGTGAGCCTCTATCACCGAAACAAAAGACTTTGTTTTCCCGTGCAGGAGATAGAGTAAGGCGGAGAGTCCGTCCAGGACCATTCTGTTAAATATTACGATCTGACGTTTGGAAAAGGGAAGATTCTTATGGAGCATCAGAAGGTTGTTCCGGTAGTTATAATATAGCTTTTTGGGTGAGTTGTTCGGCAGCGTTCCTCCTCCCACATGGTAAACCACAGCGTCCGGATAGACCCAAACCTGCCAACCTGCCAGTTTTGCCCTCCAGCAGAGGTCTATCTCCTCCATGTGCGCAAAGAACCTATCGTCGAAACCACCCAGAGATCTGAACAGCTCAGAACGGATCATCAATGCTGCACCTGATGCCCAAAATATCTCGATGTCCTGGTCGTATTGTAAATTATCTACCTCGATATTGGAAAGAATTCTTCCCCGGCAAAAAGGGAATCCCAATAAGTCTATAAAACCTCCGCAAGCACCTGCATATTCGAAGCTTTTACGTTCAAATGCAGATCTTATCTTGGGCATACATATCCCAACTTTTGAATTGGAATCCATATTGTTGATAAGCGGCTCAAGCCATCCGTCGGAGACCTCGATGTCTGAATTTAAAAGCAGAAAATAGTCTGTATTTACCTCTTTAAGAGCCCTGTTGTAGCCTCCGGTAAAACCAAGATTTTTGTCGAATTCAATAATCCGGATATTCGGATACGACTCTTTCAGGTACTCCACAGACCCATCTGTAGAACCATTATCGGCTACAACTACCGAAACCCCTGGAATGTTGGATTTCAATTCCAACTCACCAAGAAAACGTTCCAGATAGTGCTTTCCGTTCCAGTTAAGTATTACTATTGCAGTGGTAGACAATTCCTTTTTTTGTAAAGTTATAAAAAAAAGAGTTGCTACAAGTGGAATCGCATACCCAATTCAAACTTATATTGCAACTGTTGTGCGGTTCTGATGTTGTCCGGCTGATTACACTTGAAGTAATATGCTAGGGACGGGTCAAAGTAAAGGCCCACCTCATTGTTCAGTTTAAACTCTGTACCCAAACCTCCGCTAATGGAGAGCTGCACGCCGGAAACAGAGTGATTCTCAATACTTTTAACTCCATTATCTACGATCCTGTAGTTGGCAAGAATCCCTTTTTCGATTGCTATACCCGCAGCCACATAGAGTTTTAATTTATTGTTTTGCAGAAGTCTGTAATATGCATTTAACGGTATTCCCACATAGTGCAGGTTCTGCTGGATATCCAGCCTGCGGTCATATGAGAATTTTTGATATTGAGATACCAGCAGTGAGTAGCTGAACCCGGCACCCACAGATAATTTATCATTTACAGGAAGCTGAACCTGAAGTCCGAAAGATAGTGGTATTGCATATCTGGTTTCCGATACAGATTGCGGTTGAATAGCCTCCTTTAAGTTGGTCGACACAAAATCATTGTTATAGTTGCGAGATACAGAGAGCATATTTATAGACTTACTGTACAGAGATGGGGAAAGGTTTGTAGAGAGGGCGTATAACAGCCCTTTTGTAAAGCTCTTTTTACCTACGGGTTCATCTTCAAATTCTAAGAGCTGATATGTTTTATCGTCTGTAACAGATTTCTCTGGTTTTTTGTCTCTCTTTTCTGCCGGCCTGCTCACCTCTTTTTGTTCATCAATAACTTGCTCGTTTTTCTTTTCCGCCACTCTCTCTTTTGTTCCTCTCTCTGCTATCTCCTCGTGAATTTTTGGTTTTGGCGCATTCTCGACCAAGAGGTTCAGATTATTGATATTATCTTTGGAAGCAGGTGCGGGAGTCTCTTTGTCAAGAACAAGCAGCAAAAGAAGAGAGGCAGCAACAGCAACCGAGGCATAAATGCCCCTCCTGAAGTAAAGCATCCTTGCCTTATTCCTACTGTTAAGGGTAAGCTGCAATTTCTCCCAGGAGCCTTCGCCGGGCATCTCAAGATGCCCATCCATTATTTCCTTTACTCTTTTATCAAACTCTATATTTTGCATGCTAATAATCTCCTCCTATTCTCTCTTGTAACCAACATCTTGCTCTGCTCAACTGCGACCTGGAGCTCCCCTCGCTTATCTTCATCTCCCTGGCTATCTCCCGGTGTGAGTACCCCTCAATCGCGTACATGTTGAACACCGTTCGAAAACCCACAGGCATAGATGAAATCAGCCTAATCAGCTCCTTGGAGGATATGTTTCCAAGTACAGTATCATCCACCGTCATCTCACGCTCTATTCCACTCAACTCTTCGGAATATTTAAGAACATCTCCCTTTCTTAAAGACATCAATGCGGTATTAACGAAAATACGCCGTAACCAGCCTTCAAAAGAGCCACTCGCATTATAACTGCCTAATTTTTCAAAAACGGTGATGAATCCATCGTGCATAATATCCTTAGCCCTTTCTCTATCTCCAATGTATCGAATACAGAGGGTCAGCATTTGAGGGGAATAAAGTTCGTAGAGTGCTCTCTGCGCCCTTCGATCCTGTTTTACACAGGCTTCCAGCAATTCTGTTTCATTTAGATATTCCCTCGAAGTGGCGTTCATCACTTGTTATTATAAGATGCAAAATAGTGATAATTCGTTGCACATCCAACAAAATTTTTCTCAGTGGATTGATATTTGCAAAGCTATAAAATGATTAACTTTGTATAATAAAAATATCACACCCAGATGTCCAAATATTTATCAATCTATAGAATTCTTGTATTTTCCATAATAATATCCCTTTTCACGGTTATTACTTTCCCGAATGAACTCCCTGCTCAGACAAAAGAGGAGACAGATCAGTTTTACTATATAGAAGGCCTCAGACAGTATAATATTGGGAGTTTGGATGAAGCGCAGAAAATTTTTCTGGAATTAATTAAAAAGGGAACAAAAAATGATGCTGTATATTACTATTCATCAAATATCCATTTGCAAAAAGGAGATCTAAAAAAGGCAGAAGAATCTATGCTTTCCGCTTTGAAACTGGACCCGGAAAACTATTGGTACAGCATACATCTTGCAAAAATTTATGGTGCTCAAAATAATCTGGATAGCGCTATAAAGATCTACGAGGAGCTTCGGAACAAGTATCCGCAGAAGACAGATCTTTACGACGATATGATTGACATATACATAGAACAGAAGCAGATTGACAAAGCCAGAAAAGTTGTAGATGATGTAGAAAGGTATGTGGGAAAGAATGAGGCCACCGGGCTCACAAGATATAACTTTCTGATCTATGAAAATAAAAAGCAGGAGGCATTTGAATATTTGAAAGATTTCGACAAAGAGAACAGTACCCCGCGGACTTCTACACTTTTGGGAGATTACTACTCCGGCAAACAAAAGGATACCGCAGCTTTATTCTACTATAACAAAGCCCTCTCTTTAGACCCCACATATGTTCCCGCCAGCTTTGGGATGGCAGAAATTTACAGGATGAGAAGACAGTTTGACCTCTACTTCGAGAGGGTGTATCCATTTCTTGCAAATCCCGATATCGATCCCAAAATGAAGGTGAGCTACATGACCGAGATTATCTCCAGTCAGAAATTCGTTCAAACATTTAAACCGCAGGTAGATACCATGATGAATAACATATATACTGCGCACCCTTCAGACAGTTCCGTTGCTTATGCCTATGCTCTCTACCTTGTTCAAACCGGCAGAAACGATACCGGCCTCAAGGTTCTGGATAAAAACCTGAGATTAAACATAGATTCTAAGGAGGCTCACAAGCAATACCTCTCTTTGCTTTATTACATTGGGAGCTGGGATTTGCTTATTAAAAACAGCGACAGTGCGCTTGCTGTTTTTCCTAAAGATCCCGATTTTTTGGAGCTCAAAGGTATTGGTCTGCTTCAATCACAAAGGATACCCGAGTCAATTGGCCTTTTTAAGGAGATCCTCAATCTCGCAAAGGGAGATAGTGCATCAACCGTGCGTAACCTCTCCATTTTAGGCGATCTCTACTATCAGACAGGGAATAAAAAGGAGTCCTTTAAGTACTATCGCCTGACCTTGAAAAAGGAACCGAACCACCTTGCAACTCTTAACAACTACGCATACTACCTGAGCGTAGAGGGTAAGCAGCTCCAAATGGCATACAAGATGAGCAAAAAGACAATAGAGGCAGAGCCGGATAATCCGACATATCTGGACACATATGCATGGATACTCCATCTGCAGGACAAGGATATTGAGGCAAGGGCGATTCTTAAACACTCTATGATCTATGGCGGCAGCGAGAATGCTACTATTCTGGATCACTATGCAGAGGTTTTGTATGCTCTAAAAGAGTACGACCTTGCTTATATATATTGGGGACAAGCAGATAAGTTAGACCCAAGCCTTGGATTAGCGGCCAAGATGGCTAAAAAAAGAGGGGAGGCAAAATAATGACAAGAGCCCTTCTCGTGTCTCTGTTATTATTGTTTGCCACCGTGCTCACTGCTCAAAGTGTGAATGAGCAGACAAAAAGGAAACAACAGATAGAGGAGGAGATTGCATTTCTGGACAAGCAGCTCGCCACCACCAAATCTAAGCAACAGTCCAGTACAAAGGATTTGAATCTTATACAGAAAAAGATAACCAACAGGAAGAAACTTTTAAAGGAGCTTGAAATTGAGATAGAATACATAGACGGCCAGGTAGTAAAGAGAGAGCAGGAGATAACCGATCTTAACAGAAACCTTGCTTCTCTCAAAAAAAGTTATGCAGATCTCATATACCACTCATACAAAAACCGAGATCAGAATATCTGGCTCATGTACATACTTGCCAGTAAAAATGTTGAGCAGGGTTATCGCAGATGGAGCTACATAAAGAACTACTCGCAAGCGATAAAGGAGATGGCCGGAAACATTAGAAGCAATACCGAGAATGTAGCCAAAGAACAAGAGGAGTTGGCAAAAGTACGGGTAAACTCTGTGAATGTGCAAGCTAAAAAACAGCAGGAGTATAAAAAGCTCTCTCTGGAGGAGGTTGGTGCAAAGCGAATGATCACCCAGCTCTCAAAGAAGGAGAGTGAGGTAAAGCAACAGCTCAATACCAAAAGAAGAGAAGTGGAGAGGCTCAACAGAGAGATCGAACGCATCCTGGCAGAGGCCGTTAAAGCTAAAACAAGTCCGGAGTACAAAGAGAGTGTGGCCGACAGAGCCCTCTCAGACAAGTTTGAGAACAACAAGGGGAGACTCCCCTGGCCGGTTAGAAAGGGCGCTGTTATTGAACAGTTCGGACAACACTATCACCCGGTATTTAAAAATATAAAATTGCCGTTCAACAACGGAGTAAACATAGCAACCGATGCAAATGCAGATGTTTTCTGCGTTTTCGACGGTGTTGTAAAACAAATTCTTGTGATGCCGGGGTACAACCAATGTATATTGGTACAACACGGAGACTTCTTTACCTTCTACACCAAGTTGGCCAAAATCGCCGTTAAGAGCGGACAAAAAGTATCTACCGGCCAGGTTCTGGGCTCTCTCAGCGAGTCGGAGGGCAGTTCAGTAATCCACTTCCAGTTATGGAAGGGAACCGAAAAGCAAGACCCGGAACAATGGATATCGCGCTGATTAATTCTAATATTTAAAGCTGCTGCCACCGAAAAACTCTCTCATTACGGATGTTGGAGGTATGAGAGCTATTTCGCCCGGCTGAAGCTCCTGGATGTAGGAGAGAAATTTAAGAAGCCGTATACTCTCTGTGGAGGCAGGCGAGTTGGGAGCAATCCTCCTCAACATAGGTTCTGCGTAGAATTTCAACAGAGGAAGTTCGTATATGAGAGCAGAGTTAAACATTGTGTCTGCATTCTCCTGGTATGGAAAAATGTTGTTTATCTCGCCTCTTCTCACGCTTGACCATCTCATAATAGTGCTCTCCGGGGATACTCCTCTAAAGTGACTATCCCTTACAATTCTTCGGATAAGTCTACTGTCCGAAGATGAGATATTATTGTTCTCATCCAAAGAAAGCGAGGTGAGTGCAGAGGCATAAATTCTGAACATCTTCTCCATTTCCAAATGCTTGGTAAGTTTTGGATTTAACGCGTGTATCCCCTCAATAATAAGTATGTCCTTCTCGCCCATCATCAGGGTGTCTCCCAGAAAAGTCCTTTTACCCAAAGCAAAATCAAATTTTGGCTGATTAATTTTCTTCGCGTCAAAGAGATCGTTGAGCTGTAGGTTCAAAAATTCTATATCCAATGCCTCAAGAATCTCAAAGTCGAAATTTCCATCCATGTCCAACGGAGTTTTATCTCTGTCTACAAAGTAGTTGTCCAGTTCAATAATCACAGGATTGAGTCCGAGAACTTTTAACTGCAGAGCAACCCTTTTGGATGTAGTTGTCTTCCCGCTGCTGGAGGGGCCTGAAATCAGCACTAGTTTTACCTTGTCTCTCCTTTTGAATATCTCATCTGCAATTGCAGCATATTTTCTTTCGTGAAGCCCCTCCGCTATCTGTATCAACTCTGCTGCATTACCATCGATTATAGTATGGTTCAAAGTGCCCACACTCTTTACTCCAAGAATCGAGCACCAATCGGAATACTCCTTAAATACGTCAAATAACTTATACTGATAAGGGGTTTTTACAATCTCATAGGGTTTGGTGATAGGGGGGGTAATTATGAGAAAGCCTCTGCTGAAAGATTCAAAATCAAATGTCTTTAACATACCGGTAGTCTCAAGCAGCGGACCGTAAAAGTGGTCGGGATAACCATCCAGGAAATAGACGGTTGTAAAAAACTTACCCCTGAGTTGAATAAGGGAAGCTTTCTCCGGTTGGTTATTTGATTTGAAAATCTCTATAGCGTCGTCTGTATGAATCTTTTGACGAGTGAAGGGTCTGTCTGAAGTAATTAGCTCCTGCATTCTCTTCTTGATTATCCCTATCTCCTCTTCACTCAGAGCAACCACTTTTGGTGATTTATCCTCATCGGGTTCCAGTTTTCGAATCTCTCCGTACATCCCATTCTGCAAATTGTAGTCTATTATAAGGGAGTATTGCGGATAGAGCTCCGATACAGCCTTTTGAAGAACAAAGTTTAGCGAACGAACATATGTCCTATAGCCATCCGGATGAGAATAGTCTATAAATTTGATTGTGTAAGGCATGTAGATCTGGAAACCCAGTTCTTTTAACTGATTGTCTACAAGTGCCGCCAATACCGGCCATTCCAGCTTAAGGTCGATCTGCTTTAACAACGAACTGAGAGTTGTGCCGGGCTGGCATTCAAATGACTGCTTTAGATTTTCGCAATAAACACTTATCATAATACTCTAATTTATTAAAGGTACAGACCGGTAACCGATTCGGGGCTTAGCCTCAGCTGTTCAGGTGTGCCCTGAGCAACTATCCATCCACCCTTAGCCCCCCCGTCGGGACCCAAATCAAAAATATAATCCACAGAACGAAGTACATCCAGGTTGTGCTCGATTATAAGAACTGTGTTCCCCTGATCTACCAGCCTTTGCAAGACACCCAGCAACACCTTTATATCTTCGAAGTGAAGGCCTGTAGTGGGTTCATCCAAAAGATACAGTGAATTCCCGGTATCTCTTTTGGAAAGCTCTGCAGCCAGTTTTACCCTCTGGCTCTCTCCACCGCTCAGGGTAGTTGAAGATTGTCCCAGCCTCACATAACCCAAACCCACCTCTTCAAGAGTTCTTAACCGCTGAACTATGGACGGCATATGCTCAAAAAACTGCACAGCCTGAGATATTGTCATTTCCAGCACATCATTTATAGATTTACCCCTGTACTTAACAGCAAGTGTGTCGGGTTTGTATCTCTTTCCGTTACACTCCCTGCAGTGAACATGTACAGAAGGTAGAAAGTTCATCTCAATTATCTGAACTCCGGCACCCTTGCACTCCTCGCATCTTCCACCCTTTACATTGAATGAGAATCTGCCTGCCTTAAAGCCCCTTATCTTGGCATCCGGTGTACTTTCAAAAAGCTTTCTGATATCGGAAAAGACATTTGTGTAGGTGGCGGGGTTGCTTCGCGGGGTTCTCCCGATAGCCGACTGGTCTATCTCTATAAGTTTGTCTATATTATCGATACCTATTATCCCTTTGTATGGGAGAGCTTTGTAAAGCGATCTGTAAAAGTAGTTGCTGAGGATTGGCATAAGAGTCTCATTAATAAGAGAAGACTTTCCACTGCCGCTAACCCCGCTCACCCCTATAAAACATCCCAATGGAATTTTTATGTCCACCTCTTTAAGGTTATTGCCCGAAGCTCCTATTAACTCCAGAAACTTACCGTTACCGTCTCTTCTGTGCCGGGGAATCTCAATCTTTCTAAAACCTCTCAGATACTCGAGGCTGAGACTGTTCAGTCTCATTATCTCCTCTTCCGACATATCAAAGATCTCTGCAGGAGCTCCGCAAAAAAGAACCTTTCCCCCCTTCTCTCCTGCTCCAGGCCCAAGATCTATAAGATAGTCCCCACTTAATATCATCTCCTCGTCATGTTCCACAACCATTATGGAGTTACCCTCATCTCTCAGCTTTTTTAGCGACACTATAAGCTTTCTGTTATCTCTCTGATGCAGCCCGATGCTTGGTTCATCCAGTATATAAAGGACATTTACAAGCTTAGACCCTATCTGTGTTGCCAGTCGAATCCTCTGACTCTCTCCGCCACTGAGTGACCTGGTACTTCTGTCCAGCGAGAGATAGTCCAGCCCCACATCCATAAGGAATCCTACTCTGTCCAGAAGCTCTTTTATTACATCTCTGGCTATTATCTTCTGTTTGGGGTTCAACTTTTCGTTAAGGGTGCTTGTCCATTCGTAGAGAACCTCTATGTCCATCGCGGTCACCTCAGAAATATTTTTATTGTCGATCTTAAAGCTGAGAGCCTCCTCCTTAAGTCTGGTTCCGTGACACTCCGGACAAACAATCTCCTCGATAAAACGCTCCTTTTTACCTATCAATTCATCGCTGTCAGACCCGTTCTGTTCTATCTTTGAGATAACTCCGTTGAAGCTCATCATTTGAGACAATGCCCCCTGGCCTCCTACCCTGAACAGCTCATCGGAGCCGTAAATGATAGTGTCAAGAGCATCCTCCGGAATATCTTTGATAGGGTCGTGAAGAGAAAACTCATATTTTTTTGCAATCCCCTCCAGCTGTCTGAAAAGCAGGTTATCTCTCATATGTCCTATAGGAACGATTCCCCCTTTTGCTATAGAGACAGTGTCGTCCGGAATAATCTTAGAAAGATCTGCTTTGGTAATCATTCCCAAACCCTTGCAGTGTGGGCAAGCCCCTTGGGGTGAGTTAAAAGAGAATGTGTGAGGCGCAGGTTCCGGATATGAGATGCCGGTTTCCGGACACATCAGGTGTTTGCTAAAGTGTCTCAGCTTGTTATCCTTTATGTCTAAAACTGCAAGAGAGCCCTTACCATGGTGGAGTGCAGACAAGACAGAATCCCCAATTCGTTTTTCTCCTCCTGCGCTTGGGAGTAACTTATCTATAACCAGCTCAATGAAGTGCGGTTTATATCTGTCCAGCGGCTTTAATGCAGTCAGATCTGTAACCTGTCCGTCTACCCTCACCTGCTGGAAACCCTTTCTTATAAGCTGTTCGAAAAGTTCCTTATAGTGACCCTTTCTTCCCTTGACCAGAGGCGACAAAAGAAGGCATTTTTTTCCCTCGTACTCCTGCATTATCAGAGAGACGATCTGTTCGTCGGAATACTTTATCATTTCCAGCCCCGTAGCCGGTGAGTAGGCAATCGATGCCCTGGCATAGAGGAGTCTCAGAAAGTCGTATATCTCGGTTATTGTGCCCACTGTAGACCTTGGGTTGCGACCGGTGGTCTTCTGCTCAATCGCAATAATCGGACTAAGCCCGGTAATACTCTCTACATCTGGTCTTTCCAGGGCTCCCATAAACTGACGGGCATAGGCAGAGAGGGTGTCCATATAACGACGCTGTCCCTCGGCAAAGATTGTGTCAAAGGCCAAAGAGGACTTTCCACTCCCGCTCAGGCCTGTTATAATAACCAGCTTGTGACGCGGAATGGTTACGTCTATATTTTTAAGATTGTGTTCTCTTGCACCTATGACCTCTATGTTCATCTGCTATCCTCTTTTGGAACCTTTACCATATAGGTTCTCTTCGCCTTATTTTCCATCCTGTTGGCACGGATCCACTGGTTGTAGATCTTAAGCAGTTTGAAGTTGGTTTTGTATTTTGCTGCAAAAGCAGACCAATTTTCTATAGGCCCGGTTACAGTAACCTCTGTATATTCCAGTGGTGGATAGAGCTGATCCTTTTCAATTTTGAACCCGTACAATTCCGGGTTTGCAAGTATAGTTTTAAAGGCCAATGCTCTAAAAAGATATCTCGTAGTTTCCTCCGGAAATTGTGTGTCGTAATAGTTTTTCTGAGACTGAATCTCCATTCTGTAACGGACATCGCTCAAACCTATATTGAATGAAGCTGCCGCCATGGTCCATGTTCCAAACTCCAGGTAGGCCCTTTTGAAGTATGCGGCAGCCGCACGGGTAGATTTCTCAATATTATAACGCTCATCCACCTCATCATCTACCACCAGGCCAAACTCTTTGGCCGTAGAGGCGAGGAACTGCCAGTAGCCACTTGCATTGGCCGGTGAAACTACGGGTTGAAGGCCGCTCTCGGCGATACAGAGGTAGTAGAAGTCTTCCGAAATACCCTCTTCCTTCAAAATGTTTTTTATAGTTGCCTCATACCTGTTGTTGAGTTGCAAAATATAGGTGAGGCTGGCATGCCAATATGTGATAACCAGCATCTCCCTCTGCAGAGCCTCTTTAACGTCCATATATTGCAGAGGGGCCTTTTCACCTGCAAATGAGATTTCTGTTGGTATTGGCGGGATTGTAACAACCTGCTCCACCGAGCTTCCATATGTACAAAACGACAAAAGGGGCAGAAGAAGAAGGAGCCTTATTTTCTGAATGTTCTTCATTATTATTCGTATCTTAAGAATGGGTTTGTGCTCATCTCGTGACCAATTGTGGTTTCGGGACCATGGCCGGGAAGCACTCTGTAGTCGTTACCAAGTTTTACCAGTTTCCCCAGCAAACTATGCATCAGCTCATCATAATCTCCTCCCGGAAGATCCGTTCTGCCGATACTGCCTGCAAAGAGGCAATCACCCACAACGGCAAACCTGTTATCCTCCTCTTCTGAATAGAAGCAGACTCCTCCTCTGGTATGACCAGGAGTGTACAGAACTTTGAGTTTGGAGTTCCCGAACTCTATTGTGTCTCCTTCTGCAATGTCCACAGTGTCGTGCGAGGGTTCTTCTATCTTATAACCAAACATATCACTGTAACTGACAGCTCTCTCCATTTGAGGTTTATCCATCGGATGAATATATGTCTTAATATTCCATGTGTTGGCAACAAAAGCATTCCCCATAACATGGTCGAAATGGCCGTGTGTGTTTAGCAGTTTTTGGGGTTTTAACTCGTTCGTCTCAATAAATTTCTTGAGCCTCTCCTTCTCGCCAGCGCCATGACAACCAGGGTCAATTATAACGCACTCCTTGCTCTCGTCCCAAAGGATGTAACAGCACTCTCTTAAATCGTTAAAATAAAATGTCTTAGTCTGTATCATATAAACTTAGTCTTATTCGTATTAATCTACCCCTCAACTCCACCCAACATAGGAACAAATTTGTACTCACCATGTTCAGTTTTTACAAAATCATCTTCGCCAACCCTCTCTACAACAACCATTGTTTGGATCTCCGTTCCCACAGGAATCACCATCTTGCCCCCTATCGCCAACTGTTTCAGAAGTGTCTGAGGGATCTCAGGAGCACCGCATGTGATGAGGATACCTTTAAACGGAGCAAACTGAGGGAGTCCTGCAAAACCATCACCATAAAACAGAATAGGCGAATGGTATTCAAGGCGAGCTAAGTTCTTCTGAGCAAGCAAATAAAGCGACTTTTGCCGTTCTATGCTGTAGACCCTAAGCCCCATCTCAGCCAGAACAGCTGTTTGATATGCACATCCCGTACCAATCTCCAAAACCTTATCGTATTTATCCAGACCCAAAAGGTGACTCTGCATTGCAACCGTATATGGCTGTGAGATGGTCTGTTTGGCCCCGATAGGAAGCGGTTTGTCCAGATAGGCAAGATGGTCCAACCCATATTCAAGGAACATGTGCCTTGGAACCCTGTTCATTGCCTCAATTACTTTTGGGTCGAAATTGTATTTTCCTGAGAGTTGCTGTAATAGCTGTTTTCTTCTTCCTTTGTGCTGCAGTGAATCTAACATACTGCAAAATTACGAAAAGATTTTTGTAATTTTGTTTTTAGTAAAACCTACATTTTCATCTAAACCTTTTATTATGCATATCGCTATCGCAGGAAATATCGGCAGTGGCAAGACCACTTTAACAAGATTATTATCAAAACATTATGGCTGGGAGCCAAAATACGAAGAGACAGACAACAACCCCTATTTAACCGATTTCTACAACGATATGCAGAGGTGGTCGTTTAATCTTCAGATATATTTTCTAAACCAACGCTTCAAAGGCATTGTGGACATTCAATATAACGGCAACCCTGTTGTGCAGGACAGAACAATTTACGAAGATGCCCGCATATTTGCCCCCAATCTACACGCTATGGGTCTAATGAGCACAAGGGATTTTGAAAACTACATATCTCTTTTTGATCTTATGCTCTCGCTCGTAAAACCTCCCGATCTGCTAATATATCTGCGATCATCAATTCCAAACCTTGTTTCTCAAATCCAGAAAAGAGGCAGAGATTATGAAAGCGGTATCCGTATTGATTACCTCTTAGGGTTGAATGATCGTTATGAGGAGTGGATCTCCGGCTACAAAGATGGGCGGGTATTCATTATTGATGTAGATGAAAACAAATTCGAAGACAAGGTTGAGGACATGAGTATTGTGATTGACAGGATTGATGCTCAGCTCAATGGGTTGTTTTAGAGCTTGAGTTTTACTCTAAGCTTGCCCAAAAGTGCTGTGAGACCAATTATGAAGAGTGCGAAAACCAGACACTTCATTACGCCCAAAAAACCGTCATAGAGGGAATCCGGCAAATAGTTACCTGTCATGTTGCGGATGCTGTAATAAATATATGGAAGCATGTAACAGGTAAGCGTTGCTGTACCGGCGGGCTTGATTATCCAAAACCATTTTCCCTTGCCCAGTACATCTACCAGATAGTATATTGCAACAAACATAAGAATGGAAATTCCTATACTCAGGAACATCCATGGAGGAGTTCCTGATATCTTTGAGATAATCCAGATGTTGCGGGTGAGGTTGCCTAAAACAAGCATAACGATACCAATTGCAGACATTGTCGCGAGCAAAACTGTCAAAGTATTTTTTTGCTCCCTCTTTTGCTTTCCCATCTTCTCTTTTATACCGACAAATATCATCGACAAGGCAAGACCCGATATTGTAAACGAATATGAAACAGAATGGCCGACAACCACTTTTAACAATTGATTCGGCAGAGGAATCAATTTCTCTGTAACCAGTATCGTAGCAACGTAGTAGAGAAGACAGAAACCCAGCACGATCCACAGTTTCTTCTTGCTCAACAGATAAATAGCGGAACAGAAAAGGTAGCTCCAGCCTATTACCCCAAGTATACCCCAGCTAGGCTTTATAAAGTTATACCCTTCTCCTGTAGAGCGAAATGTAAGAATTACAACAAAAAGAGTAAGCATGCCAACCCATCGTAATATTTTGAAAATCAGCTTTTCGGAAAATTTGTCGGATATTAACTCCTCAGAAAATTGTTTGTTTTGAATGTCTGTTTGAGTGAATCTCTTTCCTTTTGGATAAATATTCCAGATTAGGAAAAAGGCTGCCATGATTATGAGAGAGTAGACATTTATGCTGTATCCGCTCATGTCCGCATCAATCAGCCTTCTGTTGGCTATAAGCACACCAATGAGAATAAGCGCAAAACTCCGCACTACTACGTGCCATAAAATTTTTGATCCGCTATCTCCCTTTGCCTTCCGGTTTTCAAAAGCAAAAGGAATAGCCATTCCGACAATAAACAGAAATGCCGGTAAAATAATATCCGCAAACCCGAGCATGTCTTCACCGGGGAGGGCATGCTCAAGCATATGCGGAACATTCTTGCACCAAGGCAAATCGTTTACAAAGATCATCAAGAACATTATCAGTGCTCTAAAAACATCTATGCTCGCAATACGCCCGACTTTAATTGCGTTCATTAAATTTTGCCTTTTTAAACTTTTTTGTTGCTTTTCTTAAATCTTTCCAGTAGCCTTCTTTTCTGTCTATTCCCTCTAATGAGAATAAGCAAATTCCTTTGGAACCTCCATTGTTGGTATAATGAAAGAATTCAGGAATTCTGTCTTGCGGAACATGCCCCACAAAAAGACCCGAGCAAAGGTAACCGCTACTGTTATGTGCCTTTAATGCCTCTACTCCTTCTCTTGTTGCAGTCTCAACCATTTGGTCCGGCCAACCATAGTACTTATGATAAATCATTGGAAATATGACATCTATGTTTTTAAAGTTTGCCCAATCCTGCCGTACAAGTTTTTTTGACTCCTCGGGTGATGCAAAAACAGCAGCAGAGGCGATCTTTCCATGAGATTTTATCTCTTTACAAAGTTCACTGGCAACATTTGCAAGAGCATCCCATCTGTATTGCATCCACTCTGCATTAGAAGTCGGGTCTTTCAAATCCATTGGGTCTATTCCGGTTTTATCTTTAAAATTTTTACGACAAACGTCGCAATAGCAAAAATCCCATAGAGGATATACTTTATCTTGAACAACTTTTCTGGATTCTTGCAGTCCGTAAGGTAAAATAGCGTCAGGATATCTTATGAAGTCTAAATGTATTCCTGCCAGACCATCTATCTCTGCCAATTCTGCAACTCTCTCTTTTAAGTATTGAATAGTTTCCGGTCTGGAAGGACATAGCCAACGATAATGTTCTCTGTTGTATAATTTTATATCAAGGCAAGACTCTCCCAATGCATTTACCTGATACCAATCCGGATGCGCTCTTCTCAGACTCATTTCTGTTCTGTTTGTAGTCCAGATCCAGGCGTGTAATTCTATATGGTGTTTTTTGGCATAAGGTAATGCTGTTTTTATTATTTGTATTGCAGCATTATCTCTAAAAGCTGTTGAGTCTCCGATTACTTCCGGATATCCTCCATGGCATTCTAATATTATAGCATCAATGCCGGCTTTTGATGCCTCTCTGAAATAATGTTCCCATTGTTCCGTGGTCATCGTGGTTTTTCCGGACATCCATGCCCAAACTTTTTTGTTTTGGTCAACTGGTTTGGCACCTGCCCCCACCAAAATAACAAGGGCAAACAGAATAATAGTTTTTAATAGTTTATTCATAAATCACAGATTATTTTGAGTTAAAAAACTAACTGAATCTAAGACAAGAAATTCTTACTTAAGCAACCCTGTGAGCTCGCGAATCTCTTGCTTGGCGAGCTTCCAGCGGGGAATGTCGATTTTGGGGCCGATCACCTCTACGACTTTGGCTGCGACTATGGAGCCTACATCGCCACACATTTTTAGTGAGAGTCCATGGGCGTGGGCAAAGAGGAATCCGGCTGCATACATGTCGCCGGCACCGGTTGCATCGATTGTGTCGGCAGGCCAGGCTTCAATGTAGTGGTACTCGTCGCCACTCTTCACCATTGAGCCGTCCTTGCCAATCTTTACGATGGCAATATCGCAGATTTTTGCAATCTCGTCCAGAGCCTCGCGTGGCTGCATCTTAGTGAATGCTTCTGCCTCCATTTCGTTTGCAAATACTATATCTACATATTTTTCAATGATATCGTGCAGAAATGCGTCATTACTCTCAACCACATTGTAGCTAGCCATGTCTATCGAGATTACCAGCCCCGCCTCCTTTGCCAACTCCACAGCCCTTCTTACAAGATCTTGATTTTGTACAAGGTAGCCTTCAATGTGAAAGTAGTCATGCCCACGAAAGTACTCCAGCGTAAGATCCTCCGGAACGAGCTCGATCGCTGCCCCGAGGTATACTGCAAATGTCCTTTCTGCATTCGGGGCGGTAATGAAGACCATCGCTCTGCCGGATGCGGCATTACCCTTAAATAGTGTAGACTTTATTCCGTTTCGAGCCTGATCGGATTGGAAAAGAGAACCCAGTTCGTCGTCACCAACCTTACCTATAAAAGTGGAAGGCATCCCCAGAACAGCCGTCCCTGTTATTGTGTTGGCAGATGAGCCGCCGGCCACATACTGCACACCCATCGGCTTTAAAGTCTGCCAAATCTTTTCACCGGTTTCACGGTCTACATGTTGCATGCTGCCCCTCGGCAGATGGTAATAATTTAAAAGAGAGTCGTCTTGCAATACAGCCAGAATGTCTGTTAAGGCATTGCCTATTCCTAAGATTGATTTCATGGCTGCAAAGTTCATATTTTTTTATAGATTTGCAAAAATTTATAATCGATGAACATTTGTTACTCATTGGCCAATTTTGAGAACGCACTAGCCTTATTACCAAAAGATTGCGAAATCGGTTTTGTGCCAACCATGGGAGCCCTGCATCAGGGACACATCTCCCTTGTCAAGACAGCTTTAACGCACACAAAATATATTGTTGTAAGCATCTTCGTGAATCCCACGCAATTCAATAATCCCGACGATCTGGCACGCTACCCAAGGACGGTTGAGGCAGATTGCAGGAAGCTGGAAGAGGCAGGAGCATATTTGGTTTTCGTACCCTCGGTAAACGATATTTATCCGCAGTCGGACAACCGCGTTTCCCGGCTCGACTCTCGGGTTTTTGACTTTGGAGGGTTGGACAAGACCGGAGAGGGTCCTCGCAGACCGGGTCACTTTAACGGAGTAGCGCAGGTTGTAACACGCCTTTTCGATATAGTTAAACCGACTTATGCATTCTTTGGCGAGAAGGACTTCCAGCAACTTGCCATAATCAGATACATTGCAGACAAGCTCGGATACCCTGTTAAGATTATTGCCTGTCCCATATTGCGGGAGGCCGACGGCTTGGCAATGAGTTCGCGAAATACGCTGCTCACGCCGGAACAACGCGGAGTTGCACCAAAAATCTGTAAGACACTTAAGGTCGCCCAGGAGAAGATGGTTAACGAATCGTCGGCCCTAACTCCACAGCAACTAACACATTGGGTAACAGAGGAGATAAATTCCGAACCTCTTTTGAAAGCAGAATATGTAGAAATTGTAAATTCATTAACTTTGCGAGTTGTTAATAGTTGGAATGAGGCGGAAAATGTACAGCTTTGCACCGCCGTTTTCGCCGGCAAGGTGAGGTTAATCGACAATATAAAATTGAAATAGAATGCAACTCGAGATATTAAAATCAAAAATTCACAGAGCCCGTGTTACAGAAGCAAATCTGAACTACATCGGGAGCATAACCATAGATGAAGATCTCACAGATGCCGCCGGGCTCTGTTCCAACGAGAAGGTCATGGTTGTGAACATAAACAACGGAGAGCGGCTTGAGACCTATGTAATAAAGGGCGAAAGAGGGAGCGGCAAGATTGGAATTAACGGAGCAGCAGCTCACAAATTTTCTCCGGGCGATCTTGTTATAATAATGTCTTTTGCCGGAATGACTCCGGAAGAATCTCTCAACTTTAAACCAACCATCATATTTCCCGACTCCAACACAAACAAGTTAGTCCAGTAATGACCAAGTCAGTTTTATAATGAAACAATTCTACGCCGCAATAAAGTACATACTTCTGCTTGCAGTTGCCGGAGTGTTCCTATGGGCCTCCTTTAAGGGGGTTAAGTGGGACGATTTTGTGGCCGGTCTCAAAAGCGCCAATTTCTGGTGGATCGGGCTCTCTATGTTCATTAGCATAATAGCTTTTCTAATAAGGGCTCTGCGCTGGAGGTTGATAATGCTCCCGCTGGGCAGACCAATAAAAATAAGAGACTCCTGGGACGGAATAAATATCGGGTACCTTACAAACTTTGCCATTCCCCGTGCAGGAGAGCTCGCCAGATGCGGAGTAATCACCCGCAAGACCGGAATCCCTTTTGAGACGGTTGCCGGAACCGTTGTACTGGAGAGGAGTATCGACATACTCTCTTTGGCCATAGTCTTTTTCTCCGTTTTGCTCTTCTCGTGGAATACCTTCGGAACATTTATCAATTTCGAAATAATCGCTGCACTGGAAAGGAAATTCTCTGTAAACCTTGCCTGGATGGCAGGAGCAGCCATACTTGCTTTTTGTGTGTTCCTTTACATTATCTATAAGTACCGTAAGAAACACCCAATCCTCAGGAAAATTACAGAAATCGTAAAAGGGATCGTAATAGGATTGATTTCCGGATTCAAGATGCCTCAAAAATGGTTGTTTATTATTTATACCGTTTTACTTTGGGTCTGCTACTGGCTGATGAGTTGGACCACCATACTGGCCTTTCCGGCAGTATACGGATTGGGAGCGGGGGATGCCTTGTTTCTGATGATGATAGGCGGTTTGGGATGGGTAGTTCCCGTTCAGGGAGGGATAGGTGCATATCACTTTATAATCTCTCTGGCACTGGCCTCAGTTTATGGCATATCACAGACAACCGGAGTTATCTTTGCCACAATTTCACACGAATCACAGGCACTTACAATGCTGGTTTGCGGCTTTTTATCGTTAATCAGCTTCACTATAAGCAAGCGAAAAACAAGCTGACCAAACAAGCTGACCAAGTCATTAAGCATGAACACTTTTGCAGATAAAATTATAGAATTTAACCACTCTCTCGATTTCACCGGGGAACTACCTACGGGAATCAATTTAATGAATCCTTTCAAGGGAAACAGTGATATTTTGTCTGTTTCTTCGTCTTTTTATAAAAAATTCTACAATGATAATAGCCCGCGTCATTTGATTCTGGGAATAAACCCGGGCAGGTTTGGCGCAGGTGTAACAGGCATACCATTTACGGATACGAAACGACTTACAAATGAATGTGGAATAAAATATTCGGGCAAAGAAACCCACGAACCTTCATCAGTATTTGTTTATGAAGTAATTGAAGCATACGGGGGCATCAATAAATTTTATAACGATTTTTACATCAATTCGATAAGTCCTCTTGGTTTTACAATCAGCGATGCAAACGGGAAAGAAAAGAATTATAACTATTATGATAGCAAAGAATTAACGAATACATTATTCCCGTTTATGGTAGAAAGCATTAAGAAGTATATTGAGCTCGGCATTGAAACAGATATTTGTTTTTGTTTTGGAACCGGAAAGAATGAGAAATTTCTACGTTTATTAAACGATGAAAAAGGTTTCTTTAAAAACATAATTGCCTTGGAACATCCAAGATTTGTAATGCAATACAAATCAAAGTCAAAACAACAATACATTGACAAGTACATTAATGCATTTAACCAAATAATCGCCGCAGTTTGACCGACCAAGTCACATAATTTTTTCTACTTTGCTCCTTTCTCCTTTTTACAGTTTGTATCAATACCGAAGGGCAAATACAACGGGCAAAAGCTGAATAAGCTTGTTAGAATAAATATTGCCGACAAAATAAGCAGTACAATTGCCAATGTACCCGAAATTACATTTACGTAGTACAAAACAACAATTACAATGGCTATCAGTATCCTGACAACCTTGTCAATAGCACCCATGTTCTTTTTCATTTGCGTTTTTTGTTTTAAAATGTTCTAGTTATTGTTTAAACAATTCTCGGGGGGAAATGTTCTCCGAACTTGACTGGGAATCGCCCTCATCTTTGTACAGATCTTCATTCGAGAGTTATTCAAAATCTTTGTTTAATAAAAACGCAGATTGGTTTTAAAAGATAAGATTGGCCTTGGCATTTTGGGGGAAAGAGATGTCAAATTTTATCTTTGCAGTTGTTCTTGGTAATATGCTGAATTACGATAAGAGGTATTTTGTAATTATCAGAAAACCAATTATATGCTAAAAACTAGCAACTAGCTGACTTACAGATAAATATTTAATTTAGCAAGCCAATTCCGATAATTCCGATCTAAAGTTTTCCACATAAAAAGGACACTTTGGCGTCGTTTGAGGTAAGTACTTATTTTTTAGCATTTTGAAAAACGCATTTCTTAATTTTGCGCGAAATTGATTTTGCAAACAACTGTTTATGTGAATGTTACCTCAAACGA
>Ga0209540_10001209_pt1 | contig 20467 bp, 11 predicted proteins | sample BarGraIncu01121A_FD_184501 | JGI IMG/M metagenome (GOLD analysis project Ga0209540, IMG submission 184501) | Arctic peat soil microbial communities from Barrow, Alaska - Barrow Graham LP Incubations 011-21A (SPAdes) (version 2) | ecosystem: Environmental > Terrestrial > Soil > Wetlands > Peat... | reverse complement strand
CCTCAACCTTTTTCTCGACGAGCTGGGTCTGCACTTCCTTGACGACCTGGGTCTGCACGACCTGCTTCTCGACCACCTGGGTTTGCACCTGGGTGACAACCTGGGTGACGACCTTCTCGACCACCTGCGGCGTAGGGGCGGCGCAGCTCGAGAGGACCATCGCCACGACCAGCAGCAGGCTGGCCGCAAGCCACATCTTAGACTGCTTCATTGTCCAATTCCTCCTCGGATAGGGTTGAATGTGGGCCGTTGTCGGTAAACAACTGCCTGCCCTTTGCGTGCTGGACTCCGGCCCATCCAGCAGGGCAAGTCCTCCTCCGGAATGCTCCATTTGCTATCGCCTCACCTCCTTTTTCAGCCTTCCGGCGAGACCAGGATCTTCAAGTGGCGGGCCTTGCTGGAAGCCAGCTCGTCCAGGCCGCACCTGACCAGGTCTTTAAGCCCGATTTGGGCTGTGATCAACGGTTCAGCCACGATCTGCCCGGCGCTCAGGAGATCGACCGCGGTGGAGAAGTCCTCGTCGTAGACGTGCGAGAACGAGCCGATCAGTTCTTGCTCGCCGATCACCACCGAGGCCAGGCGGATGGGCACCGGGGCGTCGTGCAGGCCCACCAGGACGATGCGGCCCGCCCGCCGGCCCAGCTCCGGCGCGAGCGACATGGTCCCAACAGTGCCGGCGCACTCGAACACGACATCTGCGCCGTAGCCTCCGGTCAGCCGCTTGACGGCCTCGACCGGGTCTGCATTGAAGGGATCGATCGCCGCGTTGGCGCCGAGGGCCAGGGCCGTCTTGCGCCGGTTCTCGGCCGGTTCCAGCACCACGATCTTCTCGGCCCCCAGTGCGCGGGCCACTTCCACCGTCAGCAGGCCGATCGCGCCCGCGCCGATGATGGCCACCGTCTCGCCGGCAACCAGGCGGCCGCGCCGGGCCGCGCGCACGGCCACTGAGGTCGGCTCGGCCAGCGCGGCATGCGCGTTGGCCAGGCCGGGCGCGTATTTGAAGCACATATAGCGCGGGGCGTTAATGTACTCGGCCAGGCCGCCATCGGTCATCAGGCCCATGATCGCGAGGCGCTCGCACAGGTGCACCTGGTGCCGGCGGCAGAAGTAACACTCGCCGCAGTGGATGAGGGTATCCACGGCCACCCGGTCGCCCAGGGCCAGGTCGCTCACCCGACTGCCCAGCCCGACCACCTCGCCGACGAACTCATGGCCGATCACCATCGGCGCATGCCGGCCGGTTATGGGGTTCGGTTTATCGGCGGGCGGGATGAACAATGGTCCCTGGAGGTACTCTTCCAGGTCGGTCCCGCAAATGCCGCACCAGGACACCCGCAGCCTGACCTCATCCGCCGCCGGCGCCCCCGGGTCGGGGAATTCCTCTACGCGGATATCATGCCGCGCATGCCACACCGCTGCTCTCATCGGCGCTCTCCTGTGCCAAACCAGCTCGCCGCGAACGAGGAGATGAAAGTATCGCCCGGCAGCATCACCACCGGTCGCGCCCGGCTGCCCGTCGCCGCCAACGCGCGCACGAACGCGCCTGGCTCAGCCGTGTTTTCGGCCACCAGGCCCCAATGCATCGGGATCACGACCGCCGGCTCGATCTCGGACGTCAAGCGGGCCGCTTCCTCGGGGTTCATGTTGCCATATTGGCCGTTGATGCAGACCAGCAGCACGTGCGGGCGCCGCGCGCGTACCGCCTGCAGGTCAGGATGGTAGAGGGTATCGCCGGTGTGGTAAACGATGATGCCGTCCAGGTCGACGACGAAGCCTACCGCGTCGGGCGTTTGCGCGCCCGCCGGCGAGACGTGGTGCGCCAGCACCGCCGCGACGTCGAAGCCGGCCAGCGTGCGGCGTTCGCCGCGGTTGATCTCCGCCATGCGTTCTTCGGGCACGCCCCAGGCGCGCATGGCCGAGGTACACATGCCGGGCCCGGCGATCAGCGCCTGCCCGGCCGCGACCAGGTCGGGGATGGTCTCAGGATCGAGATGGTCTTCGTGGGCGTGGGTCGCCAGCACCAGGTCGGCCTGCAGCGCGCGCGCCGGCAGGGCGATGGGCGAGAGGGGCAAGCGTTTCCAGGAATAGTAGTGGTCCAGCGAGTCCGAGAGGTAGGGGTCGACGGCGACCGTGCGTCCGGCGGCCGTGCGGAAGACAAAGCCTGCGCCGCCGAGCCAGAAAAGGGCCAGCTTGCCATCGCTCACCCGGGTCGCCGCGATCGCCGTTGCCAGATCCGCCATGCTCTGCCCTCCGTTGAAACCCCCGCCGCCGGGGAGCCAATCGCCGGCTGCACCGTCCGCCGGACGAGTATATTACCCGCGCCCGCGGACGCCAATTTCGTCCGGTCGCGCGCAACTGCCGCCCCTGCGGACGCCAGTCCCGTTCAACTGCTCGCCACCGCCACCTGCGCCACCGACTTGCGTTCGACGATCGATGTGCTCAGCAGGTAGGTCACAGGCTTGCGCTCGGCGCCGGCATCCGCGATGCGGCGCAGCAGGAGGTCGACCGCCAGCCCCGCCATCGCGTCGATGGCCACGTCCACCGCCGTGATCGGCGGGCGCCAGATGCTCAGCCATTCGGAGTTGTCGAAGGCCACGACCGACATATCCTCGGGCACCACCAGCCCGCGCTCGGCGAGCACCGCCAGGCAGCCCATGAGGATGCGGTTGCTGCCGGCGAAGATCACCGTGGGCGGCTGCGACAGGGCCAGCAGGGCGCGCGTGGCGGCCTCGCCGTGGGCGCGGGTGAATGAGCCCATGCGCACCAGGGCCGGGTCGCCTACCACTTCCGCTTCGCTTAGGGCGTTGCGGTAGCCCTCCAGCCGGTTTCCGCCGGTCGTCAGGTCGCTCTCGCCCAGGATCAGGCCGATGCGCCGGTGGCCGTAGCGCAGGAGATACTGGGTCATCAGGTAGGCGCCCTGCCGGTTATCGGCCAGGGCAGAATCTAGCAGGTCGCCCTCGCGCTGGCGGTTCAGCTCGACGATCGGCAGACCGCCCAGCGCCAACTCGCGCACGAAGGCGCTGTTACTGCCGTGTGAGGGGTGCGCGTAGAGAATGCCGTCGACGCGTTTCTGTTGCAGGATCTGCAGGTAGTGCAGATCGATGCGCGGGTCCTCGTTGTTCACACACAGGACGGCTTCATAATCCTTGGCGCGCAGCGCGTCGACCAGCGCCTGGGCGACGGCCGTATAATAGGTGTTGGAGATATCGGGGATGATCAGACCGATCAGGTTGGAAGGCTTGCCCTTGAGGCCACGCGCCAGCCAGTTGGGGCGGTAGCCGAGCTCGACCACTGCCTCTTCGACCCGGCGCAGCGTATCGGGGCTCACGTAGCCGCTGCGGTTCAGCACGCGCGAGACGGTCGAGGGCGACAGTCCCGTGTGCCTGGCTACGTCCTTGATGGTTCGCTGCATCGCGACCGTCTCCCCGGTAGTGGGTAAGAAGCTGGCAATTGCAAAAACGATACCACAAATGTCGCCCGTTTTCGCGGGACCAGCCGGCCAGAAAGGCCCCTGCGGTGCCCGCAAACGGCCCCAGCAGGCGCTCAAAACGTTATAGGGACGGCAACGGACGGGCCTCAGATGTGGAAATGTTACCAAGCTTATCATAGCATAGGAGCGGGTGAGTGTCAAGTGGGATTGGCTCGCCGCGGCAGATAAACACCGGAACCAGACCCAGCATCGTGCGAGCGCGCAGCGTGTCTACCTCCTTTACTGGCCAGTGTCCAAGGTGGAGCCAACCCGAATGTCGACTTCTGTAAAGCCAAGCGCACGCAGGAAGGCTTCAAGGCGGTACTTGCCGTACACCTCCGCCTGCGCGAGGATCTCCCGTTCGAGTGCGTACTTGATCAACTGGTCCTCGGCTGCCTGTCTTGCCTTGCCTTCCAGGGTCTTGTCATTTGGCATGTAGAACGGTTTCTGGTCCAGATAGACATAAGTGCGCTGATTATCGATGCGTGTTACCAGTATCTCGGCAGGCGGTAAAACCATTTGAACCTTTGTGCCTTGCACCAGGATGTCACGCGGCGCGATCTTGGTCAGGTCGAACCCGGCAATAACATCGCCGGCAGCGATCAGAAGCATCTTCTGCTGGGTAAAGAGGAGTGGGAGTGGGATAGGCAGCGGCAGGGGCGCGTCTCTGGTCATCTCGATGACCGTCTGCATGCTGTAGTGCACCGTCTCGATGCGCCCGAGGCCTTGGATCTTGTCGATGACAGTAATGGGAGTAGGCGAAGGGGTTGGGGTTGGGGTTGCGGTGGGCGTAGGCCTCGGCGTCCGCGTGGGCGTTGCGCTCGGCGTAGCCGTGGCAGCGACGCCCTGGGTGGGGGTGGCTGGAACGGGCGTGCGGCCGGGCGAGAGCGTAGGCGACGGCGCTGTCGGGGTGGGAGTAGGTCCTGAAGCAGTAGAGAAAACTCGAGTGACGAGGGCGGTCCCAATCACGGCAACGAGCACGATGATGGAGATCTGCCAGAGTGAAAACTGCGGGTTGCCCCTGGGCGAGGCCGGCGACGAGGAATTCATGACTCGGTATAGCACATTGTACGCCCTTTGACAAGCCCCAAATTTTGAGGGGGGCGTATTTCGGATTTGGGGCAGAAAGATCATGCCATAGCGGAGCCGGCACGCTGCAAGCGTGCCCTACGTGCGCCCGTAGGTCCGCAGTAGGTCCGGCTTGCAGCCGGACGGCCCTTGGCCCCAGCCGGACGGCCCTCGCTCCTAGCCGGACGGCCCTTGCCCCCAGAATGAAATGCTCCCGCGGCGCTCAGCGAAGACCAGTTGACAAACGGGAGAACCGGATTACCTCCGCAAAGTTGCTGATCCGGGCCAGGTTGTTGGTCTCCATGGAGCCGTCGTAGGTCAGGTTGATCCAGGGCTTGCCGTAGCGGCTGCTCAGCTTCTCTGACATGGCTGCCACGATGCCACCGGGCATGCAGCCATGGGGCATGACCGAGATCACCCCGGCGAATTCCGGATGCTCCAACCACTCCACGGCGCTGCCCAGGCTGAGGACTGCCTCGCTGCCACAGGAGGGCGACAGCCAGCGCGCCGAGCGGGCCAGGAGCTCGGCCGTGGAAAGCTCACGCTCACCTGCCAGATCGCCACACAGCGCGGCGATCACGCGCTCATCGCGCTCCTGGATCAGCGTCTTGAGATAGGCGCCCACTGTCTTCGCCCACTTGCGGTCCTGGACTGCATCTTCCACATTGCGGCAGGCGACGTATTTGAACCACTCGCCCAGAGGAGATACCACCACTTCCAGCCCGGCAGCCTCGCACACCCCTACCAGATCGCGGTTGGAGAAACGATTGGCGCGCAGAAAGATCTCGCCGTTGATGCCCACGCGCGGCCGGCGGGGCTGCGCCGGGTCGATCAGCGCCCGAAAATCGGCTGCCGCCTGCCGCATCACGTCGCCCAGGTTTTCCTTGCGACGCACCCGGCCGGCCAGCCGCTGGGTGTAGTCTGCGAACAGCGCATCGGCCGCGCCGGCCTGCCGTTCGTAGGGCCGCGCGCGCCAGAGCAGCTTCTGCAGGTAGTCCATGGCCACGATGCCTTGCCAGGCCAACCGCTCGAATCCTGAGCCGAGATTGAGGTCGCGGTAGGCGCTGTTCGACACAGTGGAGCGGATCGTCAGGTGGATTCCCATCTCCTGCAGGGTATGCATCTGTTCGGTGGCATACTTGCCCAACCGGCACGGGCCGTACGAGCCGGCCATGAAACCCTCGAAGTCTTTCAGCTCGCCGTTCATCTCGTGATGGGCGCGGATGAAGTCGCCCAGGCTGACCCGGTAGGGCAGGCACTCGACCCCCGAAGTGACCTGGTTGGCGTAGAGCAGATTGCGCTCGTCGGGCTCGGGGAGCACGCGCGCCCTGGCCCCGCAGGCCTCGAAGGCCGCACACAGCACCTCGGCGTGCGGCGCCATGCGGGGCAAGAGCAGCGTCCTCCCGGCGCCGACGACGGCCGTGGCGCCGCGATAGACGTCCCGCCGCGGGGCAGGTGGCTGACCCGACCAGCGGGCGTGGCCCCGTATCGTGTCTACAAAGGCCTCTAGCCGCGTGACGATGCCGGCCTCGGCGGCATGCTCGTCGATCTCTAGCTGGCCCAGTGGCTTGGATCCCATGATATCTTCCGCCAGGCGCAGGATAAAGGAGTTGGGACCACAGCCGAAGTTGGTCAGGGCCAGGCCGTACAGGTGCGGGTCGGCCGCAGTCAGTGCCGCCGCGGCAATCAGCTTGCCCTCGTAATGCCAGTAGGGACGGTCGGAATACTGCTTGGGGTTCACAGTCGACAGGGGGAGGAAGTCCAGCGGCACCGGCACGACGCCCAGCTGGGCCAGCTGCTCGGCAATGCCCAGGTTGGCGCCGGCGTCCTGCGACATATAGGAGCGGGCGAAGAGGACCACCCCCAGTCGATCACGGCTGTGCACTTCTGCCAGGCTCCTGGCGCCCAGCGCGGCCAGGTCTGTGGCAAACCGCTCCTGCGCAGCCAGCCCGGCCTGGGCGGCCTGCCGCCCCTCGCGCCGTCCGTAACCCATCTGGGCCGCGGCGTCCGCCAGGCTGCGCACCACAGGCTCCGGCCCGCGGCTGAGGTCGATGGCCGGAGCGAGCAGCCGGGTCTCCAGATCCAGGGCCGCGCGCACGATGAAAGGCGAAGCCTGTATCAGCGGGCAGGCGTAACGCTGGTTCTCATCGCCATCCTTCGCCCCCAGGCGCAACAGCGATGGGTAGAGGATAAAGTCTGCATCGCTCAGCGTGGCGGCATGTCCGTGGAGCAGCTTGAGCGGGAAGCAGCTATCGGTGTAACTCAGCTCGACCGCCTGCTCCATGATCTGCTTGTCCGTAGGCGAGGAGAGCACGGCGCGCGCGCCCAGCGCGCTGAGGAAGCCCAGGAGCAGGGGCGCGTAGTCGTACACCAACAGCGCACGTGGGATGGCCACGCGCGGCCCCTCCGCTCGCTGCGGGCGTTGCTCTGGCTGGACCTCGCGGAACAACAAGCGCGCGCGCTCGTCAAAGAACGTCTGCTGGCGGCCGACCGGCCCCTCCGCCGCAACGGAGCTGCCGGCAGAGCCCACACTCACCGCACCCACCTGATCGTAGCGGTCGCAGCGGCTACCATAATAAGTCGCCGGCTCGCCGAGGGCCTGCATGCGGGTGATGGCGCAGTTGTTGGGACAGGCCTGGCAGGTGAAGGCGGTCAGGCGGGGCTGGCTGGCTACGATAGCCGCGAACCCCTTGAAGCGGGAACGCGCCGCGATCGGGTTGGACGGTCGTGCTGGCTCGTGGGAGAGCAGCGCCGTCTCAGCAGGCCACGCCGCATCCTTCTGCGCGCGCGCCACGTCGCTCGTGGGCGATCCCTGCCTGGCAAGCATGGCTTCCCGCGCCAGGAGCGCCGCGCCGATGGCGCCGCTGACCTCCTTGTGCTCGGCTACGATCAATGTCTTGTCAGGAAGCTGGCTGCGGAACGCCGCGACCACTGCTTCGTTGTAGAAAACGGCGCCGGTGAGCATGACTGTCTGCCCCAGCTTGCGGGTACCCACCACCTTGGAGAGATAGTTGCGCGCCACGGCCACCGCCAGGCTGGCGGTGATCACCTCCAGCGGCGCGCCTTCCTGTTGGGCAGCGGAGACGGCCTGCGCCATGAAAGCTGTGCAGCGGGTGCCCAGGTCCATCGTGTGCGGCGCGGCGAAGGCCAGGCGGGCAAACTCGCCGTTCTTGACCGAGACGCCCAGCAGCTCGGCGAGTTCGTCGATAAAGCTACCGGTACCCGCGGCGCAGGCCTTGTTCATCTGATAGTCGACGACCACCCCGTTGCGCTTCAGCACAAGCTTGGAGTCCTGGCCGCCAAGCTCGATAATGTCGGCGCTGGGATCGATCTCGGCGGCCGCCCGGGTCTGTGCCGTGATCTCGTTCTTGACCAGGTCGGCCCCGATGAAGCTCCCCACCAGGTAGCGGCCCGAGCCGGTGACCCCCACGCCCTGGATGGCGATCTCACCCGCGCCGCCGGCCAGCAAGCCCTGAAACAGGTCCTTGACGGCGTCAATCGGCCGGCCCGCCGTCATCAGGTAATGCTTGGCCAGCACGCTGCCCTTCTCGTCGATGATAGCGGCCTTAGTGCTGGTGGATCCCACGTCCACGCCCAGGTAACCTGACCTGATCTCGCCCCCGGCCGGGGCCCGGTAGCCGGCGATCCTCTCAACGGTCGCCTCGGCGGGAGATTTCCCGGGCAGAGGCGGCATCGGCAGGAACGATTGGCCGGCCTCTTCCTGCGGCAGCCTGGCGACCCGAGCGGGGTGGCCCCGCGCCAGCAATGCCGCGCCCAGGGCCTCGGCATTCAGATAGCCCTCGCAGACCGCCACCTGCACCGGGTGCCCATTGCGGGCGGAGAGCACCTCGTCCAGCGCCCTGACGAAAGCCCCATTAGCCGCCAGGCCACCGGCCAGGTAGACGGGTTCCTCGAAGGGGCCGCGGGTGAGCGAAGCCACCATACGGGCAATGCTCTCGCACAGGGCATAGAGCATCGCGCTGACCGGCACGCCCTTTTGCTGGAGGTGGATCAAATCCGACTTGGCGAAGACGCTGCAACGGGCGGCGATGCGGGGTGGGCGCCCCTCGCATTGGGACGCCAGGACCGCAAAGTCGTCCAGCCCGATACCCAGCCGGCCGGCTTGCTGTTCCAGAAAACGCCCGGTGCCGGCCGCGCAAAGCGGGTTGGTGGTCACCTGCCAGGGCCGGCGCAGGCCGTCTTCAAGGCGGATCACCAGCGAGCTCTGCCCACCCACCTGGATGATGGTGCGGGCGCCGGGGTGGGCATCTAGCACGCCTGCAGCCAGGGCCAGCGAGCTACTGTATGCGGTCCACCCGTAGTCGGCGGGGATGAGGCCCTTTCCCGCACCGGAGACCCCGGCCGAGGAGATGTCCGAGAGTGGCAGGTACCGGTCGAGCCGGTCGAGCAGGACGGCCACCGCCGCGTAGGGGCTGGCAGTGATCGGTTCTGAATCGGCGCGTAGCACGACGCCGCCCGCATCGCACAAAATAAGCTTGACATTGACCGAGCCAATATCGAGGCCGAGGGAGGCAGTATTTGGCATTGATAGGATCTCGCTTCTTCAGGGAAATTGGGTTTCGAGCAGGCTCATCAGTGGGCGTAGTGGCCGCTCTGCCTTAAATCCGGACGCAGCGCCGCGACAAGGGCACAGTGTACATCACAAGTGAGCCAAAGGCACATTCCAAGGCGGACTTGAGGGCCAGAACTCGCTACGGCATAGAGGAGGGCAGCAAGAGGGTGGCGCAGTTCGCGCCCCGGGCCTTCGTCCGTTTCAGGCAGATTTGGAGGCGCGGCCGGGGTCCGGCGACGCCGACGGCTTGCGGCTCAAAAGGGCTGCCACGACCGCGAGCGCCGTCAGCACGGCCAGCACTTCGGCAGCCACCGGCGGGAGGTGCGTGCCAAGCAGGGCGTCCAGCGAGTAACCGCCCGGCCCGGTCAGGCCGAGGGCAACGGCCGCGGCCAGGTTGGTCAGCGGAAGCTCGTAACCACCCTTGGCGGCCCAGGGCCCCTTCGGCCAGTGTACCGCAATGATCGCGACCAGCATGCTTGCCGCGACGCCGAGCGAGCCGAGCGGGCTGAGGAAGCCAAGCGCCAGCAGCAGGCCGCCGATCTCGCCGGCTGTGGAGGCTGCGGCCCACAACGCGGCGGGCCGGAAGCCCAGCGTGGTCATGTTCTGCGCATGCCCGCGCAGCCCAGGTCCACCGAACCAGCCGAATAGCTTCTGCGCGCCGTGCCCGAACAGGTAAAGTCCAACCACCAGGCGCAAGGTCAAGAGTCCGATATCAGCCATTTCACGCCTTCTATCTAGCGTAGCCAGCGTTATCCAGAGTTACCCCTGCCAGGGTGCCACGCTGCGCATCGTTTGTCAAGAGGCAAGGTCCCAATTTTTTTGGGCGCCGCGACTTGCTTTGCGTAACCCTTCTTACCGTTTTGCATGGCTTCCCACCGGGCTTGGCCTGCCGACGGCCATGACCTTGGGGCCAGATGGCCGGCTGTACGTGTCGAATCACGGCTATCATCTCGGCCCGGCGCCGGCCGGCTTCGGCGAGATTGTGCGCATCGACGTTCCCAAGTAACGCGGGGGACGCCATGCATTGGCGCACCCGCGCGCGCTCGAACCAGTCGCCGCTCGGCGCGTGCTTCACCCTCAGCCAGAAACGGTCGAAGGCCGAGAACCGGCTCAGGTCCAGCCGGTCCGGGAAAAGGCCGATGGCGCCCATCTCCACTTCTTTTTTGCTGTTAGTCTTGGATAGCCTTGTACTCGGAAACTATCGCTGCCCAGCCTTGCGGGCGTTTCTTGCAGGCGTCTTCTGCGGGTCTTACGAATCACATCTGACGTGCCTATTCCCGCTCAAACCCCTGGCTGCTGAACTTCAGCGTCCGGCCGTTCTCGGTGACGATCCGCACGACGTGATCCGGCGCGCCGGCGGGGATCTCGGCCTCGATTTCGAGTGTCACCATCACCCTGGCCCCGACCAAGGCGGCAAGATGGGCAATCACTTCGTCGGCGATGAGGCTGGCATCGCGCCCGACGCGGGTGGCATCCAGGGTCACGGCGCCATGATAACGCTTCGGAGACGCTGCCGCAGGCGTTGCCACGGCCACAGGCCCGGGACCGGGCGTTTCTATCCGGCCTGTTGGGCCGTCAATTGGGCCGGCTGGCGGCTCACGCCCAGGCGGGGCCACCCGCTCGGCTTCCATCTGCTTACGCGCCACCTCCGGCTTCACCAGCAGCCCCGGCGCGCCGGCGTCCGTCAGCATCACCCGCTGCCCAGCGCGCAAGGCGCGGTAACGGCCTGCGCTCTCGTCGTAACTGTCGGCGAAGGCGAAAGCGTCCTGCTCCCACGTCAACAGCGACAGGCCATCGCAGATTGCTTCGAGCAGGACCGATGAGTCCTTGAGCCGTGGCAGGTAGTGGTAGCGCGCGAAGTCCTCGACGAGCTGACGCACTGCTACGTGATCGCCGCGCCAGAGCGGGATCCTGTCCAGCCACATGCGCAGCATCGTGCCGGCCAGGGACGTCACCAGCAGGTCGTCGTTGCGCAGTTTCTTGCTCGCGCGCGGGGCCAGCGCATCCTGGCCGGCGGTCAGCCGCAGCGCCTGCCAGGTCCAGCCGGCCTGGGGCGTTTCCTGAACAGGCACCAGCAACCACTGGTAGGTTTCCGGCAGTCGAGCCGTCACCGCGCCGTCAGCGGCGGACCGCTGGGTCTCGGCTTGCTTCACCTGCAGCGGCGCCAGATCGAGCTGCACGCGTTCGGCCAGGATACCATCCCAGGCCAGGTACTTGCGCGCCGCCTCGTCGAGATCTTGCAGCCGGGTCTTGTCGGCGGCAAGGAAGACGAGGCTGTTGCGGTAGAGGCGCGGCAGGTTGCCGCGCGCTTCGAGGAGTTTCTTGGCGGCGGTTTCGGCCTCGCACCCTGGCTGCTTGCTATAGGGGCGGTCGACCCCCAGCACGACCAGCCGCGCGTCGAGGTCGTCGGGCACCTCCAGGCCGGACTGGGGCATGGCATGGACCCGGCTGAAGTCGCCCTTGGTCTGCAGATCCTTGCGCAGTCGCCCGTCCAGCTCTTGCATTATCTTGTCGGGCTCGCGCTTGAGCTGCTCGGCGCGGTCTTCCGCCAGTTTGGTGACGGTGGGCTGGGTGGAATACCAGTAGCGCGTGCCGTCCTGGTAGAGATAGGTGGCCGCGCCCGCCAGCCGGCGCAAGGCATCGCCGAAGACCGCCGGCGATTCTCCCGGCATGACACAGCCCAGCTTGACGCGCCGGTCCTCGAGCCCGCGGTGAGCGGCCGTGGCCGTGGGAGCCGAGCCCAGGTAGATGGCGCGCGCCACGCGCCGGCAGGCGGCAAATTTGCCGAGGTTGGGCACTTCGCCGTCCAGCCGCAACGGCAGCGAGCTTGGCCCGTCCACGTCCTTCTCGATCACCGGCACCCAGTTGTCCGACAGGTAGCGCGTCAGCTCGAACTGCACGCGCGGGTCGTCGATGGCGATGTTGGCCGGCAGGATCAGCGGGTTGCGGTCGCCCTTCTCCCACAGGCTGTGGATCACCGCGGCCATCAGGCGCAATACCCCCCGGGTGCGCTGGAACTTCACCAGCGTCGACCAGTCGGTGTAGAGCCGGTCGAAGATCTCAGGATGGATCGGGTAGGCGGCCCGGATGCGCTTTTCGTAGTCGGCGTCGCGGCATTCGGGCGGGAACTCCTGGTGTTGCGAGCGGTAGAAGTCGGCGAAGGCCCGCGCCACCACGTCCCGGTCCCGGAACTGGGCCGGATCGGACAACGGCTCGAACAGGCGCCGGCGCACAATCTCAAAGCCTTCCTCGGCGCTGGCCGGCCGCCACGAGGACTCGACCCGCCCGACGACGTTGCGCAGGCGGTCCAACGCCTCGCGCCCGCGCTGGCCGCCCACCTCCACATCGTCGGCCTGCGTGTGAGGCGATCCAGACGTGTCCGAGGCCGGCAGGCTGATCACGATTAAGCAATTGCCGGCCAGCTTGGCCGACTCCGTCAGGGCCTGGGCGAAGGTGAACTGGGTCTCGAAGCTGCCGGCCGGCAGATCGCTCTGTTCGTGGAGCTGGCGCGCGTAGGCCACCCACTCGTCGATCAGGATCAGGCACGGGCCGTATTGCTTGAACAGCTCGCGCAGCGCGTCGCCGGGACTGGTCGCCCGCTCGTCGTCGGCCTGCACTCGGTCGAAGGCCGGTTTGCCGCCGAGCTGCCAGGCCAATTCGCCCCAAAGCGTGCGCACGACCGTGCCATCGGGCTTGACGACCGGGTTGCCCGGCGAGATCCGGTTGCCCACCAGGACGACGCGGCGCACTCCCGTTGGCAGCGCGGCCCCGCCGCCGGGGAAGGCCTCCGCCAGCACGGCGTCAACGCCGGCCAGCTCGCCCGGCGCAGCCCGAGAGAAGAGGTGATACAGCGCCAGCATCGAGTGCGTCTTGCCGCCGCCGAAGTTGATCTGGAGCTGCACCACCGGGTCGCCGCCCGTGCCGGACAAGCGGCGCACGGCGCCGACCAGCAGCCCCTTCAGGCTCTCGGTGAGATAGGTGCGGCGGAAGAACTCGACCGGGTCGCGATACTCGTCGGTCCCCTCACCCAGCTGCACCTGCCACAGGTCGGCGGCGAACTCGGCCTGCTGATAGCGGCCGCTGGCCACATCGCGGTGGGGCGTCACCACCTCGCGCCAGGGCTTGAGGGCGCCCGTGACCTGGCTCTCGATGGCCGTGCCGGCACTCTTGCGCTTTTCGCTGCGCACCTGCTCGTCGAAGCGCAAGCGGAGCAGCTCCAGCTTCATCCGCTCGATCTCCTCGGCCTGCGGTGCCGAGATGGCGATCAGCAGCCTGGCGGACGAGTCGAGCGCGCGGTAGGCATCGTCGGTGGAGAAGGGGTTCTGGTGCGCCCACTTGTTGCGCACCTCGCGCAGCTCGCTGACGAGGCTGCGTTCGGAGAAGCCCAGCGTGTCCTTGAAGACCACGTTCCACTGGTCCCACAGCATGCGCAGCAGCACCGCCGCATCCAGCTGCGGCAGGTCCTCGCCTTGCTGCCAATTCAGCTCGTTCGGCCACGACTCGGTTACCTTGGTGATCCAATACTTGCCGTGCCTGGCTTCAAGTTCCCGCGCTACAAAGGGGCGCAGCCCGTCACGCAACAGCTCCAGCGCCTTGCCGACGCGCTCGTAGTTAGTGATAGCCATACTCTCGACTCCCTCGTCTGCGTACTGATTTCACCGCGGAGGGCGCAGAGGAGCGCAGAGGATAGGATCTGATTCTTAATACTCTGCGTTCCTCCGCGTCCTCCGCGGTAGATCACGCACGACTGTACTGATTTCACCGCAGAGGGCGCAGAGGAGCGCAGAGGATAGGATCTGATTTTTAATACTCTGCGTCCCTCCGCGTCCTCCGCGGTAAATAATCAAAGTCCATTTACCATGCGCTTCAGGCCGTCTCTGAGATGCAGCACATTGAAGTTGATCAACAGACCCACTTTCTGGCCACCCAGCTTCAAATAGGACAGTAGCTGGGCCTCATGGATGGGCATCAGTCTCTCGACGGCCTTCAATTCCACGACCACGGCGTCCTCCACGAGCATGTCGATTCGGTAACCGATATCGATTAAGACGCCATCGTAATGAATGGGCAGTTCAACCTGCGTGCGGACCCTGAAGTTCCGTCCGCGCAGCTCATGCGCGAGGCATGCCTCATAGGCGCTTTCCAACAACCTGGGTCCGAGAGCAGAGTGCACCTTCATTGCTGCATCGACGACCTGCCCACTGACCTCGTTGATCTCCATGCGTTCCCCCTCTGTGCTACTCTGCGTCCTCTGGGGTGAGCGCCATCTGCGCCCCAGTCTTCGCACCCTCGCGCGCCAAGCGCGTGATCTCGGGCCAGCTTTGCACCAGGGCGTTGTAGGAAAGCGCCTCCGCGGCGCGCTTCTTGCGCTCGCAGACCGTGTACAGCCTGTAGGCCAGCTCGCGCGCGACCTCGGCCTGGCCGCCCAGCTTGGTGACGAGCGCGGCCGCGGCGCTCTCTCCGCCGGCTTCCAGCGCGCGGACGAGGTGGTGCACGCTTTCCCAGGCCGTCAGGCGCCGGTCCGTCGCCGGGTCCCAATCGGCCGGCAGCTCGTTGGGCCGCAGCAGCCGCACCTTGCCGTGCCTCGACGCCAGGATGCCCGCCTCTACCATCCCGCCGACGCTGGTGTTCTTGGCTTTGGAAAGGGTCTCGGCCACGCCATAGTCACCCTCGGTAAAGCCTGACTGCTCGAACCAGGCCAGCGCCCAACGGGTATCGGCGTCAAAGTCGCCTTCCTGCTCGGCCAGCGCCTCGTCGAGGGTCTGGTTGATGAGCGCCAGCGCCTCGTGCACAGAAAGCGGCTTGCCTGTCGCGTCCAGCACCTGGTTGTAGCGGGTGTAGACCCCCATGCCCGGCCCGATGGCCGCCTGCGCCAGATCCACCGGAGCAATGTTGCCGCGCTGCAGGTGCGCGAGCGCCAGCGGCAGCTCAGTCTTGAGCGCACTGACGAACTCGCGGCGCGTGGCGGCAGGGGCATCGGCCGCGTGTTTGCGGCAGACGAGGACGATGCTGGAGGCGAGGGCGTTGGAGCCTTGGTTTCTTGTCCGGTTATCTCGCTCGGTCCGCATTGGCCACGTGCCGCTGATTGCGAACCCGGCCTGGATCACCGCATCGAGAAAGGTTTCCCAGCCCGTACTGGCGGCGCCCTCGGCACCGTCGTTCTCTGCTTGCTTGAACGCATAATAGATGGTGACTGGGAACGCTGGGTGCGACAATTCCGCAAGACGGTGCATCGAGTGCGTCATGCCGTCAAGGAAAAACGACTCGGCTCCGGCTTTGCCGTGGTGGCGGTAGGGACTTGCTACCAATTCTTCGGCCTTCGGCACCGCCACCGTAGCGAACAGGTCGGGAAAGACGGGCCTCAGTGAACGGCGCAGCCAGATGTAGAAGTAGTCCGACAGGTCAGCGTAAGGAACATTGTCGTAGTAGGGTGGATCAGTTGAAAGAACCTTCCCCGAACTAATGGACTGGCTGGCCGCATCCGCCTGAGACGCAGACCCACTGACGCGTGAGGCTGCACCGTTCGATAAGAGGCCCGCAACAGTGTTGGCGAGCATGCTCTCGAAGGACCCACTTGGACCGCTCACGAGGTTAGCTTCTGCATAGTCCCAGGACATTCCAAGAGCTTGCCTGGTAAAGGTGTCGCCTGGGCATTCAACGGACAACTTGAACGTGCACAACGTGCTTGCGCGGTTACTTGTCTTGTCGACTGCAAACGCGAGATAGGTTGCCACTGCCTCCGCATAGGCGGCTACCCCGGAACCGCCGGCCGCCAAACCTTTGTCGGCTGCCGACAAGCCCGCGGTCAAAGCATCGCGCACCACCCGTGCGCGCGCCTCGTGTAAAAGCTCGGCAAAGGTCGTTAGCGCCACGAGCTGGCGAGCGGTGAATAAATCGCTCCACTTCGTCAGGCCGTATAGGATTGGCGTGAACGCCCGGGCGTCTTCGACCAACGCACCTTCTGGCTTCCAGTCCGGCTGCGCCTCGTGCGCGACCGCCTCCATCGCTTCCGTCGGCGCCAGGTAGACCCGTCCGCGCTTTCCTTCGGCGACGATCGCCATCAGCCGCGCTCCCATGCGCCCGGCCTTGCCCTCGGCCTTGATGTAGTCGCCAGAGATCGGCGTTCCCGACATGAGGCACTGGAAGTTCGCCCCTCGCGAGAGCTTGGTGCCGTTCTTCGCGCTTTCAGCGTCTCGCGGCTTGCCCACCTTGATCGTGAAGTGGTAGCCGCCACCCTCGATCACCGGCTCGACGTATGCCTCCTTGCCCGGCTTGGTCGAGAGCATGAAGGTGGAGGCAAGCGGCACGTCCACCTGGGAAAAGGCCGGGTTCGGACTCTTCACCGTGCGTGCCCACAGCCAGGCAATCACCGTCAGCTTCTGGCCGATGAGTGGCTGCAAGTCTCTGCGTCCCTCTGCGACCTCTGCGGTGATCTCAATCTTCGGGTAAAGATGGCCGATGCGCTTCACCGCTTCGTCGCGCATCCACTTCCCGTAGTAGCGCACATCCTCGGCCAGCCCCTGCGCGCCGTGCCACTCACGCGCGAGCAGCGTCTTCTCCTTACGCGCCTCAGGGTTCACCGGAGCGCAGCCGGCGAACTTCGGCGGGATCTCGATCATAGCTTTGTTGATCAGCACCGCCACGGGGTTGAGGTCGCTGGCGTAGGCTTCCAACCCCAACCGCTGCGCTTCGAGTGGAATCGAGCCGCCGCCGGCGAAGGGGTCGTGGAAGGCAGGCAGCTTGTGACGGTCGAAGAGCTCGCGGGCGCGCGGATGGTCGGCGTTCTCCGCGCAGGTGTAGCGCCAGCTCTGCCAGATCTCATCGCGCGCCTGTTGCAGCACCTTCTCGTTGGTGGTGTTCTCCCACTTGACCAACTCTTCGATGATGCGGAAGAGCCGCTGGCGTTCTTTCTCCTGGGCCTTCTCGGTGGGGAAGAGATCGGGATGCGCCGACGGGTCATCGACCATCTGCGCGAAGATCACCGCCCGCGCCGCGGCCAGCGGCCGCCGTGCCCACCACAGGTGCAGCGTGGAGGGGTGGCCGTGGCGGATGGATTTCTCGCGTGCTGAGGCGATGTTGATCGCCTCCAAGGGCAAGGCGACTTCGATCAGTTTCCTACAATAGGTCATGATTTTCTCGCTCTCTGGTTCAGGACAGGATCCTGCGGCGCCAGGCCCATCTGACTTCAGGCAAAGAATCGGACGAGGCGATTTCTCTCCAACGTTGCAATGGTGCGGATACTGGCTGTCCTTCTGGAATCTGACTGTATAGCTCGTAGGCGAGTGCAGCCGCACTTGCCCGGTATTCTGGACGCTCATCCACCGGAATGGCTGTATGTGTACATTCAGGGTCGCGCATGTCTTCCTGAAGAGGCAAAGCTGTCTCGGCAGCCAAATAGTCCAAGGCGTTGTGGAGCCTGTTCCTCTGCTGATTGGTTACTGCTTCCGGCAGCATATGAACGATCGAGGCAAGATATTGCAGGGCTGCCTGCAAGCCCGGCTGCCGCCGCGTCAAAGTATGGTTAATTATGTCCTCGAGGAGATCGGCAGGCGGCGCTGGGACCAGGTTCTTTGCGTGATATCCGAGCCAGTAGAAGACCCCCTGAACGGCACCGCGCACTTCATCTTCCCGCATGGAATTTAGAGCTAGGCGGAGGCGAGAAGCGGCCTCATCCGCGTTAACCAGCTTCCCTATCAGTAGCGCTGGCAAGACTCCTATAACTATGAAGCCAGCACCTTGCATCTCGGCTACCAATCGATCTATGGCCTGCCACGCTCCTTCATCTGACTGCGGCAATCTAGGAATGATGACATCGGTGAGCAGTGGAAACGCCATCAAGAGATCCTGCCGCAGCCATTCGACAAAGAAATTCCCGTCAGCTAGTCCTTGCTTCTGAGTATCCCACCAGTCCACAAGTTTGTGCCGCAGTCCGTTTGCTTCATCTGCCGACCAGTCAACCCTAGCCTCACGCTGGCCAGGATTTCCAAAAATCGACACCGTCGAGTTGATCCAGGTAGTGGGAAAGTCGTTGTCCCCTCCGCCAGATATCGTTACGACTTTCCTGCCATCTTCTGCAACTGTTCTCTGTGGTCTTCGTGGGAAATCACCCTTGAGAAGGTACTGTCTCACGGTCGCCTCGGCCTTTCCGGATTCTGGCTCTGGGAGTGTCAGGAACACGAAGCTGAGCAGCCGAGTGTCAGCGGGGAGTCCTGTTATGGCATCAGTACGGCTCCACAAAGCTTCCGCAAAGGCAGCCTTTTCCTCGGAGTTCAATCCCTGGATTGAAGACAATTCGGCTAGCCGATGGATCGCTCGCCAGCGGGCATCAGAAACTCCATGTTGCGCCAGGTTGAGCAGAAACTGAATCGGACTAGTCCATGATGACCTGTCGAAAGTGGGGCTTAGCCGCGTACCCTGTAACCACGCCAAGTCTGGGAACGGTTCCGGCCAATCGTCGGACCACTCGACTTCAAAACCGTTCACGGCGGGGATGGGTAGGGATAGAAGTGCTGGCATGCGTGCGAGCAACATGGGCTGCTCCATGGCATCGAGCAACCTGCTTAGTATCTCCCTTGCGGATTTGGCAAACATGCGGTGGCGCCGGTAGAGTGGGTGGTGATAGACCAACGACGCAAGATCAAACAATCGGGCTAGATCAGCTTCGCCGAAGCGAAAGCAGAGTCGAGAGAGCAGTTCCGGAAGCAAACGAGCGAGTCGTACTGAGAGGTTTGTCTGGGAAAGTTGGACTTCCGCTGCCTGAGATTGAGCAACATCTATCGACTGCCTAAGAGCGTTGATCAGCATCTCGGCAAGGTAATTCACCTGGTCTTCAGTCAACAACGCAACCCGCGTCCTGCTAAACCATGCATCGATCGCTTTCTCCTGTCCTAATCGAAGCAGAAAAGTCAGCGCCCACGCTGGGAAAGTAGCAGACACCCAGTTGACTGCGCTTTGCAACGCCTCAGGAAACAGAGCAGTGTATCCACATCGCACAGGTACTCCGCCTTGATCGTATAGACGGAGAAACGCGTAAGCCGGCATCAAGCTCTGAAACGGCCACTCCGATGAAAAGCGGTGAGTCAGTGTGATACGGCCAGGATCGAATTCACGTGTTTGCTGCATGACTGGTAGGGGACGTGGGGCCGGCGCGCTGAGGATCGTTGCCAGGGTTTCTATTTCCAGAAGTGGATTGCATCGGAAGCCTGCAAGTTTCTCCCAGCGGTCTCGATAGTTGCCATAGGTACTCGCAGACCTGCTTAGCGTGCGAGATTGCTTGATCTCACGAAGAGTGAGCATTGTCCATCCTTCCTGCGAGAGCAAGCGATAATCAACAGAAAAGGGAACCGAACGAGCCCGGATGCGCGTGAGAGCCTCCTCTGCTAGCCTTTCGGCTTCGGACAATTCCCCCAATTCTGCCAGCATAGCGGCACGCTTTACCTGCCAGAAAGGCTGGTCAGGCGTGGCTGGCCATCGGTCTAGTATTTCGCGTACGCCTGGCTCATTAAACTGTGATAGGCGAAACAGCGATTCTTCGTGGTGCCATCGGGCGGCCCAGTCTGGTCTTCGGTCTAGAAGCGGCTGTAGTTGGTTCATCCAGTGTCTGAAACGGTCCCTATCTTGATCCTCCCTGGCTTCACGAGCAAACGCAAACGCGAGGCTAACCCAGCACTCACCGATTGTCTTCCAGTCTAGACTCGCCCCCTGCTCCGCATCAAGCCTTGCCGATGCATCGCTCTCATTATGTGATTCCGGGAACGGACTGTAGGCCGCTACCACTGCTTGCATCTGCTCTGCCCAACTAGTGAATAACGGAACCATCGCCGTCTCAAGCCGCCAGTTCAATTCATAGATGAGCAACAGGTCCTCCGGCATAGGCAATCGATGTGCAGCATTGAGCACAGGTACAATCCATGCCTCTGTGTATCGCCAGAGCGTCTCCTGATTTCTTCTAGTGCAGTCGCAGACAAGTTGATCGGTGTGTTATAATCCAGGCATGGCAAGAGCACCGATTTATGTTCGACAGTTGACCGATGACGAATACAGCGTCTTGGGGGCCGGGCTACGTTCGCCTAACGCCTTTGTGTTGCGCCGCTGCCAGATTCTGCTGGCAAGCGCCAACGGCAAGCGGGCATCGCGGATTGCGGCCGAGTTGGGCTGTGACACGGACACCGCCCTCGATGCGATCAATGCTTTCAACCGAGCGGGCCTGGAGTGCTTGACGCCCGGGTCAACAGTACCACTGACCATCGAGCGGGGTTTCGATGCGACCCAGGCTGAACAACTGCGAGCTCTGCTGCACCAAAGTCCACGCAACTTTGGCAAAGAAACCAGCCTTTGGACGCTGGAATTGGCCGCTG